>Ga0207433_10009321_pt1 | contig 15646 bp, 12 predicted proteins | sample YelNatPaOPGAMG01_FD_187559 | JGI IMG/M metagenome (GOLD analysis project Ga0207433, IMG submission 187559) | Hot spring thermophilic microbial communities from Obsidian Pool, Yellowstone National Park, USA - OP-RAMG-01 (SPAdes) (version 3) | ecosystem: Environmental > Aquatic > Thermal springs... | reverse complement strand
ACCTATGAAGAGGGAAAAAAAATCAAATGGAAAGACGGATTCAGGGCCATCTGGTGTATTCTGAAATACAATCTCTTTTTACGGAATCCATATAAAACAAAACCTTTGAAGTAAAGCCGGAATTCACCTTTATCAAGGCTATGTAGTTCCGCTTAAAAGCCCGGAAACCTGAATTAAAATCGGGTAAAGGTTGTTCCACCAGATATTCTCCTATAAGGCGGATTAGCTTTTTCCCCACAGTCCTGGAACGATCCTGAGGGGTATGAATATCCCTTTCACCAATTACCATGTCGAAATCCTCCAGGGCATCGTATAAAGCAGAAATATCAGTGGGATCATGCTGACCATCACTGTCCAGGATGAGAATTTTTTCGCCGGAAGCTTTTCTCAGGCCGGTTTTTAAGGCTGCTCAGTACCCATTGTTTGTTCTGTGCCGGATTACCTTCACCGGAAAGGCAGATGCAACAGCAAAGGTCTTATCTGTTGAACCATCGTCAACAACAATTACTTCATGGCACCGGACCGAACGGAATAACTCTCCGAGCACTTTGCCAATGGTTTCCTCCTCATTGTATGCTGGGATGATAACCGAGAGATCCTCAAGATTTTTTAAGGTCATGTTTTGCTTTATTATGGTGCAAATTTCCATCAAAGAAAGTTAATTTTTAAACGGATTCATTTACACGTATTTTTCATTAGCTTTGAATGTCGTCACCGGAAAAGGCAACATAATGAAAAACAAAGACTTATCAAGACTTGAAAGGATTCTTTTTACGCTATTGTGCCTGGTTAACCTTTTTCCATTGTTGTATTCCCGATGGTTTCCTACATTGGATGGCCCGACTCATATTTATACGGCCAATATTGTTAAGGAAATCCTAAAAGGGAATATGGCAATAAAGGAGTTCTTTTCCCTTTCCCTTCTTGTTCCCAATCTCACAGGATCTTTTCTGCTTTCTCTGCTTCAGTTTGCCTTTCCTGCCTGGCTGGCTGAAAAGTTGTTGATATTTCTGATTTTGATTCTCCTCCCTGTCAGCTTCCGATACTTCGTTTATAGTTTCAGGAAAAAATCCACCCTGCTTACCCTTGCCATCTTCCCGTTTACCTGGCATTTTCTGTTCATGATCGGGTTTTACAATTATTCACTGGGATTATCGCTGGCACTTTTCGCACTTGGGTATTATGCAAGAACGCGCGAAGCATGTTCGATGAAGGAAGCTGTTGTGCTGGGACTTTTAACTCTTTTGCTTGCTTTTACCCATGTGTTTGTGTTTGCGATATTTGGAATTATGTGGCTGGCACTTCTCCTGGGAGATATGGTATGGTTTTTCAGGAAAACCGGCCGGAAAACTTTTTTTACAGCATTTATAAACCGGTATGCCAGGTATCTGATTGGCATCCTGCCTGGCGTGCTATTGGCAGGAGCTTATTTGTTAAAAACAGCCGGCCATTCCGTTTCAACGGGCACTGATCGGTTTCTCAGCATGGGCGAGCATTTTCGCTGGCTTTTTATTACCAGGCCTCTTGTTATCTATTCTATGGAAAAGGAAGCGGTTTTTGGAGGCATTGTTGCGGCAGTTCTGGTCATCTGGACAGCGGCTTCCTTTTTTTCAGCAAAAAAAGATGCCCAAGAAAAGAAAAGCAAGCAATTCATGCGGAATTTTCTGCTGGCCGGAGCCCTTCTGGTTCTGTTTTTCTATTTTCTCCTTCCTGACTATAAGGCAGGAGCTGGAGGACATTTGTCGCTTCGACTGATGATTCCTTTTTATGTATTTTTCCTTGCCTGGCTGGGTACGCGTAAACTTCCTCAATGGCTTCAGGCTCTTGGTGTGGCGGGTATTTTATTTTCCGCCGTCATGCTCTGGAAAGTTCATTTGCCTGAACTCAGGCAAATGAGCCGGGAAGCAGAAGCTTTGGTGCAGGCAGGAAAAAGAATGCCTGCCGGATCGGTAATTTTGCCCATTAATGCCGGAGACCACTGGCTTCAACCCCATTTTTTAAATTATCTGGGAGCCGAAAATTCCCTGATCATTCTTGAAAATACAGTGGCATCAGGGAACGGGATTATCCGCTGGGTTGATCCAAATGCTGATCTGTCACGGCGCTTTGGAGGCAATCTTATGTTTGAAGACACCGCTCTGTTTGATGATCCCCTGGTACAAAACCGTGTTGATGCGGTCATAATCTGGAAAGCCGACCGAAAAAATCGGGAATGGCCTCTCTTTTCAGAAAAAATGCTTGATAATTACAGTCCTTACGATACGGTTTGTGCAGATTACGGCTGGATTTATATTCACAAACGCTATAAACCGGATACACGTACCCTGCTGAAATGGCCTGAGCCCGTTCCTCCCCGGTCGTCGGCTTTGTTTGTCCTGGCTGAACCCCGCTCAGGAAACGATGAGTTTTTTGAACTGGTAAAAAAACCTTTGATTCCAGGGTACAAAAAAGATCTGATATGGTACCGTTTTGAAATTTCTATGTATTCAGATTCCATGGCTGCCGCTGATTCGGTTTATCTTACATGTATGATCGAGAATAAAGGAAAAACAGTGGATTATGATGCTTTTGCCGTGCAGGCAGACACTTTCGCAAGAAGATACCGGATGGTGTACCACCCTCCCTTCAAAACCAATGAAGGGGATATTCTTAAAATGTACCTCTGGAATCCTGCCCGCAAAGAACTGAAACTTCTTTCCGGCAAGGGAATCATGTATGCCGGGAAATAAGATTTTTTTCTGTTTTCCAAACATGCTATTTTTGTGCCCTGAAAACTGAAACCCTTGAAGAATATCCGTAATTTCTGCATTATTGCTCATATTGACCATGGTAAGAGTACCCTGGCCGACCGTCTTCTTCAGCTCACCCATACCTTATCTGACAGGGAATTCCGTGATCAGGTGCTCGACAGTATGGATCTGGAGCGTGAACGCGGAATCACAATTAAAAGCCATGCCATACGGATGCAATATGAATTTGAGGGAGAATCCTATGTTTTGAATCTTATTGATACCCCGGGGCATGTTGATTTTTCGTATGAGGTTTCGCGTTCCATTGCTTCCTGTGAGGGGGCTCTTCTTGTAGTGGATGCTACCCAGGGCATACAGGCACAAACCATATCAAACCTTTATCAGGCTATTGATCACAATCTGGAAATCATTCCGGTACTGAACAAGATTGATATGGAAAATGCAATGCCTGAAGAGGTGAAAGACCAGATTGTTGATCTGATAGGGTGTTCGCGTGATGATATTATTGAGGCCAGTGCCAGGACAGGATTTGGGGTAGATAAGGTATTGGAGGCCATTGTCAAGCGCATACCGCCACCTCTGGGAGATCCGGATGCTCCGCTCCAGGCCCTTATTTTTGACAGTGTGTTCAACCCTTTCCGCGGAATTATTGCCTATTTCAGAATTTTCAACGGCACTATCCGGAAAAATGATTTCGTAAAATTTGTTTCCACAGGACGCGAATACCATGCCGACGAAATTGGGGTGCTGAAGCTAAAATATGTTCCGCAGGACGAGCTTTCGGCAGGCGACGTGGGATATATCATTTCGGGAATAAAAACCTCACGCGAAGTGAAAGTGGGTGATACCATTACCCATGTTGAAAGACCCTGTGAAAAGGCAATCGAAGGTTTTGAAGATGTCAAACCGATGGTGTTTGCAGGAATTTATCCTGTTGAGGCTGACGACTATGAAGAACTGAGAAACAGCATTGAAAAGCTGCACCTGAACGATGCGGCATTTACCTTTGAACCGGAATCGTCTGCTGCCCTGGGTTTTGGCTTCCGTTGCGGTTTCCTTGGTCTGCTGCATATGGAGATTGTGCAGGAACGTCTCGACCGGGAATTTGATATGGATGTGATTACAACCGTGCCGAACGTTTCTTATAAAGTATATACCACAAAGGGCGAAGTGATTGATGTCCATAATCCCTCCGGTTTACCTGAACCGAACTATATTGAACATATCGAAGAACCATATATTCAGGCCCAGGTCATTTCCAAGTCAGAGTACGTTGGTGCAATAATGAAACTCTGCATCGATAAGCGCGGCACCTTAAAAAACCAGGTATACCTCACAAGTGACAGGGTAGAACTGACTTTTGAAATGCCTCTTTCGGAAATTGTGTTTGATTTTTATGATAAACTGAAGAGCATTTCACGCGGTTATGCTTCATTTGATTATCACCAGACAGGTTATAAACCGGCTCACCTGGTGCGGCTCGATATTCTGCTGAACGGCGATATGGTTGACGCTTTGTCCACGCTCATTCACCGCGATCATGCCTACGATTTTGGCCGCCGCATATGCGAAAAACTCAGGGAGCTTATTCCACGCCAGCAGTTTGATGTGGCTATTCAGGCAGCCATTGGAAGCAAAATCATTGCCCGTGAAACCGTTAAGGCTCTCCGTAAAGACGTAACTGCAAAATGTTACGGGGGAGACATTACCCGCAAACGAAAACTGCTTGAAAAACAGAAGAAAGGGAAAAAGCGTATGCGCCAGATAGGAACCGTGGAAGTTCCCCAGCAGGCATTTCTGGCTGTGCTGAAACTCGACTGATATTGTTATCGGTTCTTCCCGGTAATTATCTTTTGAAAAAACTTGTTGATGCGTTTCAGAAATTTCGCAAGGTTTTCTCCGGTCAGGGAATGGTGTCTTGTTCCTTTCGGCCCGAGAAGATAGCCATACGGCATAAGAGCCGGAACATTATCAAATATGATTTTGGTAACAGCCAGAACAGGAATGATGACAATCATCCCGGGGACACCCCATACCATGCCCGCTCCGATAAGGCCAAGTATAACAAAAAACGGATTGATTTCAACCGCATCTGCCACAATATTGGGCGAAAGAATATTGTTTTCAAAGGCATGTACCAGAAAGTACAATATGGCCACCTTCAGGGCAAATACCGGCGATGGCATTACCAACAGGCTGAAGAGAACAGCGTAAGTACCTCCGATAACATTTCCGAAGTAGGGAATAAAACTGAAAAGTGACGCCGAGATACCCAGCAATATGGCGTATCTCACTCCGATCATTGTCAGAGCTGTTGAATTGATAACGGCCAGAATCAGTACAACAATAAACACACCCCCCATATAACGTGTGGCAACAGTGGCAATTTTTCGCAAAACATTAATGGTTACCAGATGCCTTTCTTTGGGAATGGTTTTCAGGATGAAATAGGCAAATTTGGTGCGGTAGAAAAGAAAAAGAAAAACATAAACCGGAAGAAGGGCCATTTTAAGCACAGTACCGGCCAGGTCGACGAACAGTTTATTGAATTGTTCACGGGTGCCTGTAAACAAACCTTCAACTACCGAGCGAAGGAAATTCTCGATTTTCTTATCGGATATTCCGAACTGTGCTTCGAGTGATGAGAGAAACAGGCTTACGTTATGAATTGCCTGCTGGCGAAGCTCAGGAAAATCGTCAATTATTCTGCTTACCTGCCGTACCAGAAACAATGCAATTCCGTAAATGATGATAATTCCAATAATTTCGCTCAGCAGGATAGAAAAAACCCTTGGAAACAGTTTCTTTTCAAAAAAATTGGCCATCGGGTAAAGAAGATAGGCCAGCAATGCTCCAAAAACAAGAGGATATAAAAACTCCCTGGCCTGAATGATCCCGAACAGGGTAAGAAAAATGGCCAGCAGAGTAATTGTATAGCGGATGGAACGGGGATAATCTTTCAGCATAAGAGGAATTTCAATTAGCCGTATCCATTATACGATCAGTTTGTAACCTTTCCCGTGAATATTCATTATCTGTACAGCCGGATCATCTTTGAGATACTTGCGGAGTTTGGTAATATAAACGTCCATACTCCTTGCGTTAAAGTATGTGTCGTCCATCCAGATGGATTTCAGGGCAAAATTCCGTTCCAGAATTCTGTTTTTATTCAGGCAGAGCAACCGCAGGAGTTCTGATTCCTTGGTGGTAAGTTTTCTCTCCTCTGTTCCGCGTAACAGGAGCTGCCGGGACGAATCGAAGGTATAATTTCCCAGTTTGAAAACCGTTTGCTTATCGGCTCCTTCATTTTTTGTCCTGCGCAGAATGGCCTCGATTCGGAAGATAAGCTCTTCCATGCTGAAGGGCTTGGTAATGTAATCATCAGCTCCAATCCGGAATCCCTCGATAACATCTTCCTTCATTGACTTGGCTGTAAGAAAAATGATCGGAATGTCGGAATTAATCATTCTTATTTCCTTGGCCAGAGTAAATCCATCCTTGACGGGCATCATGATGTCGAGGATGCAGATGTCGTAGTGATTTTTTTCAAAACTCCGGAATGCCTTTTCCCCATCACCGAAAAGATCGGCTTCAAAATTTCTTGCCTGAAGATATTCCCTTAAAAGCATGCCGAGGTTTTCATCATCTTCGGCAAGCAGTATTCTTACTTTGGGTGTTTCCATAGAACAAATTTACGAATCTTCTGCAAATGGAAGCATTATATGAAATACAGATCCTTTGCCGGGTTCACTTTCTACCCCTACCTCTCCCCCATGTTCTTCCACAATTTTTTTCACATAGCTCAGGCCGAGGCCGAATCCCTTCACGTTATGCACATTGCCTGTTGGCACACGGTAAAACTTTTCGAACACCTTCCGGAGATTTTCCTTTGAAATCCCGATACCGTTATCCCGGACAGATATCTTAATAAAACGCTTCTGGTTTTCGGTCGATACAAGTATTTCAGGTGTTTTATCACAATATTTCAGAGCATTTTCCAGCAGATTCACGATAACATTGGTCAGATGAAGCTCATCCCCGTTTACTTTGAAATGTGTTGCCTGAAACGACCATCCGATCGTCCCTTCGCGTTTTTTGACCTGGATCCGGAAGTTTGAAATGATCGATTCAATCAGTTCGTGCATATTAACGGTTTTTGTTTTTAAGGGAATTTTCCCCCGGTCAAAAACCGACATCTGTAGTACTTTTTCGACCTGATAGCTGAGCCTCTTGCTTTCGTTTTGTATAATTCCTGCAATATGACTGATATTTTTTGCTTCGGGAGGTATGGAAGGATCACTCAGCATCTGGGAGGCAAGGGATATTGTGGAAATGGGAGTTTTCAATTCATGGGTCATGTTGTTGATGAAATCTGTTTTGATTTCTGAGAGTTTTTTCTGCCGGAAAATAACATATAAGGTAAGTCCGAACAAAAAGATAATAAGCAGGGACACCGCCATGGCCGATATACTCACCAGTCCGGTGGCATGGCGCAGGTACGCCGGCTGTTCAGGGAAATAAACTTCAAGAAAGTAGGGTTTCCCGACAACATCATTCGGAAAAAGACGCACAGTAAAGCGTTCAGCCCTCAGGGTGCTGTCGTAATTTTCAGAGGCCAGTATCAGCTGGTTCCTGTCGTTCCGCACGGCAAAGCAGAATGCCAGAGGAATTCCGTGTGCAGTGAATTCTTCCCTCAATGCAGCAGCAAGTAACGGAACATTGATCCTCCGACGGATATCCTGCTCGGTACGCATCATTTCATTCACAATGTTCTGAACCATGACCGATTTTCTCCTTATCAGGCTGTGGCTTGATCGGGACTGTATTCTGGTACCGCTAACTTTATCATTTGCATTGGCACCTTCTGAAAGAGCAGATTCACCGGTCTCCGGCGTAATGCTGATTTCAGCACTGAACTGTTCAGCGTAGTAGTCGTAATAGGTCACCGGCATGCGGTTTCTCTGACGTTTCCGCTGAGGGAATTTCTCTCCGGCATCGGTGGTTGACTGAAACAGTTGTTCTGACGAATCGGAGGGAAAACCAAGTTCCCGCATGATATGGTTGCGGGCTTCTTCATTTTCGAGCTGGGAGGAAATACTGACCAGAGAGTTATGAACCAGTTCACCGAATTCCTCCTGACGAATCCTAACAGCCTGACGGATCCAATATGATTGCATACCAATAAGCCCCAGGAGGGCAATGGCTGTCAAAACCACAATTGACCAGATCCAGCGGGTGTTCATATTGATGCAAAGGTAACATAATCAGAACAGTAGGAACATACAGTTAACATTCTTTAACTATAACATCAATTGCCACGGGTAAGAAATAGTTTCAGGGTTCCAGAGTTCCAAGGATTTCCGATTTCCCATTTTCCATTTCCAATTAATGTATTTTAGTTTCCATAGGGTGCTTAAGATCAGGAAAAAGCAAATAGGAAATAGTTAGTTCTCAGAGATTTCCGATTTCCGATTTCCCATTTCCAATTAATGTGTTCTGGTTTTCATAGCGTAATCAAGGACAGGAAATTGGAAATGGGAAATGGGAAATTTTCAGTGATTTTCGATTTCCCACTAATGAGGTTCCAAAGTTCCAGAGTTCCAAAATTCCAGCGTAGAGCGTAGAGTGTATAGCGTAAAGCATTGGGCTTAGAGTGTAGGGCAGAGAGTTAAGTCTTGAACGCCATTTCTTTACGCTTTACGTTCTTAGCTTTACGCTCTTTCCCCGTAGGGGATGAAGGACAATAGCCTGGAGTATCAAAAACCATTCACATTCCCCGTCAGGGGATTAAGGATAATGGGGGCAGGTTGGCTTGGTTCCGGAGTTCCAGGGTTCCAATGTTCCATGGGTTCAGTGTTTAAAGGATTTCCGATTTCCCATTTCCAATTAATGTGTTCTGGTTTTCATAGCGTAATCAAGGACAGGAAATTGGAAATGGGAAATGGGAAATTTTCAGTGATTTTCGATTTCCCACTAATGAGGTTCCAAAGTTCCAGAGTTCCAAAGTTCCAGCGTAGAGCGTAGAGCGTATAGCGTAAAGTTGAGCTTAGAATGCAGGGCAGAGAGGAAAGACATTAACGGTATTTCTTTACGCTTTACGCTCTTTCCCCGTAGGGGATGAAGGACAATAGCCTGGAGTATCAAAAACCATTCAAATTCCCCGTCAGGGGATTAAGGATAATTGGGGCAGTTTGGCTTGGTTCCGGAGTTCCAGGGTTCCAATGTTCCAGAGTTCCAGGGTTTCAAAATTCCGGCATTTCGGGTGTTTAAGTTCAATTTGTGAGTTGTGATTTGTGAGTTGTGATTTTAGATTTTTAAGTGTAGTGTAAACAATATCGTAAAGCGTAAGCCCTGAGCGAACGGCGATAGGCGAAAAGCAAAAAACCAAACAGTTACTCAGGTCTGTTTTTGCAGAGCCGGTTTCTTTCTTACTTGCCAACAGAAAAGAAAGCAAACGAACCCAACGGCTTTCCATCGGCTGTGATGCCTTCCACTTTCAGAACATAAGTTCCTTTAATATCTGAAGTATAAAAACTAACGGTGCTTTTCCCCACTGAATCCAGCACAATGTCAGGTTTCCAGTAAAGGGTTGTACGCAAGTCATTGATTCCTTCTGTACTGCGGATGCTGTAATCGGGACTGTAAAACTCCCTTGGAGTAGCATACCCGAGCATTTTGAAATCAAGAAAACCCCGTTTCATAAACTCACCGCGTTTGGTATAAACGGCAATAACCCCATTTGCGCCCCGGCTGCCGTATATAGAAGCATTGGGGCCTTTAATTATCTCGATCAGTTCCACATCCTTAGGATTCAGGGAACGGAAGGCGTTTATATCAACAGGCACTCCATCAATCAAAAAAAGAGGATCATTTGACAGCATAAGGCTTCCGGGGCCTCTGATGGTGACCGTATTCCCCTGAACAAGGACACCCGGTACACGACCCTGCAATACCTGAAGCATATCGGTGTACCCTTCGGGAATATCATCCATATAAATTACATTGTCGGCTTCTCCATGAATTTTAAAATCTTTTGAACGTTCCAGAATTTTTTGCTTTTCCGGATTATAAGTATAATCAATCCGTTTTACATTTTTATATTTCCAGGCATCCCCTTTTGCCAGGACCATTTGTGCCCGGGCATCGGCCGTCTGGGTCTCTGCCGGTCTGAATTCATTCTCGTCCACTATGATCACCAGATTCTTGCGTCCGTTTGGCTTTCTGGCTTCAACAACCACACTGATGGTATCGGGATAATCCAGGTTATCAAAACGAAACCGGCCTTTTTGGTCAGTTCGTGTTTCAAAATAGTCGTTATACGCATTGAGAATGGTCAGATAAACCTTTGCGTTTCTTATAGGAATAGCAAAAAGATCGCGGGTAATTTTTCCGGTAATGGTAATTCCCTTTTCCTCTTCAAAAGAAGGCCATTTGAAATCAGGGGCAAGAATCGATTCCCACCGGAATCGTCTCCACCCGTGGGTAAGCATCAGTAAATCAATAGCCTCTCTTCGCTCCTGCCGGTCATTTTCAAAATACCATCGCGGATTTTCAATGGTTCCATGCAGATCGGAATTGAGCAACATATAAGTAAAGACCGATGATTCGATTTGGGCAGAATCAGAAAACTCTGCCACCGATACTGAATAAGACCCACCCGCTATGGCATTACCTGCTAAGGCGACCGATATTTCTGTCTCCACTTTTTTGCGGAAGTCGTACTCTTTGTTAAGGCCGCTGATAACAAGTGATGGCCAGTCATCTTTCCGGAGAAACAACAGTCGTTCGGCCCGTGGGATTCCCCTTCCGTCAAACAGAGTGATCTGACACACCCCTGCCGGATAGGCCGAAACATCAAGAATTTTTTCCGTACGGTTTTCCGGCATGTCAATCACTTCAGAGTACATTTCCTTTCCCCGCACCTGTGCCATCAGAATAATATCATTGGCAAGAGGATCCTGGGTAATCGGTTTGTTGGTTTCGACCCGGATGCCCACCTTTTCCCGCGAAAGCTGTTCGGCGTGTAATACATAACCGGTACGCAAAGGTTCGGGCAACCGGAATTTTCGTTTTTCGTTTTTCCGGTAGGTAACTTCCGCATAGTAGGTTCGCCCCTTTTCCGGAGTAAAAACAAACGATCCCATTCCGGCATGAACCGTCTGAAAAGCAAGAATCTCATCGTTCCTGTCATCGCGCAGTATGCCGGCACCCTCCAGACCCCTGTCGAACTGATCGGAGAGTTTGAAGGCAACCACTGATTTCAGACCCTCGACCAGATTACCTCCTTCAGGAAAGAAACGCAGGCTTACCTCCCGTGCATTTTTCTGCAGCTTTCTGTTGTATTTACGGTTGAAACGGATATCCTCCGAACTGATAAAGTTTTTGTTGTTGGGGTTTTCAATATAAAGATTCTGACTGAAAAAGAACTCCTGCTCAAAATTGTTCATCCAGGATGTGTAGGCCCTGATAAGGTAATTGCCCTCAGGAGTGGTATCCCGGATGGAGAAATCGCCCCAACCGGTTCCGTTTCGCAATTTGATGAGCTTCACCTGCACCACGATATTCCGGGGGTTTACTATTTCAACATACAGATTGGAAATGCCGGGAAGCGGTTTGTGGCTTACCGCATCAACCGCATAGGCCTTAAACCAGATGTCTTCACCAACTTTATACCGTGATTTATCGGTGTGCAGATAAACTTTCTGCGGACGATAATCCTGCTCAAACCGGCTCAACGCTTCCCTGATTTTCGTCAGCCGGAAATCTTCATCAGCCGGCAGTAAAAAGGAAGTTAACACCGGAACGAGAAAAGGAATGATTTTAAGGAAGACAGAAAATGGTTTCATGGCACAAACTCCTCATAAAGGTATGACAATTTAACGGGAAAATACCCTCACTTGTTCAGGGAATAACTTATCAATGGGATGATAATTAGACCCACAATCAGAAACCTAAACAAAAAAACATCTCACTCATTAGCAGAGCCCTTATATCAATAAAAAAGAGGCTGTCAATGAACAGCCTCTCTTATTGGAATTATTAATATGCGGGCAAGTCGGTAATAGCGGAATTCCTGAATCTATTATTCCACTATAATTTTCCCGTTACCCAAAATAAAATCATTCTTAATAAATTTATAAATATAAACTCCTGGTAGAAAATCATTCTGGTGAATAATTAACCGGTTGGTTTTAACCGGAATAAGCTTGACCATTTTACCTGCAATATCATAAAACAGAAGCTGCATATTTGCCAGGTCCAGATCGGGTGGCAATTCAAAGATACCAGTTTCTTTGAGAGGATTTGGGTAGAAATGTATTTGCGGTTTTTCCTTTATGTAACTTACATTGGTCGATATTGTGGAAAGAAACTTCAATCCATCGATTGTAAGAACCGCTCCGACATAACTTACTGCCGTGTCAGCCCATGTATCACCTTGCCACATGGAACTTGAAATCTGAATAGCCGCACTGTCTGAAATATTTCCTCCCAGATCTATCGGAAGTTTTACCAATGTATAATTAGTTGCAGTATTCAGGCTTATTCCATTTCCGCCAAGGGATATTCCGTTCTTTTTAAAATTGATACTCACCATAGCTTTATCATCAGGATTGGCTGGCAGGTATTTATACCAGAAAACAAGGGTGTCTTTTTGAATCTCACAGGGAAAGCCTCCATCCATTTTTTGTGTAACTTCATTCCAGATACCATTTGAAATATAACCGGCAGAAAGCCTGAAATTACCATTATTTTCTTCCGCAATTGTCGTCAGTTGCACGGCGTACATTCCGGATTTTGCATCCGATGTCCTGGTTACATTATCATAATTTGAATACCAGCTGTTCAATATGGGACTGGTTGAATAATCTGACCATTGCTCAAAATCACCGTTCAGCAGGGATGGTTGATTTGAAACTCCTGTAAAGGAAATACTGTCAAGAACAAGGACACTTCCAGGTTTTCCCCGTTTTGAATGTAACACATCGCTTGAAACAAAAATAATCAGCACGCTATCTGGAGTTTGAGATAACGCAGGAGAAAACGTAAATTGAAATGGGGAAAAAGATGTTTTATTTCCGCCGATGTAATAAATGTAAGTTCCAATTCCTATGGAATTTTTCTTAAATGTAACTGCCACAATAGCTGAATCAGACTTGTCGGCAATATTATACTTGTAATATCCTCTTATTCCGAGAGGTGCTTCTGCGCATGGAATTCCTCCTTTCCAGCCTGCAGGATCCGGCCCGTTTAAATCAGATGCATTTGAAAGAATTCCTGTAATTGTATCGGTTTCTGTACCGATTGTTTCCAAACGAACGGCATAGGATCCATGAAAAGCGGAAGTTACCTGCCCAACATTGGAACTACCTGAACGATAAATAGCTTCCAGATTGCTGCTCCATAAAAAATTGGTCGGAAGCTTGTAAGATGTCGATGTCCATTCTTCAAAATCCCCGTTAGGAATCTGATTCGAAGGTTGCGAATTTGTTACCCAGGTTGTAAAACCAAAAAGAACCATCAAAAGGAGTAAATGTTTTTTCATAGGAAAATATGTTTGGTAACCTGTAAAGGTAAGAAAAAAAAGAAAATTCAATACTTTCCGTTGTGTTTCTATTTGTCCGGAAGTTAATCACGCATTACTCAATAAGTACAAGCATACTAATACGAAGTGGGTGGGTATTTAGTGATGGTATCCGGATTCACTCCACTGAAAGGAAGTAAAAGAGAAGGTTCAGTGAGCAATGTGGGTCAGTTCCTCCCAGTACTCTAATGCCCGGCGGGTATGGGGTATAACAATGGTTCCCCCAACCACATTGGCAACGGCAAAAATATCGAACAGTTCTGTCGTACTTACCCCCAGTTCATGGCAGCGCTCAAGATGGTATTTTACGCAATCGTCGCATCGCAAGACCATGGAAGCCACCAGACCGAGCATTTCTTTTGTTTTTGCCGGCAAAGCCCCGTCCTGGTATGTAAGGGCATCCAGGCTGTAAAGCCTTTTCATGGATTTGTTGTCGTGGGCGAGAATCCGCTCATTCATGCGTTTGCGGTATTCCCTGAAGTCATTCACGAGGTCTTTCATCTGCAACAATTTGAATTATAACAATTTACGTAGGAACAATCTCTTCAGACAATATTTCCCAGCAGGGTTGCCGAAGTAAATCCGTGGATTTTTACCTTTACCAGATCACCCGGACTGGAATTGCCACACGGAAAAACAACCACCTTATTCTGCGAAGTGCGGCCAACGTATTCATCGGCCGATTTCCTGGAGCGGCCCTCCACCAGAACTTCATACACCTTATCTACATCCTGTTGTTTGCTCTTGTACGATAACTCCGACTGCAGGGCAATGATTTCATTGAGTCGCCTGATTTTGACCTCATCAGGAACATCATCGGCATAGTTTCTTGCAGCAAGGGTACCCGGCCTTTCGGAGTATTTAAACATAAAAGCATAGTCATAACCAACCCATTTCATCAGAGAAAGGGTTTGCTGATGGTCTTCTTCAGTTTCGGTGCAGAAACCGGCAATAATGTCGGTTGAAACGGAGCAATCCGGAAGAATACGCCATATGGCTTCAATGCGCTGCATATACTCTTCCCTCGAGTATCTGCGTTTCATAAGCGACAGGATGCGGGAACTTCCACTTTGTACCGGAAGATGAATGCTTTTGCAGATGTTATCATGGGCGGCCATGGTATAGAGCACGTCATCGCCCAAATCTTTCGGGTGGCTGGTCGAAAAACGGATCCGTATTTGAGGGAAGGCAGAGGCTGCGCGAGCCAGAAGCCCGGAAAAAGTAAGAACCTCACTGTCTTTCGCCCAGGAATACGAGTTGACATTTTGTCCCAGCAGGGTTACTTCCCTGTATCCGGCCGAAGCCAGTTCTTCCATTTCACGGAGAATGGTATCGGGATCCCGGCTTCGCTCCCGGCCACGGGTAAAGGGCACCACGCAATAGGCACAGTAATTGTTGCATCCGCGCATAATGGATACAAAAGCTGAGATTTTGTTGGCATCGAGCCTTACCGGACTGATATCGGCGTACGTTTCTTCCTCCGAAAGAAGAACATTTACAGCCTTCTGTCCTGATTCCACCTGCCAGATAAGCTTCGGAAGGTCGCGATATGCATCGGGACCGACCACAAGATCAACGGATCGGTCTTCTTCGAGGAGCTTTTCCTTCATTCTTTCGGCCATGCAGCCAATAACTCCTATCCGTGTGCCAGGATTTACTTTTCTGAGCGCTCCCAGTTCCCGCAGACGGACCCGTACCCGTAGTTCTGCATTTTCGCGTATGGAACACGTATTAACCAGAATCAGATCGGCATTTTCCGGTTTTTCCACCAGTTCAAACCCATTCTGAACCATCACCGATGCCACAATCTCGGAATCGTTCACATTCATCTGGCAGCCATACGTTTCAATATAGAGCTTCCGTGCTTTTTCGTCCGAAGATCTCATGGCCCCGTTACCCTTTCTCTCGTTCATAAACAGCGAATTTCATTTTTGCAAAGGTACAGCAGACAAAATTAATCCCTTACATGAAAATCAATTCCTGTCCATTTCCTTCACAGGCATCCGGGCAAACCCTGCTGAAACCCAGCGGAAGCGGCCTTTGTGGCACATCGCGCAGTTTTTGATGCGCAATGTGGGTTCCTGCATGGCAAATGCATAATCCGGGTTTAATATTTTACAGCATGATAACTTACATACCTTTTTTGTAATTTTGTATTCCGTTTAAAAAGTCAGTTTTATAAAAAATTACCTTGTATGTCAGGTCATAATAAATGGTCATCCATCAAGCACAAGAAAGGGATTGCTGATGCCCGGCGGTCGAAAATATTTTCCCGCATTGTAAAGGAAATCCAGGTTGCCGTCAGGGAAGGCGG
>Ga0207433_10009306_pt1 | contig 15665 bp, 18 predicted proteins | sample YelNatPaOPGAMG01_FD_187559 | JGI IMG/M metagenome (GOLD analysis project Ga0207433, IMG submission 187559) | Hot spring thermophilic microbial communities from Obsidian Pool, Yellowstone National Park, USA - OP-RAMG-01 (SPAdes) (version 3) | ecosystem: Environmental > Aquatic > Thermal springs... | reverse complement strand
CCCCAAGCCTATTTACTTGGAAGAGAAGTTTTGCTCAAAGAGAAAGGGGCAGGTCAGTACCAGTCAACATTTCCCCGACTGCAAGCTGAATCACATTTTTGAGAGATTGCCGTTTACTGAGTTTGAAACATGGATTAAATACAGGCAAGAGTTTGTCTGCGAGTTATCCAAGCTGAAGACGAGAGGCTGCGGACTTTTACCGGAAGGTGGTCAAAGAACGAGGAGGGTTTATCGAAAAGTACAGAATCTTGGCTGCATTAAACAGCCTTAAGAACTTGTAAATAATGCGATCGGATCGTATCGATGCGCAGGCTGTTGGAAAGGTTGCAAGGTTCAGCTTCCGGTTTGTACATTGGTGCCGGGGGATGGCAATACTTCCTTGTTCCAGGCGACAGGCTTGTCAATTATTCAAAGTGCTTCAAGTTTGTTGAGGTCAACTCTAGTTTTTACGCCTATCCAAGCCTGAGAGCTGCGTACAATTGGAGGAAAAAGGTTCCGGAAGATTTCGTCTTCGCGGTAAGGGCAAACAGAGACATAACGCACAGGTACAAGTTGCAAGTTTGCGAAGAGACGGCCAAGGCGCAGGAATACATGAAGAGGCTTTGCGAGGCGCTTAGAAGTGAAGCACTAGTTTACACTATGCCTCCATCTTTCGAACCCAATGTAGAAAATTTGGCAAGAGCCAGGAAGTTCTTCTCCGAAGCTGAAAGGGGAAGGTTCAAGCTGGTATTTGAAACTAGGGGGAGGCTCTGGAGGTCTGCCAAAGCAAGGGAGGCGCTACGTAGAATACTGGAAGATACTGACGTGACCCATTCCGTTGATCTTTCCTACATTGAGCCTGCATACACTAACGAGCTCGTGTATGCAAGAATATTCGGCCCAGCTATGGAAACTACGGGAAGAAATCAGTACAGCCTAAAGGGTGAGCAGATGGAAAAGGTAGTTGGAATTGCCAGAAAACACATGCAAGAGAAGAAGAGGGTAATGGTTGCGTTTCACACGGTTAAGATGTATGAGGACGCAGCAAGAATGGCTGGAAGAACACAGAACATTTAACCGGAGAGTAAGTATCGAATTGCTTAAGCAGCCTATGTAACAATCTGGTGAAAATAAATAATATCGGATGGTGATCCAAACTCTTCTGAAGTTGCGATTAATCAAAGTGAAGCATTAACATTACAGCCATTGCCACAAATCCAAATATGCTACCATATAAAAAGGTGAAGCTTGAAGACCACAATGCCCAGATGCTTCCAGCAATGGTGCTAGACACGAAATCACCAACGCCGTCGATCGTGCTCATTACCCCTAGACCTGTTCCCCTCTCCCTCTCACTCAACAACTCTGCTGCGTATGCCCGAGCAGTAGAGTCGATCGCTCCTGTTTCAACACCAGCGAGGAGGAAGAGAGATGCGTAAGTTAAAACTGTTGGCGATAAAACCACAAATCCAATGCAGTACACGCTGAAGATGAGGTAAGCTAAGGCGAGCAATGTTCCCTTGTTGTACCTGTCGCCCAGCGCTCCAAAAACATAGGCAAATATTGCAGACCCGATATTGAGAAAAACGTAGAGTATAGTCCCAAGTGTGCTGGCACCCATTATTCCAATAGTAGGCACGAAAGATTCGGCCGTCTTTAGGACTAAGAAGGTATTCGCAAAATTACCTATGCCATATGTTCCCGCTGCCAAGAGGAAGAGCTTAAATCGCCTCGGAAGACCCTTTATGTCCCCCCAAAACTTTCTTTCTTCCCTTTTTCTTACTCTTAGAGCTTCCTTTGCGAAAACTGTGAAGACCATAACAGAAAGGATTCCAGGTATCAATGATAACCAGAAGACATTCCTAAAACCAAATACTGGAAGAAACAAGAACGCTATGCTAGGCCCGATGATGGCACCAAGAGTGTCCATCATGCGATGGAACCCGAAGGCGTGGCCGTAGTTGCTGGGCTCCACAGAGTCGGCCAGGAGGGCGTCGCGAGGTGCTTCCCTTATGCCCCTTCCGATCCAACCGACAACTCTGCTCACTAGAACGTGGAACCAGTTGGTTGCAATAGCGAAGGTAGGGATTACAAAGCCGGTCATAGCGTACCCTAGTACACCCAATGGCTTTCTCTTCCCAAGCTTATCGCTGAACCAACCTGAGTACATCTTGATGAAGCTTGATGAGAAGTCCGACAGCCCCTCGATGAGGCCCAGGAAAGCTGCTGAGCCTTGTAACTCGATCGTTATGAATTGGGCGAGAATTGACGTAGCCATCTCGTGGCCCATGTCGCTAAAGAGGCTTGTGAAGCCCATCGCTACGACGTTCTTATTCAACCAATGCCTTCTATCAGTTATTCGCCTTTTGGCTTCCATTGTATTATTCAACCCTCTTTCTCATACATCTTCGATGTCGTGTATCGCTTGTGGAGCTCCACTATCCTTCTCTCGATTTCCGGCAGCTGTTCATCAAGGAAATCCTTGTATTGAGAAGGCATCTCACCATATCTCTTCTCAAGCACTGCAGGTTTCAGTGCTTCTACTACGCCCTCCATTTTTCCAAGCAGTATACTTGCCCACATGTAGGTAAGCAGAAGACTAGGTGTCTCGTTTGTGAGACCATGACCAAATTTCTCCTTGAGCTTGCTGACCTCTCTGGCTAGTTCATCGATCATTCTCTTTGCATGATCTGCCTCTTGAGGGGGCAGCGCTAGAGCCCTACCAGCTATACCAGCTGACTCAGGTGGCTTGCCCTCCAGAAGTGTTGCTCTCAGCTCGTTCACGTGCCGCTCCAATGTGAGACATCCAGACAAGATTATGCTCTCATGCTTCTTGCCATATGGTGATGATTGGAACGCTCTCAATCGCGACTCGAGCTTTCGGAGCTCTTCCTCAATGCCGCTCAGCGCTGTGCTTACGTTTAACATATCGGCTTGAATCTTGTAGCTCTCTATATCATCGTGCGAGGACCTTAACTTACTACTCAGCTCTTCGTAACGTTTGCGTAGCTGCGATCGCCTGTTCTCAAGCTCTTTTACCTTTTCAGCTAGTTCTTTTTCACTCATGATCTCACCAAGAGAATAGACCGAGCCTTTGCAGAACAGCTAGAGCAAAGTATGTGTCCTCAAAGGTTGATATTCCGAGCTCGATTGAGCGCCTGAATCCACCGTTCGAATTGAAGCACCTTAGCACGAGGTTTTTGGTCTGTTCAGGATATGCGCATCTCTCCCCCATGAGGTCGAGCGATTGAACTCCACAGTAGATGTCCTCCATATAGGGCGTTGAACTCTGCGGTACAACGGTGAAGCCGCCTGAGGGCTTCTCACAGGACCTTACATAGCTCAAAGATTCCCGCAGAGATCTTGTGGGATAGCCAAGGTTGCGTAGTGAGGCTATAGCGTGAAATGTGGACCTGAGGTTGGATCGACCATGAGCTCCAAATCCACCATCATCATTCTGATATCTAAGCAAAAAGTCAATCGTTGTTCTCATGTCTGTTGTAAAAGCGATCATTCCAAGCAGTTCTGTGGCCATGAAAACTGACTCGAATTCTGAAGCGACCTCAACATACACATCTACCGTTCCAAAAGAACCATCGGTTCTTCGAAGGGAAAGGACCTGTGTTGCCAGCTCTTCTCCGACTCTCTCTCCGCAGAGATCCAATGCCTTGGAGACATAGTAGTATGAATAAAGGTCATTTGCTGGAAATGCGCGAAGCCACTTTATGGTTCGCTGGATATTAGGCATCTGAGCACCCAGCAAGCGCAATATCGCTAAACCGTAGTAAGTATCTTGGGCATTCGACTCTGCGCCCTGACAGAAAGTGTATCCACCATCCTCATTCTGCCTTAGTAAGACATAGTTTTTGACAGTCTCTAACCAAGCAGTATCACCACTATTTGGCGGCATGCCATTCAATGTCGCTCGGGCTGAACCCGCAAACCACCCTTCATTCAAGCTAGTCGCCGGTCCTTGGTAGAAGCTATCAGCCCCATGTGCACTGAAGCCAGGGCGGTTTAGGCAACATAGCCAGCCAAGGCGAGCTTCATCGCCAATATCTAGTAAAACCTAATACCACTTATAAAGATTGCCAGCTTTATTTCATGAATTCAAGGCATCCTGCTGTTCATTGCGCCCTTATGCTCCTTGGTGAATTTCAATGAAGAGATTGCAGAGCGAAGCCTTCATCACCAACTCCCTTGCCATGTTGGAAACTTCCGCCCTAAACTACTACCTGAATACGCGCTTCATGCAAAGGAAGAGGGGCATAGTTTCATTTCAAGGGATGTACAAGGATTCTTCAAGGACGGTCAGGGGCAGCGAGCAGCCTGGTCTTGAAGCATCTGGCAGGATGCAAAAGAATGGCAATCCGGTGCAGATCCGGAAAAAGTTTTAATCGATCTTTTTTGTAACATAAACCTGCTGGAGTGGCTCAGACCCGCGCCAAAGGCGCTGGGAGAGTAGCCTGGTCAGATACTTCCAAAGACTAGAGCGCCAGAACAAAGACGCGACTCATAATCTGGGAGATATCTGGAAATCGCGGGCTCGAAGCGCTTGAAAAGCGCGAATTTCCCGCCTCCAGCACCTTTATTTGCATAGAGCGGTATAACGTTACATATGGACCATTTGGTTTCGCGCATGGCATTGAATACTGTTACATGCTTTCGCGAGTGCTCCTTCTATATCTCGTAGAGCCTCACAGGGTGGCAGGGAGCAGAAGGAAAGATGCCCGATGCGGAGGTAAAAAGCAAGATGCTTTGAGCCTCTTTCACATCGTAAGTTATCATCTCCACTTTTTATGACCAGTACGATTCATAATCCCTGTAGCCATAGATTTGTGATCCATTTCCAAATCGATGCTTTATGGTTGATGGAAAAAGCTATAAAATGAGAGGGCGCTCATATTTTCAGGTTTTTGATTTGGGTGAAGCAATCGATAAGGGATCCAAGGACAAGAACTTTTTGTGGATGATGCTGATCGTTTTCCTACCCTTTCTCATACTAGTATACGGTCTTCCATTCCTGGAGGGCGTTCTACCCATGCCAGATGTCCGAAGGATGGTTCCAAACATGAACCCCCATCTTTTCTTTTTCGCTTTCTTGTTCCTTCCATTCTTCGTGGCGGTTATACTTTGCATAATATTGGCATCCAAGACGCTTAAAGATTCTTTAAGGCAGCGATATTGAATAGGCTTCATCCCCACTTGGATTTGATGTACTTCTCTGGGTTTCTGTCGAACTTTTGCTTGCAAATCGGCGAACAGAAGTAGTAGGTCTTTCCATCATGTTCGGACTTCCACCTGGCGGTCTTCTCATCGATCTCCATTTTGCAAACTACGTCCAACACCATGTTACCTTTACACACCTTTGAAAGACGCTGTCCAGAAAGGTTATATTTTTTCCTCTTGACACTTAAGCACAATGCTCCGAATACTATTGATATTCATAATGACGGAATAGGTCTTCATTTTATGGTCTTAAGCTGCGCTTCACGCTGAAAAGCAAACAAAATATAATGCATGATTTAGGCCTCTTATTTGACTGATTTTGAAACAGTTCGTTTCCGCTTGAGATGAGCCTTGCCATAGCGATCTTAACGATTGGGCTTTTCGGGCCAAAATTGTATTTAAATGCGCCAATAGCAGGCAAGCCCAATGCAATAGTCGCTCTATCGTTTGGTTTGTTGATTCATTGAGCATGCCTTCGTCCTTAGATCGTTCACCTCCTTCTCCGTTAACATCTCCTTCTCCAAAACGCAAGTTGGACATAACAATACTACTTTCAGATCTCGATCGGTCAACCACTCTTTCCCATATTCTATCGATGAATGCGGGTGGGGATGAATGTCTCTCGGTCCTATATCCTCTGCGATGCAATAGAGGAAACCTGGAGCCCTGCCATCATGCTTAATCTTCCCGTCATCCGATATCGAAACCACTGTGGGAAAATGCCATTGCCAATTCGCGACCCTGTGTGATCGTGCTCCCTTTTCTGAGAATCTTAAGCTCAAGGGGTGAACCATGGTACCATGCTTTGTTGTAGTCCCATTCCATGTGCTTATCCTTTGGGTTGTTTGTATATTTAGCCATGGTGGGAAAATCTTCCATATGGCCTCTTGAGCCTCAGATTGGCGCATGCCAAGTGGAGGGAATAGACTAGGCCCAAAATTTCAAAGCAAAGGGATTTATTTATCTCCAAGTGCTTTACCAATTGCGCCATGCCAAAACTTGCCTCCGTGTTTGCAAGCAGGCAGCAGACTCGCGCGCTCGAACTCCTATTGTCGAACAGCTCTAAGGTTTATAGCCAAGCTGGACTGGCGAGAGAAATGAGGTGCTCAGCATCGACGGTCTCAAGGATTATGAAGCCCTTGGTCGAGATGGGTTTTGTAAGGATGGATACGGTTGGCGATCAGATGAAGATTCTGGCCCTCAACATGGAGAATGAGAGGACAAGGGTTCTAATGGAATTCTATGACAAGTTCAAGAGCCTTTAGGGTAATATGGAATGGCTCTATTCGAAAGGATCGAACCGAATGTCGACGCCAGAGGTTCGACGGCCGTATTTGGAATATATGGCTGGGGGAGTGTCGGCAAGATCTGCCTGAGCCTCCTGATCGACCTTTTGCATGCTAAAAAGGTCGGTGAGTGCTCTACTCCAGCCCTTCCAAGTGTCTTGATCTCGCAAGGCGATGGTTTCGGTAGAATGCCCACCATCGAATATTACCTATCCGAAAAGCATGTTCCAAAGATCTTGGCTATCACTGGAGACACTATCGCGAACCAGTTTGATGCCAGACAGTTTTACAGTACAATCGAGCACGTAGTATCTGTTGCGAAGAGGCTTGGAGCGGCCCAGCTGATAGCTATCGATGGGACCATTGGGAGTGAAATGGAAAAGATCAAGGTTTTTGCTTCCCGCCCATCTTTGGCAAGGAAGGCAGCCGTCTATGGAGCAACAATTTTGGAAAAAAAGGTTGTTCGTGGATACGTTGGAGTTATGGTTGGACTCGCCAGAATATGTGGCTTGGACAGCATTGGAGTGGTTGTACCATGCGAGAATCCAGAACTGAGCCAGCGGGCCGGACTGGCAGCCTTCAAGTACCTGATCTCGTATCTCGACATTAAACGGCAGCCTGAGTAGGGCGGTGCTGCTCTCCAGCAATTTGTGGCAGGTCAGGGCATGTGCCAAGGTTCGATGGGTTCGGCATTGCGGTACTCCTTCGGCTTAATGCTGTACCTGCAAAGGGGCTTGGTCAAGTGCCTGTGGGCCCTCGGTGGAGGGAGGTAAACGCCCGCTTGAATATCCCTACTGCATTTTACCACATCTGGTTTCTGCAACCATAAACCACATCTTTTGCACCTGTATCCCTGCCACAAGCCGGATGACTTGCACTTGGTTCCGCAGCGGGGACACGTGGGGGGAACGGAAAGGAGGACCTGTACAAGTTCGACGACCTCGATCTTTTCGATGTTTAGGGTGATTCTACCGCCATCAAGCAACCTGATCCCTCCGTACGCCTTTACATGATCGCCAGGCAAGAGGCTTGAAACCAAGTCTCTGAAGCTACCGGTAGGCTCGTAAGCTGCGCACTCGAGCTCTCCTGTTGCATCCCTTACCGAAAAGATCACGTGTCCTCCCTGGATCCTCCGAGGATGCTCGCTGACAGAGCCTTCGATGCAGACAGATTCGAATGGTTCGACCGAAGATATCGCTGCTGGAATGGATGGCAGATGGGCATCCGTGCCCTGGTTGGTCCTGAAGATCGTCCATCTTTCAACTGGTTCTTGAATGATCAGAGAGCGGAAAGCTTGAAGGACTGTTGCTGGATCCTCGCCCCTTATCCCCAAGAGGACAGGATCTTTGCCATGGGGGGCGATCAAAATCCTCCCGGTTTCAGGATCGACATTATTGAAGGTTCCATGCATTGCCGCATCCATGGCCAATACCGAAGCCCTGTCAAACTTCCTCTCTTTTCCCCAGTAGTCTCTGCTTCGGTATGATATCAACTCAAAGGTGAAGTCCTCATCGAGATGCGAGCCTATCGCTGCTAAACAGCCAACGATGCCCTTGTCAGTCTTGTATGTGTGCACCTCGCAACCCATTTGCCTGGAAAAATTCAGGGCACGTTCGAGGGGGATGACCTTCCTGAGGGCCTCATCGTAGAATCTCCTGAAGCCATCCCCAATGTCATTGCCTTCCCAGAATGCGATTGCTGGATCGGTCTCGGAGGCCTGCATGTCAGAGTGCTCCTCAACCATCTCGACCAAGCGCTTCTTCAACTCATCGACTTTGCCATATGGCACTTTCACACGGAGGCAAACAGCACCATTGCCTCTAGTCTTCCAAGGGATGTTTGGATTTAGCCTGATGAGCAGCGGATAGTCGGTGAATTTGGCGCTGAACTCTTTCAAAAGGACCTCCACTATCAAAGAAGCGAGGAAAGTCGTGCAGCCTCCGGCTAGAGAGTCCGTGTCGTCCAGCCCTACGTGAAGCTGCACAGTATCGGCCATCGCGGAGCTTGGCTACCTAGATCATAAGATAAACCGATCGCCTACATGAAAATGATTTTGGCATTTACTGGCTTGTAGCCTCGGACTTTTCCTCAAGGTGGCTGTAATCTTCAGGCAGATCTGGAAACCTTCCCTTCATGCGTGCTGCAGAGATCTCGGAAGCTTCTTGCAATATCCTCTTTGCTTCCTCGCTGTGAGCTGATTCGTCCAGCGAGAATCCACCTGCGCTTCCGGTCTCGACCATCAGGGTCTCAAGCATGTCGTCGACACGCTCCAATCCGCTTGCCACTTCTGGAACAACGCCCCTTAGATCGCTGCTGATTTGGCCAACGAGATTCAAGACAGGACCTAGGACAGCACCGGCGTCCTTGAAGTCGTGAAGCGTTTCGATCCTCAGGGCTGCCTGCTTCAAAGAAAGTTGACTCCTCAGGACAACCTTTGACATTTTTCTGAGCTGGGCGATCTCTTCAGCGTACACCACAGCTCTTCCGTAATCTTTCTGCTGCTGCGCCAATATGCACTTCTCGAAAAGTTGCTTTCCTCTATCCGAAAATCGGTTTGCGACCCCCTCCAGCTTGTTCTCTTGAATCCGGAGCAAGGTCAAGACTTCTGTCAGATCGTTCTTGATCATTTATACCAACGAGCAGCAGTTACAATTACAGGATTTTTATCTTTCGTATGAAAAGGCAAAAGAAATTACGCAGGTGTGTCTAAGGTAATACGTTTTTACTGTTCGCGAACATGTAGTTGAAGAGTCTAAAGAGTCCAATAATAGCTATCAGTGAAAAGGCGATCTGATATGCTGCCCCTACAGGATTCAAGAAAACATGTATCGGGGTATGATCCTTTTTGATGTTGGCTGGAAACAGATTCGCTCGCTACTTAGAGGACTGCTTCAAGGCGGAGTTGATCTTGGCATAAAGCTCCTCCTTCTTTGGAACCTCTGAGACGAATGCCATCTTGCCATTCACGGCGATCAGAGGTATCAGCGTCCTGAACAGCTGCGACCCGAGCCCAAGGTTTGCAAGCCTTCTCTTTCCACTCGCCTCGAGCACCTCGTTAAGTCTTTCGAATGCTTCGTCGATCTTTGTCCCATATTCTGCTACATTCACAGTAACCAATCCCTTGAAATCTTCCTTAACTTCCCTGACCAGTTTGAAGAGTTCGGCGTTCTCCCCCTCCCTCTGTCCGCAACCGCAGATTCCGGTTGGAAATACATCAAGCACGACCTTTGCCTCTGTTTTCTTTTCCTTCCCCTCGTCCTTCATTCTCGCCAGTCACCTCCCTCATGTTGGTTTTCCATAAAGCGTTTCGGCCACCCTCTCGACCGCCTCTAGGCCAACGACCTCCGTCTCAAGCATGCTCACCTCGCCGATCTCGAACTCTGGGAACTCCTTCCTCACGAGATCTATGTACTTCTCCTGGAGCTTCCTCCTCTTCGAGAAGAACTCTCCTGTGCAGTGCTCCTTTGGCAGTACCTCGTTCAGCACGATCCCCTTGACCTTTATGCCGTAGGGCTGCAAAGATTCCTGTATCCTCTTCGCCTCGTAGACAGGCAGCATCTCGGGGTGCAGGACGAGAAGGTAAGTCGTCTGGTCGGAGTTCAGCTTCTCTATCGCCTTCATGTTGTCCTCGCTCATCTTCTCCAGAAGCTCTATCTCAGCAACCTTGCCCGTTATGTCTGCAACCTCCTTCTTCGCAAGGATGCTACGCTTCAGGTTGCTTAGGTGCCTCCAAGGGTAGCCGATCATCTCGAAGTTGTGACCTCCTGGAGCTGTGTCGAAGACTATGGCGTCGTAAGAGTTGGAGTTAAGGTACTCGACGAAAACATTGTAGGAGGCGGTCTCGCAGGGGAGTATTGGGTTCTTCTCCCAGTGCTCCTTCAGGAACTGGATCTCCCAGTCATCGCCCTTCAGAGACTCTATCTTCTTCATCACCTCCAGCTGGTGCTTCCTTATGCTCTCCTTTGCGTCCACATTAATGGCCCTCAGGTTTCTGACTCCCTTGACATCCGTCTCCTGGCCCCCAATCTCCTGCTGCAGGATGTCGTTCTGGCTCTTCTGGAGGTCGGTCGAAACGAGAAGCGTCTTGTAACCTTTTTTCGCAAGCCAAACGGCGGTCGCCGCCGCTATCGAGCTCTTGCCAACACCTCCCTTGCCGCCGAAGAAGATGAACCTTGGTCCTTCATTGCCGGGTATTATAAGGTCTTTGAGCACCGGGACCACCACGTAGAGGGGCTGCAAGGGTGTTTGATTATTAAACTATTACCCAAATTTTACCCAATTCTATCGCTCTAGGCAGCATCTGTAATACCAGGAGATATGGAATGATTGCGAAAGCCTCGTTTCGGGACGAAAAAGGTATTTTCGCGAGCTAGATTCCTCCCAATCCTGGTGCCAAAGCACCTGAGGAAGGACATACGATGCGTTCGTTAGCGTTCGGTCCCAAGCCAATGTCGTACATGAAATGTTCCTTGCTCTTTTTAGAATCGATTGCTCCGCCATTCAAGAAATGATGCGAATCGACCCGAACGCAAAACATATCTTGCACCTTTCTCGCGGTGTGAGCTGTGCGGTAGTCGTCCAGAAAATCAACTTCGAAGGTTTGGATTGCCTGGTCTAAGATCTGGTCCTGCCATCATATTGGCGGAACGGCCATGACGCGGGTTCAAATGGCTCGTTGAGAGCTTGAGCTTCCCGCCTACCGCATCCTCCAGAACTTTCCAATTCTAAAGATTATCCTGTAAGGATGCATTGATGGCTTAGCTACGATGGCACTACTTTCCAATTGGATAGTTGCAGGAAACGCATTTGCAGAAAATCAATTTCAATCGATGCCATGGACAAGACGATGTCGTTGATGCCCATGAAATTATAGAGTTCCACAGCGCTGTTGGCGGTGAGGGTTTAAAAAATGGCCAGATCGATAACATACTTCGCAATGCTAAAATCGTACTGACTTGAAAAAGAAGGATTAGTGAGCAGTATCATTTTCATAAATAGCTAGAATTTACTTTTCAATAGGTTCATGCCATATCCTGGTGTGCAATTTCAGGCTGCTCTTGTTGGTCTAAACATCTTTGCCAAGATCGAGGAGAAATGAGTTCTTGAGCTTTGAAGCATCTTGTTTTTGCACAATAAGCTTCTGCAACGCTCGAAGATCCATCAATTCACCGAGAAGTATAGCGCCTACCAGAACTTCTCTTCTGAAAAATAACTTGATCATGATGCCCCTTTCGGAATCGATGCTCTTTCTCTCCTCGTAATCCCCTCCAGTCGAATGTACATCCCCGATCGAAGCGAGCTTTATGCCCTCGACCTTCAGAGTGAATGGATGAGGCACCATCTGATAGGTAATAGGCCTTCCCAGTATGTTAGATGCAGCGACCCTTGACTGGTCCAATGCAATTGGAATTATGCCCTCGATCTTCTTTTCATATTCAGCAACGTCTCCGCATGCGTACACATCGGTTTCACTTGTCTGCATGTGATCATCTACGACTATCCCTCTATTGACCTTGATCGAAGCTGCTTCAGCCAACTCTGTGCGAGGTCTTGTGCCAGTGGTGATTACCAAGATGTCAGCCTCAAGACCTGTGCCATCTTTAAGGAGGAGCCGTTCTACCTTCCTATCTCCAACGATGGCCTCCGCCTCAGACCCCACAATGATCCTTATTCCCATTCGTTCAAGCATTTTAGTTAACAACTGAGCAGTTTCCTTGTCCAATTGCTTTGGAAGCAGCTGGCTATAAAATTCCACTACCGTTACCTCAAGGCCCAAAGAACGTAAGGCTCCCGCGGTCTCAAGGCCCAGAAGCCCGCCTCCGATAATTACGGCCCTGCGCGCACTTCTAGAGTGCTCGCGGATCGAAAGCGCATCGCGAGCTGTTCGAAGAGTGAAAACTCCTGTTTTCTCTATCCCCTTGATGGTTGGAAGATTAGCTCTGCAGCCCGTTGATAGAAGCAATTTGTCAAAACTTAATTTTTCACCTTTAATGGAGATCTCCTTTCGGCTTGGATCAAGAGCAAGTACGCTTTCGCGCAGCCTTACGCTTATCCCCTTCTCGGCATACCATTCTTCTGGATGGATGAAGATTCTATCGAATGCGATCCTACCGGCCAAAAATTCGAGGAGGAGAGGCCTATTGTAGCAATGGTATTCCTCTTCTGAAAATACGTCGATGCTCAGCTCTGGCATTCCAGCCAGCATGCTTGCAGCCGAGATACCGGCCACACCATTTCCCACTATAGCGACCTTCATCGCTTACCACGCCGTGCAAAGTTGCTAATTTAACTTCTATTTGATCTATGGATGAATGGCACATGCCTTGATCGTAGAAATCGCTTTGGTTCAGAAATTTTAGTTCATAAGATACTGCCAACAAACAGAGTAAGCATTGCCGAAAAAGGATTGGGCATGGCGGGCTTCCATAGGAGCTGGATGTTAGCTGATTTTCTTCCACCTGACACCCTCTTTGGTATCTTCCAAAGCTATGCCGAATTCCTTCCTGAGCCTTTCCCTTATTGCATCAGCTATTGCGTACTCCTTCCTGCTTCTAGCCTCTTCCCTTTCCCTAATCAACTTTGCAGCTTCTTCCGGAAGCTCTTCCTTCAATAAGCGCTTGAGGTTCAGCCCCAGCACGCGATCCAATTCTAAAATAGTCTTAAGCGCTACCTTGGCATCCGAGCCTCCCACTCTTCCCTTGTCTATCAACTTGTTGAGCCGCTTCATGTAATTGAAAAGATAGGACAATGCCTTTGGTGTATTCAAATCGTCATTTACTGCGTTCACGAACTTCCTTCTCAGGTCCCTCGTAAATATCGCTACTTCTGGGTTCTTCATACCTTTCGTGCAGGCTCCAAGCCTTCGAACGAAGTCGTAAATTGAGTTCAGTGCGCTCTGCGCCGCATCTAAAGCGGGAAAAGTGAAATTAAGTTGACTTCTATAATGGGCCTGAAGATAAAAAAACCTCAGGGATAACGGGTCATACCCCCTTTCGATTATGTCTTTGAGCGTTAAGAAGTTACCTAGAGACTTTGCCATCCTCTTGCCCTCCACTATGAGGTGGGCTCCATGCACCCAGTATTTGACGAACCTCTTCCCAGTTGCGGCTTCGGACTGTGCTATTTCGTTCGTGTGGTGTATCGGTATGTGGTCTATGCCTCCGCAATGGATGTCGAAACTTTCACCAAGGTATTTCATAGACATGGCCGAACATTCGATGTGCCATCCTGGGAAACCAATTCCCCAAGGCGAATCCCATTCCATGTCTCTCTTAACATCCTTCGGAGAGAACTTCCAGAGCGCAAAATCATGCGGGTTTCTCTTCTGGGGATTGACCTCTACCCTGGCTCCTGGCATGAGCGTTTCAAGTTTAAGCCTGGCCAGCTTTCCATAATCCTTGACCTTGGATGTATCAAAATAAACCCCGTCGTCTATCTTGTAAGTGAATCCCTTCCTCTCCAGTCTCTGGATCAGCTCGATCATTTCGCCAATGTGATCTGTAGCCTTGGCAACTATGTGGGGCCTCTCTATGTTTAAAGCATCAATGTCCTCGAAAAACTTCTCCGAATAGAAGTTGGCGATCTCCCAAGCTGTCTTCCTTTCCCTTTTGGCGCCCACCTCCATCTTGTCTTCTCCAACATCAGCGTCCGAAGTTAGGTGCCCAACGTCTGTGATGTTCATGACATGCTTCACCCTGTACCCATTGTATTCCAAAACCCTCCTCAGCAGGTCCTCGAAAATGTATGTGCGCAAGTTTCCTATGTGTGCGTAGTCGTAAACGGTGAGGCCGCACGTATAAAGCCCTATCCTTTTATCCTTCAGTGGTTTGATCACTTCCTTCCTCCGGCTCATCGTGTTGAAAATCCGGACGGGCCTTACACCTTTTTCTGCAGCTTTCATTTGGCAAGAAGATTTCAGGGTGGCGATTATATCGCTTTCTGAAGGTGATGACAGAAAACGCTTCAAGAATGGGATGGAAATGGACCGAATGCGATTTTTGATTCCCGAAGAGGAATATTCGAAAGAAGCCTAAGCGCGCATAAGGTGTGAATAATTCAGTTCTCAGGCTTAATTTACCAGATGGAAGAATAAAGGATTTTTCACAGGTTATGCGCTCGAGGAGGAAGCGGGAGACGACATGGCACATCTATTTACAGTAGATTAAAAATTGTCCACCTCATAAGGTCATTGCCTCGATGTCAGGCACAAACGACAGAATCAACTTGATGTCAGACGACCTGAAAACGATAACTGCTAAAAGCATGGAGGAGTACAGGCTTATACAACGGAGATGGGGAAGAAGATAACAAGAAAAATTACTGCTCAGGGAGCTAAAGAGCTATACAAGGAAGCCATCATAAGCCCATGAGCTTGTAGAGCAAGTAGTAAGGAAAGTAGAAGAGAAATTTAAGGTCAAGATACAGCTGATGAGAGATAGGCAGTACTGGTTGCATCATTCAGCAAGAATAGGCTGAGGGCCATACGGCAAGCTCTATGAGATAGAGAAGCATGTGAAAGCTCTTGCAGAAGCCTGGAAAATAATTAAAGAAAAGGTGCAAAGTCTAGAGATAAAGTAGGATTGCTAGGCATGGCAAATTGTCGTGAACATAATCGCTCAAGGAAAAAAGCAGGAATGAGGTAAAAGGTGCGGGGGATGGGAGTTTCACGGCCAATTTGCGCGCCGTCTTGAACCCATGAACGCCTTCGCGAAAGGATCTTGAGTCCTTCGCCTTTGGTCGTGGACCTTTGACCTAGCTCGGCAATGGGGGCAGAGGCTACCCCCGCGTTTACCCCCGCAGGGTTTCGAGGCTTCCTCGATCCGGTCAGCGCTTAAAGTCTTTTCCGGTTGCATTTGCATTGCGCGCATAACCTTCGAAAAGATACACTATACGGAGGGTAAAAAAGCTCTGAAATGTACTGCACACGAGCCACCTTTAGGTCATACAGGCATCCATCAAGGCCTTTGAGTTCGAATCATGTTTCTTGAAAAACTTTTTATGTCCGACAGCGATTCTAAGTTTGGACATGCGCAAGGGGCTGCTGGCGGGGGATTGGTTATTCTCGTGCTTGGAGCTGCCTTACTGGGCTACGGTTTTCAGTCAGCTGCAACATCTGTCGAAGTTGGACAGTGGGAAGTAACTTGGTATACCATGAGGGACACATATGGTACT
>Ga0207433_10009303_pt1 | contig 15672 bp, 6 predicted proteins | sample YelNatPaOPGAMG01_FD_187559 | JGI IMG/M metagenome (GOLD analysis project Ga0207433, IMG submission 187559) | Hot spring thermophilic microbial communities from Obsidian Pool, Yellowstone National Park, USA - OP-RAMG-01 (SPAdes) (version 3) | ecosystem: Environmental > Aquatic > Thermal springs >... | reverse complement strand
TGCGGGTAAAAAACGACAGCCCATTATATCTTGCTGCTGCATCGTATGCATTTCGGTCGCGGAACGACCCATTTATAAGGTATTTGGATTGATCATCATACCCGGGAACACTATTGGCATAACCCGAAAGGGTTTCCCATTTTTCCATTCGAACCGAGTGCCCAATGAGCACTGAATATGATGTCTTTCCTAAACTATTCTTATAGGTTAAAAAATTATCGATGATTTGCTTCGATGCGCTACCAAATGTTTTTGTCAGGCTCGATTTGGTTACCCCTTGCGAACCCCCTACATAGAATTGTGGTGTGTAATTTCGTTGATTCCAGTTATCCTGATCCTGGTTGTATGCAGCCCTATAGGTAAGCTTATCCTTTAAAATATCTAGTTCAGCATATATACTGAAAACCTCCTTGTGTCCTTTTTCAAAGTTATCGGCATAGTAAGCAGCAGCCACAGGGTTTCCGTACTGGTTACCAAAACCATATTTTTGGGGCGATCCAAATTTTACGGGATAAGCGTCGCTGTTGGTTTGGTCATAAACAGGGTAAACCGGCGGGTTAACATATGCTCCAAAAAAAGCACCTGTATTGGGGTTGTACTTGCTATAATTTGAAATAATGGTATTAATGCCAATTTTTAGGTTATTATTAACTTGTTGATCGAGCCTCCCCCTAATGTTATATCGCTGGTAATTGTTTTGGGCATCCATAATACCGTTCTGGTAAATATAGTTACCCCCAATGGAGTATGAAGTTTTATCGGTCGATCCGGAAATATCCAGGTTATGGTTGTTCATACCAGCAGGTCTAACTAGTTCCTGATACCAGTCGGTGCTGGTTGGGTAATTTGCTGGGTCTTTTGGAATATAACCGGGAATATTTTCATTTGCCTCGTTAAGGAGAGCAACGTACTGATCCTTTGTGGCCATTTTAAGGATATTAACGGGTACCTGGAAGCCAACATAGCTATCGTAACTTACAGTTGGAATCCCTGATTTGCCCTTTCTGGTTGTAACAATAATTACTCCATTGGCAGCTCTAACTCCGTAGATAGCTGACGCTGAGGCATCCTTAAGAACAGTAATGTCTTCCACGTCGCTTGAACTTAAAAAGTCGATATTGTCAACAAAAACCCCATCGACCACATAAAGGGGTTTAGCATAATCGCCAATGGAACCTACGCCCCTTATTTTTACGGTTGCTCCGCTACCGGGTGCACCGCTATTAATAATCTGTACACCTGAAACTTTACCCTGCAAGGCATTCATAGGATTTGAAGAAACCTGCTTTGAGAGTTCATTCCCTTTTACAGTAACAATGGGTGCGGTTAAGTCCTTTGCCTTTTGAGTCCCATAACCAACCACAACAACCTCCTGGAGTTGGGTTGATTTTGGTTTTAGGGTAACATCAATTACTTTTTGATTGGAAATTTCAACCTCTGTGTCTTCAAAACCTACAAATGAGAACACCAATGTTTTATCGCCAGGTTGAACCTCAATTTGGAAGTTACCTTCCAAATCGGTATTGGTACCTCGAGTTGTACCTTTGATGGTAACATTTGCTCCGGGAAGCCTTTCACCAGTATCACCTGCCTTTACAGTTCCTTTAATTATTGTTTGTTGAGCAAAAGTAGAACTGAAAAAAAGTAGAACTAGCAACAAGGTTCCCAATATGTGCATAAATGCTTTTGGTTTGGGTTGAGTTAGGTTGTGCATAGTTTTTCGATTTTTGAATAATCCATTTAAAACGTTTGCGGTATCAAATTTATAGTGATGATCTTCTAAAGTCCATTTTTTTACATCATCACTAATTACGGGGGGTAAAAAATATCAATAATTGAGGTTGCTCATCACTACATCAGTTACATTTAATATGGTCATAATAATTTGATAAACAATTAAATATGACAAATTGTTTTGTAAAAAAATGAGGCTGTCAGCAATTAAACAGAATCATTAATTCCAAATGATTCGTTTTATTTTTTGTTTATGCAGATTGTTTTATGCATGCTATTAAGAGCACATTTAACCAAGATTAGTGAAAAGAAACACACAAAAACATTTAAACAACCTGTTTCTAGTGACGGATTTGGGTTAAATTATTGTCAAAGTTTTACTTATAATACTGAATAATTAGACGATAGATTTAATTTATCTAAAAGATTATCAGTAATATAATGATTGATAAAGTGATGTAAGCTGAAAGATACAAGGTATAGCTACCTAGAACTTAAGAATGAAATCGTTCAGGCTTTCGTTAGCATCGAGAGCCAATCGTTTTCTTAACCGGTATCGGCGTTCTTCTACTCCACGGATACTAATATTTAGTAAGGGTGCAATTTCTTTTGACGAAAGATTCATGCGCAGGTATGCGCATAGCCTCAAGTCGCTTGGGGTTAAGGACGGGTAAGTTTCTTTTAATCGTTTAAAAAAGTTTTGATGTGCCTGGTCGAATAATTTTTCAAAAGTATCCCAGTCGTGATCGCTTTCTATGTCTTGAGTGATCAATTTGCTGATTTTACTGTAATACTTATTAGGGATTCGGTATCCAAGTTCGTTCTTTAAACCTTCCAGCTCTTGGGCAATATCCTGCAAAAGTTGATTTTTTCGGACAATAGCCATTGTGCTCAAGGCCAGTTGAGAGTTTTTATTTTCAATATCGGCTTGTAACTTTTCGTTTTGAAGTTTTATGATGATTTTTTCCTTTTCTTCCTTTTCCTTATGTATTTTTTCCAGTTCCAGCTTGCGTTTTTCCTCATAGTGTTTTTTTACCTTCTTTTTGTACGATGCTCTTGTGTATGCTGTAATTACCAAGGCAATTACGATGTAAAACCCAATTGCCATCCACGATGCGTAAAGGGGAGGTGAAACCTTTATTGTAACGGAAGCATTTGGTGTGATATGACCTTTAGCATTTAACGTCCTTACTTTAAATTTATAGGTACCAGGCGAAAGCCTTCGATATATTATTGATGTGCTCGGCATCCATTCGCTCCAATGCTGGTCAACACCCTCAAGCATATACTGATAGAAATGCTTTAGGCCAATAACATCTTTTGAGGTAAATGAAAAAGTAACATTATTCTTGCGCCATGGTATAATAAATTCGTTATACCTATTTCTTCGTGGATTGCTTTTGATATTTTGTTCGCTATTCCATGCTACCACTTCGGTTATAATTGGCATTTGTATATCGTTGGGAGCTCTATCGAACAGTTTAAGGTTCAGAATGGAAAACCCATTGTCCAAACAAATAATTTGCAGGCTGTCGTTTAAACTAACAATGTTCTCGTACCCTTCAACCATTTCAATGTTATAGGCCTGGGGCAATATTCTATATTTTAGTTTTGCTTCGCCGTAACGAATTTCAAATAATCCCCATTCGTCGTCTTTGATAAACCAATAATGATTTGCAGGAAGCGATATGATAGCTTTACATTTTTCAAAACCTTGTAATTGGTAATTAATCTCATTATATGGAATGAACTGTTCTGAAATATCATCCCATCGGAGTATATTATTTTGAGTGGGAACTACTATTCGATTATCAATTTTGTAAATCCTATTTGTGTTGATTTTCAAGTTGTTTTTTATCCCTATCGTGTCAAGTTTCGATATTTCCGACAGGCTGTTATTGATTTGAGCCCGGTAAATTCCGGTTACGGTATGGCCTAGCCATAGATAGTTTTGAAAATCGATTTGTAGAAAACGGGTTGGCGATGAGTAATTCAATATAATTGTATTGACCTTTAGCGAGCCATCTTTGTAGGTATAGGTAACAATATTCCTGTAAGTACTTTGGATAAACAGATTAGGATCCATTCCAAGGCGCTCAAGATTATAACCGCCTGAAATGTTACATATCTTAGTCAGATTTCCATTTGAGTAACTATACGTTCCATTATTTAAACCAAAGTAAAGTTTACTGCCAATTTGCCTGGTAAACCAACACTGCCCTTGCGTTCCGTCAATTACGCCTCTGCTTTCAAATTCGCCATTTTCGTTCAGAACATATGTATATACACCTTGGTTTGTAGCCAAGTAAAGCTTTTCCTCAAAAAGCGTTCCTGAGTAGCAAGCAAAACTTTCCTTTTCCTTAACATAGGTGCTAATAGGTGAGTTGAAAGCCACATAGCTTATCCCTTTATCTTTTCCAACCCATAAGTTTCCAATTGAGTCGTATTGCATGGAAAGGATAGTATTATTTTGAATAAGTTTTGAATCGATGTGATGCACAAGTGTCCCTTTTGAGTTGAAAATAAATATTCCTTCCAGTATTGTTCCAATGGCAAGTTTATCGCCACGACAAGTGGCAATATTTGGATTTGATTTAATAAGTTGATTATCGCTTGATGTTTTCCAGGGAGTAAATGAATTGCCATCGAATTTGTAAATCCCCATTGTTGAGGTAAGGAAAAGTGTATCGTTGTTCAGTATAACAACCGATTTAACCTCGGTATTTCGGAATATTTCACTTCCCTTTACTTGCTTTAAGCCTAAAGTATCGACACGGTATAGAGGGCCATTGATCGCTTGAGCAAAAATATTTTTGCCCGCTTGCATGAGCAGAAGAATTGAGAAATCTAACGGTACTTTACCAATTTTATCATTTGACAGGTAAAATATTGTTCCAAAGCTTTGGAAAAAAACTATGTCATCTATAGCAATTATTCGCCAAAACTCTTCGTTGTGGATGGTTGATTTAAAGGGGTTAGCCAACGAAATATAATTGCCAACCGTGCTATTTGAAATCTCAAAATAACCAAAATCTTCAAAGGTGCCAATATAAATTCTATTCTTATGCGCTAAAACTGAACGTAGGGTAGTATTTTCGGGTAGGGAATTATTTTTCCATGTTGCACCATCAAAGTAAAGTAACCCATAATTGTTGCCAAAAAAAATATTGTGTTGCATTCCAAGACTGATTGACCAATTCTGATTACCTGCCCGATAGTCTTTTTTTTCAAAATTGTTAACCAGCAATGAACTTTGGGAGTAAGTGGTATTACTTACTGTAAGAAAAGATAAATAAGATATAAAGATGATATAAAATCGGTTCAAGGCTAAAGGTGTTTTAAGCTTCCTTGAACAAATATATTATAATTCATTGATTTGTTCAAAGTTTATTCCGCAATAACCCCTGAACCTAATAGTTCATCATCGATATACCATGCCGCAAACTGGCCAGCAGTTATGCCACGCTGGGGTGTTTCAAATGTAAGGTAGTAGCCATTATCGGTATGGTGAAGTGTGGCCACTTGGAGTGGTTGGCGGTATCGTATGCGAGCCAAAACCCGCATCGATTGTCCTGTGGGTATTGCTAAATCGGGTCGGATCCAGTGAACCTCGTTGGGGTTCATGAAAAGACCGGATCGGTAAAGCCCCGTATGGCTCTGCCCCATACCCACATAAACAATGTTATTTTCAATATCGGTAGCTATAACAAAAAGCGGTTCAGCTTTGCCTCCAATATTTAATCCTTTCCTTTGACCTATGGTAAAAAAGTGGGCACCCTGGTGTTCCCCAACCACTTTCCCATCGGAAATCTTATAGGTATATGGTTTTGAAAGCGATGCTAAATCACTTTTGTTGATATTTTCAAGCGTTGTATAATAGTCTGAAGGTATTTCAACAATCTTTCCTTTTTTGGCTTTTAATTTTTGCTGAAGGAACACAGGCAAATCAACTTTACCAACGAAGCAGATTCCCTGGGAATCTTTCCGTTCAGCGGTGGCTAAGCCAAGCTCTGCAGCAATTCTTCTAACCTCAGGTTTATGGAGATGACCAATAGGAAACAGTGCTTTGCTAAGCTGGTATTGATTTAGCTGACATAGGAAATAGCTTTGATCCTTGTTTGGGTCAAGCCCGGCAAGAAGCCTATATATGGGTTGATTGTCTTTATGAATAATCTCTTTCCGGCAGTAGTGTCCGGTTGCCACATAGTTAGCCCCAAGTTTTAAAGCGGCATCCATAAAGGCATCAAACTTTATTTCCCTGTTGCAAAGAACGTCGGGATTAGGGGTGCGTCCTTTGGAATACTCACTGAACATGTAATCTACAACACGTTGACGATACTGATCGCTTAGGTCAACAAACTCGAAGGGAATGTTTAGTTTACGGGCAACCATCTCAGCAAATTGCTTGTCATCGTCAAACGGACAATCGCCCTTAAGCACGCCTGTGGTATCGTGCCAGTTCTTCATGAACATTCCAATAACCTCGTAACCCTGCTGCTTTAATAGGTAAGCAGCAACGCTTGAATCAACTCCACCTGAAAGACCTACAACTACTCGTTCCATTCCGTTAATTAGTTGCCGCAAAGTTAGCAAATACTATTTTTTAGTTCGATTTTTATGGAAGTATTAGGAATAAATTCTTTAATTTCATAAATTTAATGGATAAAATTTTAAGCCTACCATTGAATGCGTTTTACTTTAGTTATATACCTATTCTGTCTTTCGACGGTATCGATAGCGCAGCGGTACAACATCGAAATCATCGGCCTAAAAAATGGGTTGCTACATAGCGTAGTTACCGGGATTGATCAGGATAAACAGGGCAGGGTATGGTTGTCGACCGGTGGCGGATTATGCAGTTACAATGGTTTTGAGTTTAAGTATCTAACTACAAAGGATGGCCTTAACTATACTCGTCTTACCGATGTTGCTGCCGATAACGATGGGAACATTTGGACGGGTTCTTCGTTGGGTTTGAATTTAATAAGGGGGAATCGAATTTTATCTATTTCAAGAGATACTATTGGTGAGGTTGTTTCGCTTGGTAAATCAAACAAAGGGGTATGGGTTTTAAGCAATAAGGGTATTTTTAAAGTAAGCTACAACACCGGTAATATTGAAACTAAGCAATACAAACTTCCTGTTAACCTTAACGTTGCCATTGGGCAAATTTTTCAAGATCGCCCTTTAACCGACTTTATATTCCAATCAAGTTTTAATGGGGTTTATGTTGGATACAAAGGAAATCTTTACAAACTTGACGGAAAGGCTTTTTTACCTATAAGTTTTGAACCATCGGTTTTTGTAAATTCATGTAATGAAAACGAAAATGGCGATATACTTGTTGGAACCAGTAATGGTTTGTTTAGGATAATTAATGGTAAACCTGAAAGAGTAAATCAATCTAATGCCAATAAAATTGATATTTATAGGTTTGTTTGCGTTGGGAGTAAGGTTTGGGGTATTGGCAAGGCAATCGGTACCGATGAGGTGTCAATTCATGCCTTTGATCTTGAGAGCAAAGTTTTTTACCACTCAATAGGACTTAGCAATGGCTTGCCCGATTTTCCTATGAAACTTTTTGTTGATCACGAACAAAATATTTGGATTTTGACCAACAATGGCATTGCAATTCTTAAAGGCGAAGCATTTACTTGTTTGAATACTTCCGATGGTTTAATTGGCAATAAGATATGGGGGCTTTGCCGAGCAAGTAACGGCACTCTTTGGGTGGGGACTATTGGTGAGGGGTTAACAATAATGACTCCCCATAGAATATATAGATATTCCACTAAAAATGGACTTCCGGATAACTATGTTGGCAAGATATTCGAATCGTCCAACAGGAAAATTTATGTTGGCACAAGCAATGCCGGGTTAAACCTTGCAATTTATATAAATTCCACTTTAGGCTATTCCTTTAAGAGGCTTCCATTACTTCCAAATGATAGGGTTCGAATTGACGATATAGCTGAGGACCGGCAAAAAAGGATATGGGTGGCCACATCTAAGGGCTTGTTTTATGCAACTGATGGAATTCATTTCAGCCATTTCCCGCTCTTTGATGGCGATACAGGAGGTGTTTTTGTCCAAAAGTTACAGATAGATACTCTAAGAAAGCGAATGTGGGTAGGAACGCGGTTCAACGGTGTTTTCTTTATTGAAAACGACAAACCCTTTCAGTTTTCTGGTATCGATAAAAACGCTGAAATATCAACAATAGCAAAAGATTTTAAAGGTAACATATGGTTTGGAACCCGGAATAGCGGGGTGTTCTTTTACGACGGCACTAATGTAAGGCAGATAAAGGAGACCGATGGTATTTCATCGAATCTGATATATGTACTTTATGCCGATACCGAATACCTTTGGATTGGAACCAACTTGGGTTTGGATAGGCTTACCCTATCAGAGTATAGCAAGGGCAAAATCAATTTAAGGCATTATGGCTCCAGCGAGGGTTTACCCGATTTAGAAATCAACCTAAATGGTGTGTTAGCCGATGGAGAAGATGGTTTTTGGATAGCCACAAACGGGGGACTTGCCCATTACCAAAAATCTTACGATAACATCAACAAAATTCCCCCAAAGGTTAGCTTTACCAATTTACTTTTGCGGTCGCAGCATACCAACTGGGCCGATTATACAAGTGAAATTGATGACTTGACTGGCTTACCGATTAGTTTAAGGTTGAAATACAAGCAAAATCATATAACCTTCGAGTTTGTTGGTATTAGTTATAAAAATCCACAAGGGGTAAGATATGCATGGTTCCTAGAGGGGTTAGATGCCAATTGGGTTGAAAGTAGAAGCCGTCAAGCGGTTTTCACCAATCTTAAGCCTGGAACCACCTATCGATTTCACCTGAAAGCAGCCAACAGCGATGGCATTTGGTCGGACGAGGTGGTGTCGATGCCAATTTATATTGCCCCGCCTTTCTGGGTTACATGGTGGTTTAGGATTTTAGCTGTATTTGTATTGGGAATATTTATTTATTGGTATGTAAACAGCAGAATTCAGTTCCTGAAAGAACGTCAGGAGGAACTTGAAGCCATGGTTGAACAGCGCACCGTTGAGCTAAGGGAACAGCTCGATATTGTTGATGATAAGAACAGGCAGATAATGGATAGTATTATGTATGCAAAGTTTTTGCAAACATCAATGTTGCCTAGTGTGGATGATTTTAAGAAATATTTTAACGATGCCTTTATCTTTTACCGTCCCAAGGATTTTGTTAGTGGCGATTTTTACTGGTTTTGCCATCACAAGAATATATCGGTATTTGCTGTTGCCGATTGCACTGGGCACGGTGTTCCCGGTGCCATTGTCAGCGTAATATGTGAGAATGCTTTAAGGAATGCGGTTAGGGAATGTAACTATCGGAACCCGGCGCAAATTCTTTCCATTACCAATGAGCACGTTGTAGAATTCTTCGCCCAATCGCAAAAAAGTATTCATGATGGCATGGAGATAGCACTAGGCATTTTCAATCACGATACCTTGGAATTAGATTTCTGTGGAGCCAAAATGCCCTTATTCTATACCTGTAATGGCGACTTAGTTAAGTTAAAACCCGATATTTACCGGATTGGCTGGGATACTGAAAAGGTTGCTTACAGTAATCAGCGAGTTAAACTCAATAACGACGATTTGATTTTTGCTTTTACTGATGGTTTTTGCGATCAGTTTGGAGCGGAAACCGGCCAAAAGTTTTCCTCGGCACGCTTAAAAAATTTACTGTTGGATAATAGTCAGCAACCTCATGCCTATATTGAGCAAGTGCTTTCTATAACCTTTGAACAATGGCGCGGGTTTAATGAACAAACCGATGATGTTCTGGTTATGGGCATTAGGGTTTAAGGAATGCCATACTAAAACTTTTATAATAATTTATTGTTATATGTGCATATTTTAATATCATTTTAAAATGATTGAAAGAATAATACGATTTAGCATTGGGAGCAAGCTTATTGTAATACTGCTCACATTGACCATAGCTCTATTTGGAATATACTCCATAACTGAAATCCCTGTTGGTGCCGTTCCCGATATAACCAACAATCAGGTTCAGGTAATAACCACCAGCCGAAACCTTTCGACCCAAGATGTGGAGCAATTCTTAACCTACCCCGTTGAGCTTGAGATGTCGAACCTTCCGGGTGTAAAGGAGATTCGATCGGTTTCAAAATTTGGTTTATCGGTTGTAACCATTGTATTCGACGATAAGTTGGGAACTTACCTTCCTCGCCAGCTCATAGCCGAAAAGTTAAAAGCTGCCACCGCTAATATTCCCCAGGGTTTTGGAGAACCCGATATGGGGCCAATAACTACCGGTTTGGGAGAGATATACCAGTATGTACTCGATGTAAAGCCCGGTTACGAAGGCAAATACACCAGCACCGATTTGCGAACCATTCAGGACTGGTATGTAAAACGTCAGCTTTCCGGTATCCCCGGAGTTGTTGAGGTCAACACATGGGGTGGATACTTAAAACAATACGAGGTAGCTGTTGACCAGCAAAAGTTAGCCCAGTATGGATTATCAATCCTGGATATTCTTAATGCCATGGAGCAGAATAATGGAGTGGCTGGCGGAGCTTACATTGAACGCGATAATCAAAGTTTCTTTATTCGGGGCGAAGGTTTACTGAAAACAATTGCTGATATTGAAACGATTCCCATTTCCACAAGTAATGGCATTTCGGTTCGTATTGCCGATGTGGCAAAGGTTAGGGAAGGACATGCCAATAGGTTTGGCGCTATCACTGCCAATGGTCAAGGCGAAAAGGTTATGGGGCAAATAATGATGCTTAAAAACGCTAACTCAAATAAGGTCATAGAGGCGGTTAAGCAACGTGTTGCCGAGGTTCAAAAGCATTTACCCGAAGGCGTTTACATTAACCCCATAGTTGAGCGTAGCGAGTTAATCTCAAAAACTACCAATACCATTCTGGAGAACCTGATATTTGGCTCATTGATAGTTTTTCTGGTTGTATTGCTCATACTTGGTAACTTTAGGGCTGCCGTCGTGATTTCATCGCTTATTCCGCTGGCATTGCTATTCACCATATCGGCAATGTATATTTTGGGTATCGATGCAAACCTTATGAGTTTGGGGGCTCTTGACTTTGGTATTATAATCGATGGTGCCGTTATTATCATCGAATTCATTGTTTTAAAGCTCACACTGAAATCCGATGAAATTTCAAAAAGCGGCAAGGCGGAGCGGAAGAAAATATTTGATACGATATCGTTCGAGGGCGCATCCAAGATGATGAATTCTGCCATATTTGGACAAATAATAATCCTTATAGTTTTTATTCCGATCCTTTCGCTTGCGGGAGTGGAGGGTAAAATGTTCAGGCCGATGGCCTTATCGTTCAGCTTTGCATTGCTTGGTGCCATGTTTTTCGGATTTACCTGGTTGCCAGTAGCCGCATCGCTTTTTCTGCGTCCGCAGAAAAATAATTGGGCTGTTTCGCGTTGGATTATGTGGCTCATGCATACATCATATAAGCCTGTAATTGAATGGGCCTATAATCATAAACGATGGGTGTTGGGGTTAGCCTTTGCCATGTTGTTTTTTTCCGGCTGGGTTTTTACCCGTCTAGGTGCAGAGTTTGTTCCAACGCTTGATGAGGGTGACTTTGTTATACAGCCTGTTCTTAAAACCGGAACCTCACTTACCCGCACCACGGAGCTAACCACCATGATGGAAAAAATCCTGATTGAAAAATTTCCGGAGGTTGATAAGATTGTGAGTAGAATTGGTGCGGCGGAAGTTCCTACTGACCCCATGTCGATGGAAGAGATTGATATGATTATTAAACTCAAACCCAAAAAGGATTGGGTTAGTGCTAAAAACAAGGAGGAACTTGCGGCTAAGTTCAAGGAAGCCCTTTCGGTAATCCCCAATGTGGATTATGAGTTTACTCAACCCATTGAGATGCGCTTTAACGAGCTTATAACCGGGGTTAGAGCCGATTTAGCCATCAAAGTATTTGGCGAGGATTTAAACGTGTTGAATGCCAAAGCCCTTGAAATTAAGAAGTTAATTGATGGCGTGCCGGGAGCAGCCGATATCATTATGGAAAAGACGGCAGGCTTACCCCAAATCAGCATAAAATATAATCGGGAGAAGCTATCGGTTTACGGGATATCGGTTGATGAGTTAAATAGACTCATTTCGGCTGCATTTGCCGGGACAGCAGCAGGGAATATTTTTGAAGGCGAAAAGCGCTTCGACTTAGTGGTTCGTTTAGCTGACGATTACCGACATAATATTGAAAATGTTAAGAATCTTTTGGTTACTCTTCCCGGAGGTGGACTGGTACCTTTGGGTGATTTGGCCCTGGTTGAATATACCAAGGGCCCTGCAAAAATTTCGCGCGATAACACCCATCGCAGGGTGGTGGTTAGCGTGAATGTGCGCAATCGCGATTTGGAATCGGTAGTTAAGGATATACAGAAAATACTCGATAGCAAACTGAAATTACCGGCTGGGTATTACATAGAATATGGTGGACAGTTCGAGAACCTGCGAAATGCCCGCAACCGATTGCTTGTGGCAGTGCCAGTAGCATTAGCCCTTATATTTATATTTCTACATTTTGCATTTCATTCATTTAAAGATGCCATATTGGTTTATACCGCCGTTCCACTATCGGTAATTGGTGGAATACTGATGTTATGGTTTAGAGGTATGCCTTTTAGCATATCGGCCGCAGTGGGCTTCATTGCCCTTTTTGGCGTGGCGGTTCTTAATGGGATTGTGCTGATTGAGCATTTAAAGGAACTCAAAGAAGAGGGTGTCGATGATCTTAGGGAACGCATAATGAGGGCAACTCGCGATAGGTTAAGACCGGTATTGCTTACTGCATCGGCAGCTGCAATGGGCTTTTTGCCCATGGCCATTTCCACATCGGCGGGTGCCGAGGTGCAACGCCCTCTTGCCTCGGTTGTGATTGGTGGACTAATCACTTCAACCATGCTAACTATGGTTGCTCTTCCGCTGCTTTATGCAGTATTTGAGAACTTTAAGGGAATAAAATTTTGGACTTATAAACGCAAGTGACAATTAGGTTTTGTTAAACAAAAATAGATATTATGAAGAAAATTAGCTTTATTTCGATATCATTTATTGCGGTTGTGCTGGCCTCATGTTCTGCCAAAAATAATCAAAACAACGAGAATCCAATTACTGATAGTTTGATGGCTGTGTCATTTGATCAATTTAAAGCAATGGATATGGTCGTTGGAAATCCTGCAAAGGTGAAATTTGCCAACCAAATAGCTGTTCAGGGCGTTATTGAGCCAGGACCCAATGCCAAAGCTTTCATAACATCACCCATAGGTGGACTAATAAAAATGATAAAGGTTACACCATCGTCATCGGTAAAGAGGGGACAAGCGCTTGTAGTAATTGAAGGGCCCGAGGTTATGAATACACAAACGGCTTTTGTAGAAACTTACAATCAGCATTTGTTGGCCAAGTCGAGCTATGAGCGTTTAGCTCAACTGGCTCAAAATGGCATAGCATCGCAAAAGGAACTGTTACAAGCCGAAAGTGAATACCGCATACTTGATGCTAAATTGAACTCCCTTTCTATTTTGCTCAATAGTATTGGTTTAAACCCCGATGTTGTTCTTAAAGGCAATTTTTCGGGCGAAGCATATCTGGTTTCACCAATTGATGGCATTGTTTCTAAGGTTGAAACTGCAATTGGTAAACCCGTAACAACCAATGAATCGGTTGCCGAGGTGATTAATCCCAAAAACCTTTTGTTAAAGTTTTATGCGTTCATGAACCAAGTGAATATGGTAAAACCTGGACAAAGAGTAGAAATTGTTTTACCCGGAAGTAGAAATGCCATTTATGGAAATGTTATATCGGTAGGCCTTGATGCAAATACTGAGAATAAGGCGGTTGAATGTTTTGCATCAATCAGTCAAACATCAAATGCAGGTTTGATAAGTGGTTTGAGGGTTTCGGCAAAACTGATTACCGATTTTGTCGATGGTTGGGCATTGCCCAGAACAGCTGTGCATGAAATGGGTAATGGCCATATTGTTTATGTATTGGACAGAAACGACTCGCTTAGCTATCGTTTTAAAAAAGTTCCTTTACAGGTTGGGTTAGTTCAGGATACCATTGTTCAAATATTTGACTCTACACTTACCAATGTGCTTTTAAGGGGTGGATATGAGCTTACCATTGAGGAGTAATTTTAAACAAAATGGATAGAAGTTGGTTTAATGGGTATAATTCAATTTCATGAAAAAGGTTAAGAATATTCTTTCCTTATTTCTGTTAGTATTATTCATACTACCTTTAGTGTCAAAGGTTATAGATGTTTTTTTTCATCACCATCACCATGAAATTGAATACGTTAACTCATCAATAAATCTAGCCGAACAATATGATAAGTGTTTAGTTTTCCAGTATGAACTAGCAGTTTTTGAACCCCAAGTCAAAACCCCTAAAACCGAGGCGTATTTCAGTGTTATTTCAAGAATATCGGTTTTAGTAATTTCCAATGTTTATATTGATTGTTTTGATACAAAAAATCAGCGAGCACCACCAATTTCGTAAAGCATAAATCGCTTTTTTATCCTTCCATTGATTTTCAAAATGTAAATATTATTCAGGTAATTGAGGCTAAGCTTTAATTACATGAAGGCAGTATTTAATTACCCCAAATATTCAGTAGGGATTTATTCCGTACAATAAAGTTTTTGGGGCTATTCTATTGTACATTTTCTTATATGAATATCGAATTACATTATTGTCAGTTTAACAACTTGTATAATATGCGATTAACAAAAATATTCTTAATAATAGCAATGCTATTTGCTAACAACTTATTTGCTCAAAACGTCATAAAAGGGACTGTTTTAAATGAGAATAATGTTCCTGTTGAAGGTGCCAATGTTTTTATTCCGATGTTGGTAAAAGGCACCACAACAAGTTCAAGGGGGGAGTTTGAGCTTAATAATTTACCCAACGGAAGGTTTGATTTGCAGGTTTCGCATATTGGATATGCCAATCAAATAGTATCAATAAATCTGGTTGGGGAAGAGGTGAATATAAATGTAAAACTCACCCACGCAAGTATTGAAGCCGAGGCGGTTGTAGTTTCGGCTGGTTATAATACAACCCAGCATCAGAATGCTGTAAAGATTGATATTCTGAGGTTAAATGAACGCCACCGAATGCCCTCACCAAACTTCATGGAAATGCTGACTAATGTGCCTGGAGTTGACATGATTAGCAAGGGGAATGGCGTTACTAAACCTGTTATCAGAGGCCTTTCCATGAATGATGTGCTGGTATTAAGCAATGGCATTCGTTTTGAGAACTACCAGTATTCCAGTCATCACCCTTTAGGAATCGATGAGTTTGGGATTGAGTCGGTTGAGGTTATTAAGGGGCCAGCATCGCTACTTTATGGTTCCGATGCAATTGGTGGTGTGTTAAACTTCATCAAAGAGCGACCTGCTGCCGAAGGAAAGGTGGAGGGCGACTATAACCTTCAGCTATTCTCAAATTCACTCGGGATGGTCAATAATATTGGTATTAGGGCTTCGGGGAGTAAATTTCATGGAGGGGCAAGGTTTGGTCAAAAAACTCATGCCGATTACCTTCAAGGGGGTGGAGCTTTTGTCCCTAATTCCAGATTTAACGAGCACTCTGTAAAGTTGAATGGTGGATTTAATGGTAAGTTGATGACAACCAATTTTTTCTACGACTTCAACCTACAAAACTTAGGTCTTGTGGAAGAGGAAGCAATTAATGAAATAGCTGGTAGGGGTCGAAAACCTTCAATTTTTTACCAGCAGTTGGGCACCCATTTGGTTTCATCACAGTCAAAGATATTTTTAGGTAAAACAAAAGTTGATGTAAATGCTTCGTTGCAATCAACTGAACTTACCCATTTA
>Ga0207433_10009282_pt1 | contig 15696 bp, 12 predicted proteins | sample YelNatPaOPGAMG01_FD_187559 | JGI IMG/M metagenome (GOLD analysis project Ga0207433, IMG submission 187559) | Hot spring thermophilic microbial communities from Obsidian Pool, Yellowstone National Park, USA - OP-RAMG-01 (SPAdes) (version 3) | ecosystem: Environmental > Aquatic > Thermal springs... | reverse complement strand
ATTGTTTTGCCCAGCGCCCAATCCGATTATCTGACCTATAACCGCACCTATAATTGGCGGGTAAGGGTTTATGATAGTCGGGGTCTTGATTCCGGCTGGATCAATGGCACTGCCTTTAATACCCCAAACCACCGCGCGCCCATATGCAATTTCACCTGGTCGCCAATTAACCCCAGCCCGCAGCAGAGCGTCAATTTCAGCGATACCTCTATTTGTTATGATTTAAGCGGAAGCCAAACCCCCTGCGCCAATTGGAACTGGACATTTACCGATGCAAATCCTTCCAGTTCCACCCAGCAAAATCCCACTACCCAGTTTTTAACCAGCGGCACCAAAGATGTGACCTTAACCGTTACCGATTCTTTTGGCAAACAATGCTCAACAACCAAACAGGTGATTGTGAATTTATTGCCAACCAAATGGAAAGAAATTAGGCCGTGGTAATAAAATATCAAAAATTAAAAATCAAAAATAAAAATTTATAACAAGAAATTGAAAGGCATAAGAAAAGAATTGGATGAAAAACAACTTGACAGGTTGATTTTAAAATAATAAGATTAAATCTGATGATTGATGGTCCGCTTGAAGCGGGCCTTTCTTTAAAGAGAGAATCGGTTATTTGGAAAACAAAAATAGTAATGGAAACTGGAAAATAGCTACCGATTTCCAATTTCCAAATAGCCATTTTCTAATTTTTATGGACCAAAAACAGTTTTTATTGGCAATGAATCAAATTGCCGAAGAAAAAGGAATATCCCCGGAGCAAATTATTGAAACCCTGGAAATGGCAATTGCCGCTGCCTATAAAAAGGATTATGGCAAAAAAGGGCAGAATATTAAGGTGCATTTTGATCCGAAAACCGGAGAAATTGAAGTGTATCAGGTTTTTTTAGTGGTTGATAAAGATATGTTGAGACCCGAAGAACCGGGCGAAGAAGGAATTAGTGAAGAGAACGAAGAGTCAATTGAAGAAGGCAAAAAAATCAGATTCAATCCCTACAAGCATATAATGATAGAGGAAGCGCAAAAAATTAAAAAGAATGTGAAGGCCGGGGAAGAAATACAAATTAAATTGGAGCCGCATACCGATTACGGAAGAATCGCTGCTCAAACCGCAAAGCAGGTAATTGTGCAGCGCTTGCGTGAAGCAGAGCGCGATGTTATCTATAATGAATACAGCAGCAAAGAAGGAGAAGTGGTGAGCGCAATTGTCCAAAGAATTGAAGGGAAGAATGTTTTTATGGATATCGGCAAAGCCAGCGGGGTGCTTTTTCCCGAAGAGCAGATTCCCGGAGAAAGATTTTTTCCCGGTCAGCGTTTAAGGGTTTACATTCTTAGGGTGGAAAAAACCGCCAAGGGAGCAAATATTATTCTCTCTCGAGCTTATCCCAAGTTGGTAAGCAGGCTTTTTGCCATTGAGGTGCCGGAAATTTCTACCGGAGCGGTGCAAATAAAATCTATTGCCCGAGAGCCGGGTTCAAGAACGAAAATAGCCGTTTACACCGAAGAAGAGGGAGTTGATCCCGTGGGTTCTTGCGTAGGACAAAAGGGCAGCAGGGTGCAAACGGTGATTAATGAATTGGGCGGAGAGAAAATAGATATTATTGAATGGAACGAGGATCCCAATAAATATATTGCCAATGCATTGTCTCCGGCCAAAGTGTCGGATGTAGAAGTTGACGAAAACAAAAGAAGCGCAGTAGTTATAGTTCCCGAAGATCAATTGTCTTTAGCCATTGGGCAAAAGGGACAAAATGTCAGATTGGCAGCAAAACTTACGGGTTGGAAAATCGACGTTAAAAGCGACAAAGCGATTCAGGAAGAAAAAGCCAATCAAAAAGAGGAAAAAATAGAAGAAAAAGCTGAAACCAAAGAGGAAAAAGAAGATGAAAAAAAAGAGAAAAAAACCAAAAGCAAAAAGATTAAAAGCAAAAAGACCCAAAATGAAAAAACCGAGGACAGTAAAAAAAGTTAGGGCAGTTATTTTTGATATAAAAAATCAAAAGCCGTATTTTTTGATTTTGCACAGAATTTTGCGCTGGAAGGGATGGGAATTTTTAAAGGAAACAATGGAAAGGGGCGAAAAACCCATCGATGCCTTAAAGAGGGGAATTTTTGAAGAGACGAAACTAAAAAAATTTAAGATCATTGGGAAATTAAAAGAGCAAGAGAAATGGGTTTATCAAAATAATAATTATTGGATTGTAGAGACATTTTTGGTTTGGGCAGATATGCGACAAAAAATATCTTTAAAGCAAGAAATCGTTGAACATGATCGATATTTATGGGTAACCAAAGAAGAGGCAGTGGAAAAATTAACCTGGCCAAAAACCAAAAAATTAATACAAAAATTAAAAATCAATGGAAAACCGTCAAAATAGTCAACCAAAAATTTTAGTCCGTTTGGCGAATTATAAGGGTCTGCGCGTTAAGGGCGAGGAGTTAAAAGTTGAAAACGCAGAACTTGACGCATCATTGGAGTATTTAAGGAAATCGCGAGCAAAAGTTGTTACCGTAAACAAACCCGCAAAAATGGGAGATCGGGTAGAGGTTGATTTTGAAATTCGTCATGGAGATGTAAAAATTGAAGACGGAACGAGCAAAAACCACCCCTTAATTTTGGGTGAAGGCAGGTTTTTACCGGGATTTGAAGAAAATCTGGAAGGAATGTTGGCAGGCGAAGAAAAAACCTTTTCTTTGCAGGCCCCTAAGAATTGGCCGGATAAGCGCATTGCCGATAAAAATCTTAATTTTAAGGTGAAAATGAATTTGGTTCAGGAAAGGGAAATACCGGAGCTTAATGATGATTTTGCCAAATCATTGGGGCACTTTGATTCAGTTCAAGAGCTAAAAGCAAGCATTAACAGCGGGATTTTAGAAGAAAAAAGAATTAAAGAGGACCAAAGAATAAAGATTGCATTAATTGAACAGGTGGCAGAAAATTCGCAAATTGAATTTCCCGAAGAATTGGTTTTAGAAGAGCTTGAAAGAATGATTGAGGAATTTAAATTCAGCATTACCGCATTTGGATTGGAATTTGAGCTGTATTTAAAAGAAATCGGGAAAACCATTGAAGAGTTAAAAAAGGACTGGAAAAAAGAGGCGGAAAAAAGAGTGCGCATTGCCATCTGTCTTCAGGCAATTGCGGAAAAGGAGCAAATCAATGTTAGCGAGGACGAGGTTACCGAAAGAATTAATGAGAATTTAAAGCACTATTACAGCATTGAGGAAGCCAAAAGAGATATTGACCTTGAGAAATTAAAGAATTATACTAAAGAAGTGCTTAGGAATGAAAAAGTGTTGGGGTTATTAAAAAAAGAAGCGATTATTTTATGAACTTAATACCAACGGTTATTGAAAAATCTCAATACGGAGAACGTGTTTATGATATTTATTCCCGCTTGCTTAAGGAAAGAATTATATTTGTGGGCGGGATCATTGATGATAATTTGGCAAATAGCGTTATTGCCCAACTTTTGTTTTTAGAAAACAGCGACCCCAAAAAGGACATTACCATTTATATTAATAGCCCGGGAGGAAGCGTGACGAGCACGATGGCAATTTACGATACAATGCAATTTGTGAAATCCGATATTTCTACGGTTTGCGTGGGCATGGCTGCATCCGGAGCAGCGGTAATTTTAGCTGCCGGAACAAAAGGAAAAAGATTTGCCCTTCCCAATTCCGAGGTGATGATTCATCAGGTAATGGGCGAAGCCGGAGGTCAGGCCTCGGATATTGAAATCTCCGCAAAGCATATTTTGAAAATAAAACAAAAACTGAACAAGATTCTGGCCAAACATACCGGACAAAAAATAGAAAAAATAGAAAAGGACAGCGACCGGGATTATTATATGTCTTCCGAAGAAGCAAAGACCTACGGCATTATTGATAAAATTATTGACCGCAGATAAACCCATAGGGATTATAAAAACCGTCCTCTTTATGAGGACGATTTTTTATTTGATGACATTTAAAAGACTTTCTCCGGTCATTTCCGGAGGCTTGGGAATTTGCATCAATTCTAAAATTGTGGGAGCAATATCGCAGATAATGCCTTTTGGCGGCTGATAAAGATTCATCAGTTCTTCTTCGTTTCGCGGAGATTTAAGTTTAAATTCTTGTCCCACAATAAAAAACGGCACCGGATTTAACGTGTGTTCGGTCATAGTTTCTCCGGTTTGAAGATCAACCATTTGTTCAATATGACCATGGTCAGAGGTGATAATGAGAATACATTCTCCATATTCCGCCATTCCCAGAAGTCTTTTTAGGGTTTTATCAATTGCCTCCAGGGATTTAGTCGCTGCTTCAAAGTTGCCGGTGTGCGCAATTATATCCGGGCTAGCGTAATTGACAACAATTAAGTCGTATTTATCTCTAATGCCATTAATGACCGCATCGGTTACTTTTTCGGTTTGCATTTCCGGTTTTTCATCATAGCGCGAAACGGTTCCCGAAGAAATTAATTTTCTATCCTCATAAGGAAAGAGTTCCTCCCGATCGCCGTTAAAAAAATAGGTAACATGAGCGTATTTTTCCGTTTCAGCCACCTTTAAAACTCTTTTTCTTCTTTTGCTTAATTCTTCAGCGAGGTTATTCTTTATTTCTATGGGCAAATAAGCAATATCTACTTCAAACCTTTTATCATATTGAGTCATTGTGGTTATTTGCAGATTTTCTAATTTTTTTCGGGCAAAATTTTCAAACCTTTCGGCAACGAAAGCAGAAACCAACTGACGCATGCTATCCGCGCGAAAATCAAAAAAGATAATTGCATCATTGTTTTGGATTCTGGAAACGGGCTTTTTCTGCTCATCCAAAATTAAAAGCGGTTCAATATAGGTGTCATTGATGTCTTGCGTATAAAATTCTTCCATTTTTTTAATCGGGTCATCGGTTTCTGTTCCTATCCCATTAACAAAGAGATTATAAGTTTTTTCGGTTCGATCCCAGTTTCCGTTTCTATCCATGGCAAAAAACCTGCCAATAATGCTTGCAATCTGCCAATTTGGTTGTTGGTTCAGTTTCTCTTTAATTGCGCCAATAATTTTTTTACCCTCTTTTGTCGGAGCATCTTTGCCGTCGGTAAAAAGATGCAATCTCAGATTTTCTATTTTTTCTTTGCGCGCCAGCTCAATGAGAGCATAAAGATGCTCAAGATAAGAGTGGACATTGCCGCTGGAAGCCAATCCGATTAAATGCAGCGCAGAATTATTTTTTTTGGCGTGATTTACCGCTTTTAAAAGGGCGGGATTATTAAAAAATTTTCCGTTTTTGATTTCCAAAGAAATGCGCGGCAGATACTGGTAAATTACTCGGCCGGCGCCGATAACTATGTGCCCCACTTCAGAATTTCCGGCTTCGTTCCAGGGCAAGCCGATGGCTATTCCCGATGCCTGAAGCGAACATCCGGGATAATTTTTTTCTATTTTCCTGAAATTGGGGATTTGGGCTGATTCTACGGGATTAATTTGGCTTTTTGTACCAATTCCCCACCCATCAAGAATTGCCAGAACTATAGGTTTCATTATTTTTATCTTAACACAATTAAGCGGTTTGACAAAGCAAAATCATTTTGTTAGACTAAACAGGTAATTAAGTAATATTTTGCACTAAAAATCATTATTGTCTAACGGTTTAAGATAATAACTTAAGAAATGTGTTTTTAGTCAAATTTAAAATTTATGATGATCGGATTGATACCATTGCTTGTGGCAATAGGGTCTTTGATTTTGGGATCAATTTTAGGTTATTTGGCGCGTCAGTCGATTGCCAGAAGACAGGCCGATACGGCTGAAGCAAAAATCGATAAATTAATTACCGAAGCAAAGGCACAGGCACAAGAAATTATTTTAAAAGCAAAAGACAAAGCAGTCAAAGCATTAGAGGAAATTAAAAGAGAAAGCGTACGCAGAGAGGAAGAACACCGAAAAATTAGTCAAAGACTGGAAAGAAAAGAAGAATCGTTAGAAGCAAAATCCGCTGCGTTGGAAAATCAGGAAAAAGACTTAAGGGAAAAAATAGAAAAGGTTCGCGAAATTAAGGCAGAATTGGAAAAACTAAAAGAAAATGAGATTAATAAGCTTGAACAAATAAGCAATCTTTCGCAAGAGGAAGCAAAAAAAGAAATCCTTAAAACGGTTGAAGAGAAAAATAAAGAAGAAGTTTTTGCTAAAATTCAGAAATTAGAAAGGCAAGGCAGGGAAGAACTGGAAAGAAAAGCAAAAGATATTATGGTTACCGTGCTTCAGAGATATTCTTCTTCCCAGGCTGCGGAAGCGACAACAACCACGGTAATGTTGCCCAATGACGAGATTAAGGGGAAGATTATTGGCAGAGAAGGAAGAAACATTCGTACGCTTGAAAGATTGACCGGTGTTGAAATTATCATTGACGATACGCCAGAAACATTAATTATTTCCGGATTTGATCCCATTCGAAGGCAAATTGCCAAAATCGCTTTAGAAAAATTAATTGCCGACGGAAGAATTCAGCCTGCGCGCATTGAAGAGATTGTTGATAAAAGCAGAGATGAAATAGAAGAAAAAATTAGAGAGGCCGGAGAATCTGCCGTTTATGATGTGGGAATTGTGGGGCTTGATCCTCGTTTAATCAATCTTTTGGGGCGTTTAACCTTTCGCACAAGTTACGGTCAGAATGTTCTTTTGCATTCAATTGAGAGCGCGCATTTGGCCGGAATGTTGGCAGCCGAATTGGGGGCGGATGTAACCGTGGCAAAGAAGGCCGCACTATTTCATGACATTGGTAAGGCGGTTGATCATGAAATTCAGGGTTCGCACGTAGAAATTGGAATAAAAATTTTACAGAAATTTGGAATAGACAAAAAAGTGATTGATGCAATGAAATCTCATCACGGAGATTACCCCTTTGAAACAATTGAAGCGTCAATCGTTCAGGCGGCAGAGGCAATTTCTGCTGCACGGCCCGGAGCAAGAAAAGAGAATCTGGAAAACTACTTAAAGCGACTGGAGGAATTAGAGAAAATCGCCACCGGATTTGAGGGAGTGGAAAAAGCGTATGCAATCCAAGCCGGAAGAGAAATCAGGGTTTTTGTTAATCCGGAAAAAATTGACGATTTGGCTGCGTATAAACTGGCGAAAGATATTGCCCAAGAGATTGAAAAAGAACTAAAGTATCCCGGAGAAATTAAGGTTAGCGTAATTAGAGAAACCAGAGTGATAGAGTACGCGAGATAAAATTAATTTAGCGGTTACCCTTATTGCTGGAGGGAATAAGGTTTTAAAAAAAATACTCTGGCAGAGAAATCTGTCAGGGTATTTTTATTTGGAGCGAGAGACGGGAATCGAACCCGCGTAGCCTGCTTGGAAGGCAGGCGCACTGCCACTGTGCTACTCTCGCAATTTATTTTTTTTGTATTCGTTTAAAAGATTTGAGTCTATTTCAAGGCAAATTTTCCGCCCGTATAAAAATTTTCTGTCGGGGCATCCAGATTTGAACTGGAACTAAATCCTCCCAAAGGACTCGTGCTACCATTACACCATGCCCCGTTTAATTTGGTCCCGATTTTTTTAAGTATATCTTTTTTGCGTTTTACGGTCAATAGCTTGAAAGATTATTTTATTTTTTAGATTGTGATATAATAAAAACATATGAAAATCAATTCTCTTTTAAAAGAACTGGACTTTATGGCCGAGTGCCGTAAATATGGTTTGGGTTTTTGGCAATGCCCAAATTCGCTTTTTCTGGTAATGGGCCTAATTATTATTTTTGCCATGCTTCTTACCTACTATGTGGGTATTCATTTGGTAGACCCGGAAGTAGTTATCGCCATGGTTTCAATTGTGACAATGATACTTTTGGTGATTGGCCATTCGGTGGTAAGCAGTTTTTCGCGCATTGTTGAAGCCAACCGCATGAAAAGCGAATTTGTAAGCATTGTTTCGCACCAATTAAGAACTCCGCTTTCAGCCCTAAAATGGTCTTTGGATTTATTAAGAAGCGAAAGACTGGGGAAGGTCAGCGTTAAACAGAAAGAATATCTAGACATCATTAATGATAGCGGAGTAAAGATGATTCGTTTGGTTAACGATCTCTTGAATGTAAATCGCATTGAAGAGGGAAGGTTTGCAATGCAACCGAAACTTTTTTCCCTAACCGAGGCAATTCAGAGCACAATAGATGAATTAAAGGTAATGGCCAAAGCTCAAAATGTGAATTTGTTTTTTGAAAACAGCAATCATTACGAGGTTTACGCTGATCCGGATAAAATTAAAATGGTGATTCAGAACTTGATTGATAATGCCATTAAATATTCAAAAAAAGAAGGAGGAGACGTGCGGATTTCTGTTGAAAAACAAAAGGAAATGATTAGGGTAAGCGTAAAAGACAACGGTATAGGAATTCCGGACCTTGTGAAAAAGCAGGTTTTTGGTAAATTTTTCCGCGGAGATAATTTGATTAAGCAAAAGGTAGAAGGCACCGGGTTGGGACTTTTTATTGCCAAAGGAATTATCAAACTATCCGGCGGAGATATGGGCTTTGAATCTGTTGAGGGTTTGGGGAGTAATTTTTGGTTTACTCTTCCGGTTCCGGATTTAAGCAAAGCAAAACAAACAGAAGCAGACAATAAATTGGTGATTAATAACCAAAATAAATAATTAATAAAAATTAAGATCACAAAACATATGGGCAAAATTTTATTTGTCGAAGACGAACCAAGTCTTCAAAAGGCAATTAGCGAAGTGTTGACCCAGGAGGGTTATCAGGTGATTGAGGCCAGAGACGGTGAAGAAGGATTGAAACAGGCAAAAAAGGAAAAGCCGAATTTAATCCTTTTAGACCTGATTCTTCCCAAGAAAGACGGATTTGAGGTTTTGAAAGAACTTAAGGCCGATGATGAACTGAAAGATATTCCGGTAATCGTTTTAACCAATCTTGAAGGAATTGGCGATGTGGAAAAGGCCCTGAGTTTAGGCGCAACTACTTATTTGGTAAAGGCAAATTACGACTTGGAAGATGTGGTAAAAAAAATTAAAGAGTTGGTGGGATAATTTAAATATTTAATCCAATGCGATGCAGGTATCTACCCAACAACTAAAGGCTTTTTTATTAGACAAAAAGCTGGTTTCAAAAAAAGATTTAGAAAAAGCAGAAAAAATATCCCAAAATAGCCAAGAGCCGTTGGAGAATGTTTTAATTAGAGAAAAACTTATTTCCGAAAAGGAGCTGATTAAACTCAAAGCATATATTTTGGGAATTCCCTATGTTGATTTAAAACAAATTGATGTTGACCCCGAAACGCTACGCATGATCCCGGAGCCGATTGCCAGAAAGAACAACATCGTAGCAATCAAAAGGACAAAAGACGAATTGGAGGTGGCAATGCTTGATCCCTCGGATTTGCAGACCATTGATTTTATAAAAAAGAAGACCAATCTAAAAATCAAACCCAGATTTGCTTCGCGAGAGGGAATAAAAGAGATTTTAAAAAAGTATCAAAAGAGCCTGGAAGCTGAATTTGGCGAGATTATTAAACGCGAATCGCAGAAAGCGCCTCTGATGGAAGTGAAAGTGATAGAGGGAAGAAAGGAGGGTGAGGCAATAGATTTAAAAAAGGTTGCCGAAGAGTTGCCGATTATTAAAATTGTAGACACCCTCATCAAGCATGCAATTTTGCAAAGGGCTTCAGATATCCATATTGAGCCCGGAGAAAAAGAGGTGGTTGTGCGTTATCGCATTGATGGAATTTTACACGATGCGATGATTTTGCCCAAACAAGTCCACGCAGGAATTGTGGCTAGAATCAAGGTTCTTTCCAATTTAAAACTCGATGAACATCGGCTTCCTCAAGATGGTAGATTTAAAATCGAATCCGACAACCAAAGGATTTCTTTTCGCGTCTCTATTTTGCCAATATTTTTCGGAGAAAAAATTGTTATGCGTTTACTTATTGAGGGAAGCAAAAGATTTACCCTAGAGAGTTTGGGTTTTTGGGGAGAGGGGCTGGAAAGAGTGCATCGCGCAATCAAAAAACCCTACGGAATGATTCTTGCCACCGGTCCAACCGGGTGCGGAAAAACCACAACCCTTTATACGATTTTGGAAATGCTTAACCAACCCGGGGTAAATATTTGTACAATTGAAGATCCGATTGAATATCAAATTCCGCGCGTGAATCAAACTCAGGTTAATCCGAAAATAGGATTTACTTTTGCCACGGGCCTAAGGTCTTTGGTCAGGCAGGATCCGAATATTATTATGGTTGGAGAAATTCGCGATAGCGAAACCGCAGATTTGGCAGTTAATGCCGCACTTACCGGACACCTGGTGCTTTCAACCCTTCATACCAATAGCGCAGCAGGCGCGATTCCTCGTCTCATTGATATGGGCGTTGAGCCGTTTTTACTTTCTTCAACTCTGAATTTAATTTTAGCCCAAAGATTGGCGCGCAAGCTTTGTCCGGACAGCAGAGAAACATATCATTTGAGCAAGCCCGAAATCTCGGAAATGAACAAAGAAATAAATATGGATGAACTTTTGGAAATTTTAAAAAGAGAAAAGATTGTTTCTTCAAATGTCAAATGGGAAGAGATTGATTTTTATAAGCCAAAAATTTCTAAGCATTGTCCCGATGGGTATAAAGATAGGGTGGGATTGAGGGAGGCCCTAGAGGTTAGCGACAAAATTAAAGAATTAATCATCAAAAGAGCAACCAGCGATGAAATTGAGCAGCAAGCAAGAAAAGAAGGGATGTTAACCATGCTTGAAGACGGATTTGTTAAGGCGGTTCAAGGACAAACTTCTTTGGAAGAGGTTTTAAGGGTTACCAGAGAATAAATTTATGCCCATTTTTCAATACACAGCAAAAAATCAGGCAGGCGAAACAAAAACCGGTGTTTTGGAGGCAAAAGATGAAACCACACTGGCCCAAATGCTTCGGCAGGAGGGTTTTATTTTAACCCAAGTGAAAAATGCTGAGGCAGAACCCCAGAAAAAGAAAATTTCTTTTACCGTTTTTTTAAAGGGCATTTTCGGCAGAATTTCGGTTGTGGACAAATTAATGTTTACCCGTCATTTGGCAATAATGGTTAATGCGGGATTTTCGCTCCATAAAGCTCTAGAAGCTCTGGCACAGCAAACGGAAAATCGCAATTTCCAGAAAGTTATTCAAGACCTTGCGGACCGGATTAGAAAAGGACAGACATTTGCCGACAGCTTGGCTAAACACCCGAAAGTTTTTGATAACTTTTTTATTAGCATGGTTCGGGTCGGAGAAAAAGGAGGTAATCTCGAAGAGGTTTTAAGAATTTTAACCGAACACCTAAAGCAGGAACATGAGTTTATTTCTAAAGTAAGGGTCGCATTGGCTTATCCGGCAGTAATTGTTACTGCGATGGTCGGTATTGGAATTTTGATGATGATTATGGTTGTACCTAAAATTACCGCAATGTTTGAGGAATTAAACACCGCATTGCCAATTACCACCCAAATTTTAATTGCCATCAGCAAGTTTTTGAGCAGATACTATTTAATTATTGGTATAGCCTTGGTTGTTTTGTCTTTCTTCTTGATCAGATTTTATAAAACAAAAAAGGGAAAACAATTTTTTAGCTGGTTGTTTTTAAAAATTCCATTTTTTAATAAAATTACCCAGAAAATAAATTGTGCGAGATTTTCCCGCGCCTTTGCTTCTTTGATGAAAAGCGGAGTGCCGATTGTTGAATCTTTAAACATTACGGCACAAATTTTAGGTAATGTTTTTTATACTCAATCATTGATTGATGCTGCCGAAGCAGTGAAAAAGGGCAAAACAATTCACGACTCTTTAAGTGCCTATGATAAGATTTACCCTGCCTTGGTCGGACAGATGATCGGCGTAGGGGAGCAAACCGGGGAACTGGCTGAAATTATGCAAAAATTAGCCGATTTTTATGAAGAGGAAGTTACCAACATCACCCAAAACCTCGCTTCCATCATTGAGCCGGTATTAATGATTTTAATTGGAGCCGCAGTAGGATTTTTTGCCGTATCAATGATTCAGCCCATGTATTCAATGATGGGCAATATATAAATGAATAAATTTTTAATTGGAAAAAATAAAAATTCCGGGATGAGTCTTGTAGAAATTTTGGTCGGAATCGCGCTTCTTTTAATTGTTTTTCTTGGTATTTTTGGGTTGGTAAGATTAAACCTAAAAATAGTTGCCCAGTCCAAAGCAAAGACCACGGCCACTGCCCTGGCGAATCAAAAATTGGAATTGGCAAGAAACCTCGCCTATAATCAAATCGGCACCGTAGGGGGCATTCCTTCCGGGGTGATTCCCGAAACAGAAAACATTGAACGCAATGGAATTCTTTACACCGTTAGAACAACGGTGATTTATGTTGATGATTCTTTTGATGGGGTCTTTCCCAATGATCCATTGGCCTGGGATTATAAAAGAATTAGGGTGAGGGTGAGCTGGTCTAAATTTTTCAGCGGAGAGATAAATCTGCAAACCGATATTGCTCCCAAGGGCATAGAAACAACCGGTAGCGGCGGAATAATTTCGATTTTGGTCTTTGATGCCAATGGTCATCCCGTGCCTCGCGCAGATATCCATATTGAAAATAGCGATGTTTTTCCGCCAATTGATGTCAGCTATCAGACCGATGACCAGGGAAGCATTTTTATTCCTGGCGCACCGGCGTGCAACGATTGTTATAAAATCACTGCCAGCAAATTTGGATATAGCTCTGAAAGAACCTATAAAATTAATGAGTTGGTGCGCGGAACCGCTTTGGCATTTCCAATAAAACCGCTTCTTTCGGTAATTGAAGGCGAGTTAAGCGAAATCAGTTTTTCTATTGATCGCGCTTCTCAATTAGCGGTTAACACCATTCGGTATGTGGAAGAAAAAAATTGGAGCGATTTTTTTGAAGACGAAAGCAAAATTAGCGAGAAGTTAAACACGGTTTTAGATCCCACAACTTCTTCAATAAAACTTGAAAGCATTGATAATCAATATCGGTCATCCGGATATATTGTTTCTAACATCATTACTCCCACTGGTTTGGTTGAATGGGGAAGAATGAATTGGAATGATGAAAATTTTGCGCCCACCGAAATCAAATATCAAATTTTGTATTTTAATGGAACGGATTGGATTTTAATTCCAGACGATGACCTAACGGTCAATGGCGTTGCCAATTCCCAAGGATTTTCCGATTCTCCTTTGGATCTATCGCAGTTAGACGCTTACAAATATAAGTCAATAAAACTGAAAGCCAATTTTTCTACCAGTGACCCCAATCAGACCCCGTCTTTATTTGATTGGCAAATTACCTGGTTTTCCGCCGACACCTCAATTAGTGTTCCCAACCTTTCATTTTTGATGCAGGGATCAAAAACGCTCGGTACCGATATCAATGGTCGGCCCGTATATAAATATAATGAGAATTTGATGACAAATTCTGATGGCACCCTAAATATTTCTGATTTGGAATGGGATAGTTATAGAATTATCGTTAGCAGCGCAACCGGTTATGATATTGCCGATTGCAACCCTACCCAACCAATAAGTTTGAATCCGGATTCAAGTCAGACTGTTAATATAAAGCTGGCCAATCATCAAAGCAATACGCTTTTGGTTTCAGTTAAAAATTCAGCAGGACAAGCCCTGGTTGGCGCAAGCGTCCGACTTTATAAAACCGGTTACAATAGAACCAAATTGACTTCGGATTCCGGACAAGCGTTTTTTAGTCCATTGAGCGAGGCGACTTATAATTTGGAAATAAAAATGGCCGGCTATCAAGATTGGTTAAGTGAAATTAATGTGTTGGGTCAGAGTGAACAAGTGATTTTTATGACCGTGCCTTAATTTATGAAGATCAAAATAAAAAACGGATTTTCTTTAATTGAAGGGATTTTAATGATTGCCATTTTTTCTTTGGCAATGACGCTTTTGGTCTCTTTTGTCATTTATGTTTATCGGGCATATGGATATAATTTTGAACAGATTTCCGCGATTAACGAAGCGAGAAAAGGCATAGAAAAAATGGTTAAAGAAATTAGAGAAGCAAGATACGGAGCAGACGGTTCTTTTCCCATTGCCGAAGCAGGAGATTTTCAATTCATTTTTTACAGCGATATTGATAAAGATAATCAGGTAGAAAGGGTGCGCTATTTTTTAGACGGTACAGATCTTAAAAAAGGCGTGGTAGATCCGAGCGGGGATCCGCCACAATACATTTTAAGCGGAGAAGTTATAAGCATTCTTTCTGTTTACGTAAGAAACGGCGCAATTCCAGTTTTTACCTATTATAATGGTGATTGGCCAATTGATACTTTAAATAATCCCCTGCCCACGCTTACGCGTCTTACTGACACGAAATTAATGCACGTTTATTTGAAAATAAATGTTGATCCCCAGCGCCCGCCCACTGATTTTGAATTGGAAAGCGATGTACAAATAAGGAACCTAAAGACAAACCTATGAGAAAAATTCGAAATTCGAAATTCGAAATTCGAAATTCTAAAAAGGGAGCCATTGTTACCATGGTTTTAGTTTTTGGCGCGATTTTTATTTTTCTTTTTAGCGGAATGGTGGGTTTTGTGGTTACGCAGTATCACCAGATTTCCCAAAAAGTGGCCATAAATGAAGCGCTGGCCATTGCTGAAGCAGGAGCAAATTACGCGCGTTGGCACTTGGCTCACTCGCCGAATGACTTTAGTTTTTCCGGAACCTATGATTATAAGGACATTGAAGGGAAAACAGTGGGTCAGTATCAATTGGAAATTATTCAGCCCGGAGAATGTTCCACGATGGTTGAAATTAATTCAACGGGTTGGAGCAGCGATTATCCCGATGCCAAAAGGAAAATTTTAATCCGCTACGGTCGTCCTTCTTTGGCACAGTATTCTTTTTTAACCAATTCCGATGTTTGGTTTGGTGAAAACGAAGAATTAAAAGGACCGTTCCACTCAAACGGTGGAATTAGAATGGATGGCACGCAAAACGCACTAAGCACTTCGGCAAAAGAAACGTATATTTGTCAGCCAATGCACGGATGTAATCCCGCAGTAGAAAAACCGGGAATTTGGGGAACAGGAAACGGCAATGACGATGGGCTGTGGCAATTTCCGGTTCCGGCCGTTGATTTTAATGCCATTACCCTTGATTTGGCGCAATTAAAAACAAAAGCGCAGAATGGCGGATATTATTTTGGTCCCTCGGGAGGTTTTGGCTACCACGTTAAGTTCAACAATGACGGAACATTTGATTTATATAGGGTAACGCGGTTAAAAGCCAATGTTGACGGTCGCGACACCCAGGGCGTTTGGCACAACGAATCAAATGATATTGATAGAGAAAGTTTTGTTGCTAATTACGCGCTTGCCACAGGACAGTGCGGGGTGCGTAATCTCATTTTTATTGAGGATGGCAAGGTTTGGGTTGATGGAAACGTTAAAGAAAAAGCCACGGTTGTGGCAGCAAGATTTCCGGATAATCCAGACACAAATGCCAGCATTATTATTAATGGTAACCTTGTCAGAGCAGATCCCAGGTCCACACTGGTAGCACTGATTGCCCAAAAAAATATTTTAGTTCCCCTGTACTCTCCGAATGTTTTAGAAATTCAGGCGGTAATGGTAGCGCAGAAGGGTGCGGTACAAAGATATTATTATTCCAGTTCTTATAGCCCGTATCACACGCGAAACAAAATTATGGTG
>Ga0207433_10009281_pt1 | contig 15696 bp, 18 predicted proteins | sample YelNatPaOPGAMG01_FD_187559 | JGI IMG/M metagenome (GOLD analysis project Ga0207433, IMG submission 187559) | Hot spring thermophilic microbial communities from Obsidian Pool, Yellowstone National Park, USA - OP-RAMG-01 (SPAdes) (version 3) | ecosystem: Environmental > Aquatic > Thermal springs... | reverse complement strand
CTGAATGGGGTTCAGGGGGTCGGAGGTTCAAATCCTCTCGTCCCGACCAGGAATTTCAAGGGGTTAGCTGAGATGCTGGCCCTTTTTTATTTGGAAGTTGAGATTTTATCCCACTTATATCCCACCTTCAAACTATTCCACCTTTTGTCCCACCAGGGTCCATAGGCCTCTGATCCGCTAAGAATTTTCCATAAGTGGGGCTGAGGAAAAAATCTGTGAGAAATATTTTTTCACCCTTAACTGGTTTTCGAGGTTGATTTGTAAAACTGGACAATTCGTGGTACTTTGTCACAATTAGGAAGAACGGAAAGCCCAACGCCTTACAGGGGATGCGCCAAAAAGCAGCGCGCTTAAGGGATGAAGAGGAATGGACACGCTCAATTGGGTCATAGATAATAAGACATGGCTCTTTAGCGGCGCTGGTGTCGCTATAATAGTAGCCATAGTGGGGTGGATGCTAAAAAAACCGAGTCATGTTCAGCAACAAAGTGGCGGCATTAGTTCCCAGAATATACAGGCTGGCCGTGACGTCAACATAACGCAAGAGGGGCAACCTGATTTTCTTCAGAAGGCAAAACGCGAAGCCGCCGCTAAGTTTCGTTCAGCCTTTGCCGAAGCCATGACTCAAATTACCGGTGGCAGTATAGACCCGCATTATCTGATAACTCACCATAAGGTTCAGCACGACACTGCAATTTTTGAGCTTCGGCCTTTTATTGATCCGGATCGACTCAGTGATTTTGATGCCGCGACACAGAAGTATCGAGAATGCCGGAGCGCTCTAAAACCCGCCTTGCTTCAGTTTTTGCAATCAGAGAATACGAGGCAACCCGTTGACCAATCCGCCAGTTTCAACTTGACCGTAGCAATTAATGAGTTATTAGCTTTCACAGACACCCGCCCCACAGACGATGATGCCTTTGTTTCATTAAGAGAAGCATCTGAGAGACTCAGGGAAGAAGCATTAAAACAACTATCGATGGGTTATTCTATGGAAAGTATTTTACTATGGCAAGACCCTAACAATGAATTGGATCGCCTTGGAAGTTATTTTGCAGAAGTAATAGATATTTATGGCAAGCGTCAACCCTTTATGAGGTGGGAAAAAATTAATAGAGATGAATTTACTACGGGTAAGATCAAAGGCGGAGCCTCAGTATTTTATCGTTCTATGAATTATTACAAAGGAGACCCGGAATTTTATAGTCTTGCCATTAATAAAATGAATCTTGACCGGGCAATAAAAGAAGTAATATCGTCAAGAACTATTTATTCTCATGTTTAAAAAGCTATGGATGCGGACGCAAGCTATCAGCCTTAATTTTCGCCTCTTGATCGTTTTCTGCCTTAACAATTGCGACAAAATAATTATCTCCGATACGCCGCCCTTCCAACATCTGTTTTTCTAATTTTTCGGCGTCTCGTAAATTATCAAAAGAATTATACAGGCGGTTATTCGTGCTATCAGTATGAATTTGATATACATAATAAGGCATAAAAATAATTCCTCCCATTTGGTATTGGTACACATACAATCTCTTCGGCTATTGTTAAGATTTATTAGGCTTAGTTAGCTTTGCTCATAAATCTTGATATTATCTTTTTGTCTTTAACTTTGAAGGGCGTGGGGTTGATTCATCTTCTGATTCTGTATCTTCAGTCTTAATTTCATCAGAAGTTAGTAACTTAGATGCTATTTTTATTTCATCAGACGCTTCATTCCAAATAACCGATAAGGCATCTGAAATTGATATAAATGTTCCACCTCCGCCATAAGAGGTTAATTTAACTTTACGATAGTCTTTCATAATCTGATCAACAAATCTCTTTGCAGCCTCCTTCCTTCGTTCGTCACCTTTCCTTATTAAATCATTAGTAGCACTATTAGGGCTGTATTGATATTGGTGTGGTAAAGGCGGTTCTTCTCTATATATTATATCAGAAACTTTGCCAGCGAATTTATATTTCCATATATCATTTGCATAAATATAATGGTTTAACGCCTTCTCAATTGAATTTCTTAACTTAGAATTCTTTTTTGACTCAGGACTATCTAAATAGTTTTTTACTTTATAATGTGTTTCTCCCAAAGCTGGTCCATAGTCTTTATAAGAAATGCCCACCTGTACCCTTGACTCAAGTTTTTTCAGAGCCTCTATAGCCTCTTTAGCTGATTGGGCATTCGCTATCCCGGCAAACCAAAACATCATAATAATAGAAATTGGCAGTAATTTTTTCATGGAATTTCCCCTTTGCCCCAGAGATTATTCGGAAAGCCAGCATAGCAAGTTTTAAGGGAGAAATAAAGGGTTATGGGAAGTCACTCTTGAAAAACATAGATTGCGTGTGGATCAGCCTTCTTTGGATTTCTTCCGGCCGTATGACTCACGCCGTTTAGCATTTATAGAATCTTTGTTCTTGGCGTGTCTCTCCCGGCGCTGTTTTCTCTTAACCTCAAGGCGTGCCTTGGCCGCTTCCGCCTGTTCCGGGTCCTTCTCGAAAATGGAAATCTCCCCACAGCTTAATTGATCGCTTACCCGGATAATCAGGCCCCGGACTTCGGAAGGGTGCTTGACGCCTTCCATGCGGGCGATTTCGGCGGGCCGCATTTGGAAGAGCTTGTTAAGCAGGAACCACCTCATTCCCGCCGGGATACTCCCTGAGCGCTCTTCCACCATCTTTTTCCAGGGTTCGAAGTTGCGTGGGCCGTTCTTCCCGTCCAGGGCCTCTACCACGTTCAGGAGACGCTTGACGGCGGCATGATAGAGCTTTTTGGCTCCTTCAACGGTCGTCTCGTACTTGACCGCCAGGTCTTCATAAGACCACTTGTTGAAGAAGCGGTCTATGAAGACGCCGGTCTGCTTCAGGTCAGGGTTGAATCCGGCAAAAGGGGAGTCCGCTTCCGTGGTGAAAACGTCTATGGGTTCTTCAGTCTTATCCGAAATTTGGGGTAGCATGGATTCCGGGATTTCGCGGGAGCGGGCGAAAATGATGGTGATTTCCTCCCCATTTTCGCCTATTCCCGTCTTCTCGAAAACGGTCAAGTTGTCCTGGGCAAGGTAGAGTTCAACCGGCCTGCAAGGGGTATCGCACCCTTCCCGGCGGGCGCATTTTTCACAGACGCCTTTCATCTTCTTACCTGAACCGGGCCACAGACCGGCCCTTGAGGAGTGACCGCAAAATATCAATAGCCCTTTGACTGTGGCGGGGCGGATTCTGGCCAGGGTCAAGCCTGACTGAAAGCATCCCTCCCAGGCTCACGGCTTGAACGCCGACGCCCTCAGTATCATACCGGAGCAAATGAAGCGCCTCTTCACACTGAGCCTGCTTCAGGGTGGCCAGGATTTCGGCTTTTTGGGCGTCCGTATAACGATCCGCCAGGGTCTTATCAAGCTTCCACCACAGATTGAACTCAAGCTCATTCAGGGACCGGAAGGCCATAAGCAGGGCTGCGGCCTGGGTTGGCGCGTCCGCCGCTAACCAATCATCGGTATGAAGACGGTTTGCAAAGTGCTCCGCCGCCCCGTCTTCATCTATCCAGGTGTTATATCCCGCGTCCGGGTAAGCAATCAGGTCGGTCATGATTCCATTAACCTCTTCAGTTCATTGATGGTTCGCACCTTACCGCCGTAGTACAGGGACTCAATTTTCAGCTTGCCGGATTCCACCAGGTTAAATCGGGTAGGGCCAAGGGCTTCCCTGGCAAAGGCCACGTCTCCGGGGTCTGAACTCTTAACCATGGACTCCATCCATTGCCGGTAGTTCATTCTCCGGTCCACAAACTTGACCTCATAGCCCCGGTAGGCCGTGGAAGTTGTCCCGTCCCGGTGATGCACCGTCCGCGGATCAGTCTCAAGGCGGGAAATCCGCCGGGCCACCTTGTCATATTCCGGCCCCAAGGCGTCTTCAAAGGGAACGGTTTTCCCGTCAACTATCACGTCCTTCAAGACCGGGAATACCCAGCATCGGCAAGCGAAATGCACGGGCGGCATGGGAGCGTCTTCAAGGGCATATTCCCGGCTGTCCAGGAAGGCGCAATATTCACAGGTCCCCCGGTCAAGCTCGGCCTGGAAGCGGTAACTCTTGAACCGATCCGAGTTTTGTTCATAAACTTCCCGCTCGGCCCAATTCACCGCGCTATGGATCGCAGTTTTGGCTAACCCCATAGCCGAATGTCTGCCAATATCCAGGGCGTCTTGAAGCTTCTTGGCGGTAACTTTGAAGTTGTCTCCGAGAATCAGGCTTTCCCGCGACGCCTGAAGAATCCTTTGGGCGGCGGATGTTTCCAATTTCTTCAGGTAGTCGGCAAAGAAAGTTCCTTCAACCTGGGCCGAATCCCACCAGGCCAAGACCCGATCCTTAGTGACGTGTGACCACTTCAACCCGGCTGACACGCCTTCGGGAAGGCTCCCCTCCATGATCCCATTGATGATTTCGGGCGTGACCATGGCCGTCTCAACGGCCCTGGCCTTCAGGTCTTCCCCTATATCCCGGTAGATTTCGGCCAGGGCGGTTTCAATTTCGGCCTTCCGCTTAAGGAGAAACTCCCGCTTCCTTACCAGGGAAGGGGTTGATTCCGCCGCCGCGGTCAACCTCATGAGCTTGCCGGTAACGGTTTCTAAGGCCCCGGCCAAGGTCTGAGCAATATCAACCCCGTAGGCGTTGACCACGCCCTCAAGCCTATGGGTGAACTTATAGCGCTCGTTAAAGTAGTTTTCCATGATATTTCAGTAAGTTAACTTCATTTCTTGCAAGCGATTGCAACCTGGGCAGTCACCCCGGAGAGCTTTGGGAGGATTATCAAGGCCCTCCGGGGATTCCGCTTGCTGCATTGACCACGACAACGTAGGAGTTGCCCACAATTCACGCCTGTTGGCCGCCAGGCGTCAGGCTTCATCCCCTGGCCTGTCTGGTAGGGGCGCGCCACGACACGCGTCCCGCCCATATCGTTACACCACGTTAGGTAGTGGTGGTTGTGGTTGAAGTGGTGGTAGTTGTGCTTGTGGTGGTGGTAGTCGTTAAGCCGGTCAAAGGCCGCGTGGTGACTTCCCGCACAAGGTGGGCGGAAAAATCAATCCCTGTGGCCACAGACCCGGAAACCTCAGTGTAGAGGCGGACGTAAGGCCAGACGTAAAGGCCCTTGCCATTGGTGAAAGGCACCACATACCGGCCCGCCTGGGAATCCTGATCCCCGCCAAGGACTTCCTTGGCCCCAAGCTCCAAAATGGCCAGGTCTTCCACATAGGCGCTGAAGTCATGGGCGGCGGACCCTTGCAGCTTGATCCGGTAAAGCTCGTTATCGGAGTCAATTTCCAGGGCCGACACGTCAATAACCAGCTTCCCTTCCACCAGTTCACGCCCCAGGTTGACCACCTTGGCCTGACCGTCAACCGTTCCGGCCAGACTGGAAGCCACCAGGCCCGCGTCTTTCAGTTCATGGGCTACATCAAACATGGTTCACCTTCCTTCCGCCTAAGCGTTCTTGATCCCGCGGAGACGGGCGGCGGCGCGGGGATGAAAGACGGCCAGGCCGCAAATCCACTCAATCAGCGTCCGGTAGGCCGTCCCGCCGGAGTACAGGCCCATGTCAATCACGTCCATTTTGCCGCATTGCAGGCCGGAGACATACTCCTTCGCGCCGAAGCGGACGGCGTAAATGCTGGTACAGACGGAAGACCCGCCGCCAGGGGCCGCTTCATCGAAGGCCAGGATCGGGTTATCCTGTTCATCGCTTTCGATAACCGCGATAGGAACCCCAGCGTAAGCGGTAAGCAGGCGGCCAAAGGCGTCCGAAACGGTTTCAATGGCCTGGTTAGCCGCCCGAATCAGGGTGTTGACTTTCCGGCGCATGGTCTTGTTCATGAAAAGAACGTCCGGGCCGCCCGCCAACGCGTCAATGAGTTCATCAAGCTTGGCCAGGGTCAAGGCGTCTCCCCCGGAAGTGGCCCCGGCGTCAATCACCTGGCCGCCGGTCAACCGCTTTTCCAGGCCGTCAAAGCCCTTGGGGTCTTCATCCGTGTCGCCCTTTATAAAGTTCTTGGTGAAGAACAGAGCCGCGGCCTTGGCCTTCAGGCCGTCATGAATAGCCCGAAGGTTGTTGATATTCCCCTGAGTCTTCACCAGGGCGCGGTCAACATCGGAGACGCCGCCCATAATGGCCAGGGCTTCGGTTACGGGGTTAATCACCCCGGTAGATTCGGTGTAGCCTTCGCCTATTCCCCGGAAGGCGATTCCCGGAAGGGCCTCTTCCTGATTGTACTTATAGGAGTCGGACGCCACGTCCAGGAAGGGCAACCGTTCCAAGATCGGGGAAGTCCGCGGGAAGACTTCAATCACCCCGCGCTGCAACGGGGTCTGAGAAAGTTTCGCAGCTTCCAAAAGAGTCAGAGACATTGTTCACCTCGTTTAGGTCTTGTACCCCGCCTCACGCATTTGAAGAGGGGTCATGGCGTTAAAGTCCGGCGCTTTCTTATCGCCGGGCCGTTTGGAATCCAGGGCGTCGGCCTTGGGCGGGTTGAAAATTCCCTTGGCCTGGGCTTGCCGAAGCCACTTGATAAGCTGGCCGGGCGGCAAGTCCGGGATTAACTCCCGGAATTCTTCAGGGACTTCTTCCTTAAGACCGTCCGCCACGGCCTGAAGCTCGGTTTCCGCCTGCTTCTTGGCCTCATTTACCTGTTGAAAGCGGGTATAGGGGACAGTCTTTTCCTGGTTTTGATCCGCCCGGTCTTTACCGTCGCCTTTATCGGGTGCGTTCCCGCCGGGCTGATCCTGCGTATTTTGGTCATTGGCTTTGTCAGGCATTTTTTAAACCTCCATTTAACGCCTGGGAGGGCGGATTTTTCGGGTTATAAAACTTCTCTACCGGAGTTCAGTTCCCGGCTTTCTTCCTGCACTTGAATGAGATACGCCAGGGCTTCTTCCCGCGTCTTCAGGTCCGGGTTTTGTTGCATGGCAATATCTACAGGGGAGATAACGCCAAACCCCAAGAGCTTCTCCCAGGCTTCGGCCTGTGATTTGGGGTCAACTTCGGGGCGGGGATCGGCGAAGTCAACCTTGAGTGTGGCCGACTCGGAAAGCTTCTTTGTGTTGTGGGCGTTCCAAACCACGCGCACAAGCTGAAAAAGCCGCTTTTCATAGGAACGCCACAGGGCCACGTCTTCAGCTCGCATTTCCGCCAGTTCGCGGGTATCCACAATTTTGCTTAACCCGCTTGCTTCCTGGGGATCGGTTGACATGGAAGCGGCGGAAAGGCCATGGCTCACACAGCCCCACTTGATTAGCTTGTCAATGGCTCCCACCACTTCTTCAATCCGGGCCTGTTGATTGGCAAAGCCGATTTCTCCGTTTTCCGGGAGTTCCACCAGGGCGCCGGGATCAACCTTGAGGCTCCCGCCGCCTTGACCGCCCTTGATATACCCCACGCCGAAGGACTGGGTTGACAGGAGATAGAGAAGATCAGTCAGCTTCAGGTTTACGGCTTCCTGAAGGCTGACAAGATCGTCTCCGCCCGGAAGCCAAAAGCTTGAAGAGGGCGGCGGATAATCGAAAACTGCAAGGAAGGGTAGGACGCCGTAAGGATTCGCTGCTTCTTCTTTCACCTGGCCCCGGTAGTCCAGGCGTTGCCAGGTTTCCGGCGTCCAGTAGGAGTATTCCACCTCTTCAATCTTGTCAGACGTGCCGAAATCCGTAACCAGGACCTTTGACAAGATTTCCGGGCTTTCCCCGGTTTCCACGTCCAGGATGTTCCCGGTCAATATGTCCAGGTCCAGGCGTTCATTTCGCCAAACCGGGCGAAGGAGAATGGTCTTTAAGAGCTTGGCGTACCGGCTGGCCAGCTTCAGCTTCACGTCCAGGGCCAGGCCCTCGACAATCCCGGAGTAAAGCTCCTTATCGCTGTCGTTTCCCTCTATAATCCGAACCGGGGCTTCCCGGTAAACTTGGGCCAGGTTGTTGACCACCTTCTTAACCACGTTCAGGCAGACCTTGACCATGGCGGAAGGATCGGAGAAAAGCTCATTCAGCCTGGTTTCCAGGTGGTCAAGCTGAGCGTCATGGTACAGGTCAAGCCGCTTGGCCGTCTCTGTCTTGCGCGCCAAAGAAGCGGCGCTGTCGGCCTGAAGGTTCAGGCGGTTGAAAATAATCGGGACTTGGCTTTGAAAAAGCATGTTCTTTTCCCTTATGCGGCCTGGTAAATCCTGGCCCCGTCAAAGCGTACCTTGCTCTCGAAAAACTCATGCAAGTTCAGATCATCGTCTAACCTGATCTTCTTGAACTCTTGAAACATGGCTTCCACCTGCTTGTGGGCCTGGCAGAAATCGGCGCAAAGAAGCTGCTTCCCGCCGCCCATGAGGTAACAGAGTTGACGGCGCGGGGACTTATTCCGGCAAGTGAAGGACCCCAGGACATAGGCGGCCAGGACCGCTTCCCGCAAGGCCCAAATTGCATGACAGGTTGAGTAAACCGTATCGTCATGCTGTTTAGACGTGGCGGCTCCGAAGGAATACTTCCCCGCCCGGCCCGCCTGGTACACGAAAGCCTTGAGTTCAGATTCGAAGGTCTTCAGGTCCTTGGAAAAGTGAAACCGCTCTTCTCTGAAAATCCGGGCCATTTCTGGGAAGGCCGAATTCTGCATTTTTTCTGAGGCGGTCACGATTTCATGGGGAATCTTCACGTCCGCCAGCCATGGGGCCAGGTCCGTAATCTCGTAATTTTCCAGGGTCACAGCGTCCAGGCCGTACCTTTCATGATCTTGCAGGATCGCCTTCTTAATGGCCCGTGAGGTGTTGAGGGTGAAGACCACCTGGTTAAGAACATAAAATTCCGGCTCGCCATGCTCAGGGGAAGCAACCTTGGCCACAACCGTCCAGACGGTCGAATCCCCGCCCGCCAGGGGTGATAAAGACTTGGCCCGGTCCAGCCCGCCGCCCACCTTGTAAGCCCGGCCTTTGACAAGCTCTTTCAGATCGGCCACGGGAATCTTGTACGGAGCGCGGGCCGCCTTGATAAACTCTGTAGGGAAAAGGGCGTTCTTGGCGTCTGACCTTTGGCCAAGAATATCCCGCTTGAAGTCGGCGGGTAGGGCCGTCCGTTGCAGCCGCCGGGCCTTTTGCCGGTCAATCCAGGCCGGAGCCTTTGTTTCAAATTCGGCCAGGTCCCTATAACAGACATGGCGGGCGTAGATTGTTGGGTCGCTTGCCGCTTCCTTTTGCAGGCCGTGAACGTGGCCGTCCGTGGGGTCAACGTTACTGTCAATCAGGATCAGAGAGTCTTCACTGTCTAACAAGCTGGCCTGCAAAGCGTTGAAGGGGCCAAGATCGGGGGAGGCGTGAAGATCGGAAACCCACAGACAATTAAGCCGGTCCCCGAAGGCGCTTGACAGGCTCAACCCCTCCCCAAGTTGAATGGCCGATTGCAGGGGCGGGAAGGTGATTTCATTGGTGAAAATAAACTCGTCTGGGATCAGCCGGGCCAGGCGCGGGGTATTGGCGATGATCCGCCGCAAGGTTCTGAACTGAGTGCGCCGGGAATGGTCCGCCGTGTTTCCCAAAAGCTGGCAAACGTGATTGCGGCGGGAAGTCGAAAGCCACAAGACCACCAGGGCAAAGGCCGTGCTCTTCCCATGGCGGCGCGGTTCGATAAGCAGGTTCAGGGTATGCAGGAAGCGGCCATGGGCGTCAACGGCCAAAGCGTTGTCAATGGCCCGGCGCTGTTCTTCAGTCGGTTCCCATGGCCCGTATTGGTTATTGCGCTGCAAGACGTGGGGGCGCACGTCTGCAACCCAGGCCCAAAACCCACAGGGGCCGGGAGCGTTCCACCTGTCCAGAATCTCGCCGTCCCGATCCCGCCGGTTGCCGCGGCCAGGCCCGCCAGGGTTGCCGGGTTGAAACGGGCGGGAAGCCCCGGACTCAGGTTCAGGCGCTAACAGAGGGTGAAGAAGCTGGCGGATCATGCTTCACCCCCAAGGATCGCGGCCAGGCTTGGGGAGTCTTTAGGGACGGCCTTGCCCTTCGGGGCCTTGGGGCGGAATCCGGCCAGGATAGCTCTCAGGGCGTTGAGCTTGGGGAGATAGTCCTTCGGTAGGGGCTTGCCGGAGTTGAAGCCCTCATGGGCGGCGGATAGGTCAAGAATCAGACATACCGCCGCGGCGATTTGCAGGCGTTGTGCGTGGGTAGGCTTGCGGGCGGAGAAGAATTCGGCCTTGAGTTTGGCCGTCCAGATATGGACCCTGGCCCGCCGGTCATAGATCGGCTTGCCCTCAAGGTCACAGTAATCGGGATCGCGCTTGTCCCACTTGGTACGGCTCACAATGCACCTCAACCCCCGTTGCGAATGGTCTGCAACGCGTTAAACGAAAACGCTGTTTATCGTTTGGGGATTTCGGGCGTGGCGTGAGCCGCCCTTATCGGAGTCATGACAGAGGCCCCTGAAAAAAGGCGTGGGGTCCCTGTTGAGCTTGCCGCACTCCCGATGTTATGGTTCCCGAAGTTACACTATGGTTGTACATCCTGTCAAGCAAAAAGTGGGACAATGGTGGGAATATTCTGACAGTTCTTCTTATGGCTCATATTAACCACTTGCTTTTACAAGAAGTTATGTATAAAGACCACCTGATTAGGTGTCAGTTGCATAGCATGATAACCTATTGAAAAGAAGACCTTTTCCCTGGCCAAAAGTCGGCACCTCTATTCGGGCCGATTATCCCTTAATGATATGTTCACGGCCAGTGGCCTTCGGCCCCGTTCATCGGCTTGCGGCGTGGGTTTCCAGGTCATTAAGGGTTCCATGGCCTCTCCTTGAGTTATGCCAGTCAGGTAGAGTTCTCAGGGGCTTCTTCCCTCCCGCCACGTGCGCAGCTATGACCCAGTTTATCCTCCCTCCCCGCCGCATGTTCACGAAAGACCGGCGCACGCCCTGGCCAAGGTGATATATTCCTCAATGTGCGGCGGCTGTGGTTCTCCCCGCTCCCGCCGGTCCCGTTGCACTCCCTGAAGGGCGGCCAGGGCCTTTTGACTCGCCTCCCGCCCGGCCTGCAAGACCTCAGCCAAGGGCCGGGGCGGGAAGTCCGGCAAATCCACATGATTCCAGCCATGCCGCCGGGCATAGTAAACCGTGCTCAGGGAGACGCCAAAACGATCCGCCAGGGCTTGGGCCGAAACATGCGGCCCCGCCACCTTGATGAACCTGGCTTCCTCTTCCGTTAGCTTCGCCTGGGAGTTCTTCTCTCCCGCCCATGCACCCGTGGCGGCGTGCAACCGCAGATGAACGCCATGGGCCATAGGCTCAAGGTGGGCGGGATTGATGCAATTACGATTCTGACAAAGATGGTGAATGTCATGGCCTGGTGGGATCGGCCCCACAAAAGCCCTATAGCTCAGCCTTGCCGCCCGCCGCTCACTGCGGCTAATCCCGCGACACAACCCATATCCCCGGCGGTCTAAGCTCAGGGTCCACAGCCAACAACCGCCCGGCCCCGGTTCCACGCGGGCCAGGAGATAGGCTCGGATCGCCGCCGCACTCCAGAATGTGAAAACTGGCATGGTCAACACCCTCCATTTTCGTTATTTTGCAAGCGATTACAGAGTATTACCCTATTTCTCCCATGAGTCCCTGCATTAGTGACCCTCATTTTGCAGCTTCGCCCGCATGAACTGTTCAACCGCGTTAAGCGTAGCCCGTCCATTGAGCCGGGCCGCAATCTCGCGGAGATGGTTCTTATAGTCCCTTGGCGGGATTCCCATGCACGATAGATAATTTTGGACAACGCGCCGTTTGATGAACGCCTTGTACTCGGCTTCTTTTTCGGCCAGTCGGCGGCGTTCTTCTTCCCTAAGCCGGGCGGCTTCAGCCGCTTCTTCTTCCTGGCGCTCTGCTTCGCGCTGTTGCGCTTCCTGTTGCTCAGGGCTGAGGGGCCGGAAACCGAACTCATAAAGCAGGCCGGATCGCCCGGCCCGGTAGAAAAGGCGGCGGAACGGCGCGCCGGGCGGATGATCTGCGTTTGGGTTCCAATGCCGGTTGATAACTTCTCTGTAAAATTCCTTTAGCGCGTCTTCAAACCATTGAGCCTGTGGGGTGTCAGGATCGAAGCCAAGGATTTCTATGACTCCCGGCCCTTTCTTAAAAGGGGAAGTAAGATCACGAAGGGCAAAATCCCCTACAGGACAGTTCAGAAGATTTACAGGCCGGGGACCCGGCCCGCCGAAAAGGGCGTTAATCTGTTCAGGGGCGAGGCGCGGCGGCGCGCCAGGCCGCGGGGCGAAAACATCATTAACTTCTTCTCCCAGAGATGAATTAGAATCATCCCAGGACAGGGAAACAACTTCTTCCGATGCTGGTTTTTTATCTGAAGTTTTTTCGTCTGTCAGTCCGTCCGTCCCTGACTGATTGACTGACTTATTCTTTGATCTATTCTTGATATATTCCGCACCCGCTGGCCTACGGCTGGCCTGCATCTCCGGGGTTTTACTGACCCTGGATGTCCCCTTTGCAGGGGACACCTGTGTCCCTTTAGAGGGGACATCCGCGTCCCCTTTGAAAGGGACATCTATGTCCCCTTTGGTTTGGCCAGATTGTTCAAAAACGAATTGATATTCATTGGTGTTTTTGCCGCGGTTTCTCTTCGTGCACTTGATAATTTTCTTACTGGCAAGTTTTCCCAAAATCCTTTTAACCTGTTTTGTGCAAAGGCCGGTGTGTTCGGCAAGCATTTTCTGTGTCGGCCAGCAAGAATCATTCTTACCCAGATACCCGAAGAGCGCGCATAGCACCAGCCTATCGCCTGAGCAAAGATCATCGAACTTTGCCGCCCACTTTAAGAACTCTTTAAGATAACGAGGGCGTTCCTCTGGCGCACCTCTACTCATGAGGTTATTTCCTCCATGCAAAACCTTCATTTTGGTCTATGGTGGAGAGGGTGCGCGGGCTGGAATTACAGGGGGGACCTGTTCCAAACTTCCGAACTACCACTCTATCTATTCGGCCTGGGGTTCGACTGTACGCTTCTCGCAGTAGGCCCGGACCGCGTCCGCCGGATACCTGACCGAGCTTCCGACTTTGACATAGGGCAGGGGGTCAACTCCCCTGCTCCTTAAATTTTGACTGGTCTTCCGGGACCGAAGGCCAAGCCGTTCAAGATCGGTTTCGGAGAGAAAGCGCTTCTCCAAAATTTCATTGATTGTGGGCTTCCTGGGCATTTTCATACTCCTTATAGAGGTTGACGAGTCTCTCAATAAACTCCAACTCCGTTATTGATCCGGAATAATCATATTGTTCGAAGAGTTCTTCGATCTTGGGGTGGAACTCGTGGATGTAGGGGTTGATATCAACACCCGGTACGGGTACCGTTGCAAACGCCAAGTCAGCCATAACGTTGTAACCGAACACAAAGCCATATGAAAAAGCTTTTTCAGCTTTGGTTAGTGCACGTTCCTTCTCCTTTTTCTTCAATGGTCTCCCATTGATCCGTACTACTCTATCAGTGCTATTCCATGGCATTTTTGGACCCCCTTATTTAGTTAATTTTATAGATTAACTTTAAACACCACCCAACTACTTTGTCAAGCACTAATTTTGGACTTTCGATGCTGCTTCTGTTTTTCTACCAATCAAGGTACGTATTACCTGGATCACTACTTGACGAAAAATGTTACTTGTGATGCGTCCATAAAGTAATGGCAGATTCATTACTTATAGATGGCTATAAAAATCGCCCGATAGCGGTCAAGCTATCAAATTCATTCTCTAAGATACATATTCCCCTGCAATACGTTCCCTCAAAAAAATTTAGCCCGGACGTGGGGTCACGCCGGGCCATAAAATTCCAGGGGGCGGGGGGTTAGGGGATCATCGCCCGCACTTTGAGGCGTTGATCGCGTTCGTTATCGCCCCCTGCACCGCCATTCCTGGCGGGGACCACGCCCACACTACCGGGGGACCGCCAAATTTCCCAGCTTCGGCCTCTGTCCAGTAGTCAGAGGCGGCGGCTTGCAGTTCCCCCGCGTCGGTATACATGCCGGGTACGCCTTCCACCCACATGTACTTTCCGGCCCGGTGAACCGTGGGGCCGGTCGCACACCCGAAAAGGTTAACGCAGAGTAGCAGTATAGCAGTCAGGTTCTTAGGTTTCATTTTCGAACCATCCCCCCATTTTCCGCCATCGCTTCTTCTTTGACCTTGGGCTTGAGAAGTTCCCCGCTATTCAGGGCCGCTTCCTTCAAGGCCCCCGGCGATAGGTGGGCGTATCTCTGAGTCGTCTTGAAGTCCTTGTGGGTAAGGAGTTCCTTAACTACCAGCAGGTCAACCCCGTTGCTTACCAAGCGAGAAGCGAAATTATGCCGCAAGCCATGGAAGCGAAAATTCTCCGGCAACCCTGCGGCCTTGCGGATTCTAAGCCAAGGGCCTTTGAAGTCGGTTCTTTGCTTGCCTCCCTTCCCCGGAAAAACAAAGGGGGAGGACCTATCAAGCTCTTGCAAAATTTCAATAGCCTGGGGGCTGATGAAAAGGGTCTGTGTCTTCTTCCCTTTGGGTTCCCTGAGTGTCACCATACCCCGCTCTAAATCTACATCATCCCAGGTTAGCTTGAAGAGTTCACCCCGTCTTAGGCCGGTGAACAGCGCGAATTTGACAAACGCCACGCTATCCCGGTTGTGCCACTTATCCAGGGTTTCCATGAGCCGGACTAATTCCTCTTCGGCAAAATACTCTGTTATTTTGTTATCCAGCTTGGGGACCTCTACCCGGTCCATGGGGTTTGCGCCTTCATACACTCCCCACCTTTTGGCCAGATTATAAATCCGATTGAGCAAGACAAGTTGATGCTTAATAGTGGCCTGGGAGTAAGGCTTACCCTGCTTGCTTGTGCCTTTTTTCAATTCCAATTTCATTTTCTCAACATCAAAGGGGGAGATAGCATCAAAAGTCTTCTCGCCAAAACGGGGCTTTAGGTGTTTGTGGAAATGCAGGAAATCATCATCCCAGGTTTTCTTATGCTCTTTGGCCCAAGGGAGATAACGCCCTTCAAAAAATTCCCCGATGGTCAAGGACTCCCGGCGAAGGCGCTCCTTTTCGGCTTCTTTCACCTGGCGTTTCTCTTGGGCCAGTTCCCTTTTCTCTTTTAGGGTAGCGGGGCCTTCACCTGTCCTGTGGCCCTGTCTGAGTTTCTCCCGCTCTGTCACTGCCTTGGTTAAGTTCCAACCCTCAGAACTCCAACCCAGACCCTCTTCCACCAGCTTCCCGTCAACCTTATAGCGGATGGTGAAATATTTGTCAGGCTGACCCTTGTATTTCCGGGTTTCATGCTCCCGAAACCTGACCCCTTTACCGGCGCTTTTCCATTTGGCCATTTTATCCCACCTCCATTTGTCCCACCTGGGAAATGATCCTTTTGGAATCCGTTGGTCTGTCCTGTCCCACTTTTGTCCCACCTTTTCGCGGGATTTCTCAGGGGAAGTTTTGCAATCAGACCCTGTTTTCAGGTAAGATTATTCCAAATAACCATTTGATTGTCAAGCAATATTTAGGCTTTTAGGAAAATTTGGGAGAAGAGGGGAAAACCTTTGAAATCATAAAATAAACTGAATGGGGTTCAGGGGGTCGGAGGTTCAAATCCTCTCGTCCCGACCAGGAATTTCAAGGGGTTAGCTGAGATGCTGGCCCTTTTTTATTTGGAAGTTGAGATTTTATCCCACTTATATCCCACCT
>Ga0207433_10009279_pt1 | contig 15697 bp, 10 predicted proteins | sample YelNatPaOPGAMG01_FD_187559 | JGI IMG/M metagenome (GOLD analysis project Ga0207433, IMG submission 187559) | Hot spring thermophilic microbial communities from Obsidian Pool, Yellowstone National Park, USA - OP-RAMG-01 (SPAdes) (version 3) | ecosystem: Environmental > Aquatic > Thermal springs... | reverse complement strand
TTCAGGGAAAAACGGCGCTACGGACATCTCGTGCGTTGCGGAACTAACCCTCGGGAGAATGAACACGGGACCTATCACCAACATAGCTATCGTCGTGTAGAATATGCCGAAATACCTCCCTAAAACCATGGAGGTTAGGCCGTACAACGACTTATCGTGTGTTGCTACAACTAAGTATGCGAGGAAAACCCCCAAACTATTAATCGCGCCGTAACCTAGAGCCGCTATAAACCACGTCGCGCCAGTATCCCTCCCGAGAATTGCGGGAAAGATAACGTCGCCGACACCGAAGTGTGCTGAGAAGACTGCGGCCGTAATAACGAGGATCACGCCCCAAGGAAGGAGTAAGTACTTTCTCTCCTTCAATAACTCGGAGCCGGTCATAATATCACGACACCAACGATCCCTCTACGAAGTTAATAAGCTTTCAACGACGTATCATCAAGGATTAACAGGTTTCTACGTCACATTACCTAGAAAACCTACTATGAACGCTTACCGGAAGACCTAAGTAGTTGGGGGCTAGCCCCGCAACATCCTCACAACATCCTCTAAAGCTTCCTCAACCACCCTCCTAGACTTCTCTAAGCCGCCGGTAACGGAGAAATCCGTGACCACGTCATAGTCGCGTTCCTCCAGGTATTTCCTGAGTTTCTCCGAGTACTTAATGCTTAGAGCGGAGGTCGTGTAGCAGACCACGGGGGTCCTCAATCTGCCCTTATGCTTGTTGATGAAGTACTTGATCACGGGCGTGGGCCGACCGAACCAGATAGGGGTCCCGATAAACACTAGGTCGTAAGCGTCGGGCTTAAAACCCTCATCACCGCCGTACTCAGCGAACCCCCTGAAAATAGTGTCGAAAATTAAGCGAGGGTTGAGGTGCAGGGGCCTCGCATACTCACGCAAAGCCCTCAACTCAAAAACATCAACACGTAAACCCCTACCGGCAAGCCACCCAACGATAAACTCGGAAACAGCGCGCGTAACGCCGGTCCTACTATAATAAACCGAAGCAACAACCAAACCAAACACCAACAAGTAAACAACCAAGGATCTTAAAACGCTGTCAAGAACAATGATTACTTGCACTCTTTCACAGTCATTAATGTTTTCTAACGAAAATTCATTAAAGTAATGAGAACTAGGTCATTATTAATTCCTTTGCCGGAAACGCACTAAAGTTTATATTCGAGTAAAATAGAAATACTATATGGGTTAGGGAGTAAACGTTATGAAATACCAGGAGATAATAGAACTTAAAAAACGTATTGACTTCAATTTAACGGAGCCAGAAGTTTTAGTAAAGCTCGTGAACGATGCTCGAAGTAAAGGAGAGAAGGTACGAGATGATATGAAAATATTACGGGAGATGTCATTCAAGATTGCTGATGTTTTAGAGAGGAGAGGATTCCTCTTGAAGAAAGAAGTTTTAGATAAAGTCGAGTTATTTGAGAAAAGAGCTATCGGAATTGATGGCAGTTTTCAGTTAGTGGGCGGAGCTGGAGGGAAATGGTATGCTCCTATTAGTGTTGCAAGAGTAATATTCGAGAATGGATTCGGTGATCAACCACGTGTTGATATCTTTTGGGCTGGTATTGAGGAGATTAACGAAACAGAGGGTGTCGAGCCCAGAAGTGATGCATCCTTAATGATGTTAGCCGCAGAGTCGAAGGCTATTTTTAACTGGGGTACGCAAGGTAAGAAATCCTTTGTTTTCGTTGACGGCCCGATAGTAGATCCTCCTTCAAAAAGCCCTGAGGACTACATTAAGGATAGATGTGAGGGAATTAAGAAATGCCTGGAAAAGTCAATTATAATAGGGTGCGTAAAGAGATCACGAGACAAATTTTATATTCGGTATTTAGAAAATCTCCTCTCAAACACAATGCCAAACATAAAAGATTGTTTGAACAGGTTTTTGACAGACCAGCATCTTATGTTATATATCTTTACCCACGTTAGATCTAAAGGATATAATGGGCCTATCTTCACGAAATGGATTAACATAAGTTCAGTTAATGAGAACTATGATTTATATAAAAAACATGGAGTATATATAGTATGTTTGTTCTTCCAGAAGAATAAAGCATCTCCTGTCTTAAGATTAGATATACCTTTATTAAACCCGCCGGAAAACAACCCTAAGATTGATGAAATAGTATTACAAGCCGTGAAGGCAACAGATATGTGGACCTATCCAGGGCAAGATTATCCGCTTCCTGTAGTGCTTGCTCATGAAAAGTGTAACATTAGAGAGGGTTGTGCTCAAGTTCTTTATGAGGAGATAATAACGAAGAGTCGAGTTATGGATCAATTTGACCAACTTGTTTTAATGCAATTAAGGTGATAGCATGGCGACGCCTAAAGACGTTGTTGGCGTGATCTTAAGTGGAAGTACTACTATTGAGGCAACTTGCCAACTCTTGGAATCTGCAGAGAGGGGCAATATAAGAGAAGGAATGCTTCTTTTCATCAAAAGTCAAGGAAGAAAAATTCTAGCTAGGGTTGCTCAGATAATACCTTATAACGCATTTTACACAGAGGGAGATGCTTGGAGTGAGGCAAGAAGGAAGGGATTACCTGTACCTGAAGAGGTGGCTAGGAAATATGAGATCTGTAAACTCGACCTACTCATGGAAATCCCCAGATCAGAGGTAAGAAGTCCGCCTCAGCCAGGAGATCATGTTTACAGGATAGATCCAAAGGCTCATCTAAAGGAGATCTTTGGAGTTTCTCCTCAGGACCCAAAATACGTATGGATAGGCACTCTTTCAGGCTATGAAAGTGACCCCCTTCCAGTACCACTGTACGTAGAGAATATACCTATGCATATTGCTATCCTCGGTGTAACAGGAAGCGGAAAATCTTTTACTACCGGAGCACTTATAGAAAAGCTTTCCGAAATCCCCGTGAAGGACGGTAAAAGCTCTTCCTACCCAATGATCATCATCGACGCACACGGCGACTACATAGATTACGCCAACTATGTGGAAGATGAAAGAGCTCTCGGCAAAGTGGGGTGGGTAAAGAGGTATGTATTCCCGAAGGCGCTTCTAGGAGTACGTTTAAGAACAAGGAGTAATGTACATCCAATAGGAGTTAACTTAGACCTTATTCCACCCAGAGAGCTTGCAGAGATCATCATCTTGTATTATAAAGGAACCCTAGAGGGAGCTGAATTACAAGTTAGTTACCTAGAAGCACTTTTTGATTTCATGATTAACGAAAAAGGATACTCAGGTATTCAAAATATATTTCGCAACTACTTTAACGAGCTCATTCAAGGATTAGAAGAATTGGCTGAAAGGGCGGAAATACATCACTCGACTAAGGCTGCTGTATCGCGTGCTCTAAATAGCTTTAGAGCAATAGAGGACCAGTATCGATTGCTCTCAACAAGCTCCGAGTTGATGAATATAAACTTCATTGACGAGATCACTAGCAAAGGAGGCGTAGCTATATTTGATTTCTCAGCTGACGGTGCTCCAGGAGTAGATTTAAAAACCAAGCAATTTGTGATGACCTACCTCGCTACCTTGTTATTTAATCAATTTACTGAATATAAACTGAAAAAAGAGGATAGGTATCTTCTACTCATCATAGAGGAAGCTCAAAATTTTGTTCCCGATAGATCATACCCTGTAAGCTCTAGTCTCGCACATACAAAATTATCGGCGATTGCAACTCAAGGAAGGAAATTTGGTCTCTCCTTATGTCTGATTTCCCAGAGACCCTCATTTGTTGACAGGGTTGTTCTCTCGATGTGTAATACGTTTTTCATTCACAGGGTGTCGCCAGAGGATGTGAACTTTGTTAGAACCGCATGTGGAGGTTTACCACAATCCCTTGCGACAAGGTTAACGACGATGAATACGGGAGACGTCATAATTACGGGGCAAATGCTTCCGGTACCATTCCCGCTCCTATGCCACATCCTTGAAAGCGATCGCAAGGTAAAACCCACTATCGGTAAGACAAATGTTTGTGAGAGGTTAGCCCAACTTAGGGGGATTTAAATGAATGTCGCTAAGATCTATAACAGGTTACCAAGCGATTCAGGGGTAACATTTAAGGGATTTGAGAACATAAAGCTGGAAAGTAGAGAGGATGCTCAGAAGAAGCTAGAAGAATTCATGAATTACTGTGAATCTGCTAGAAAACCATCAATGAGGGTAATTCTAGGAGAGTGGGGAGAAGGAAAAACGGATGCTTATAGGAGATACATTGAACCAAGAGCGAAATCAAAAGGACATTACACGTTCTTTGTATCTGCATCGACTCTAGCTAATAGTTACGATCTACCGCTAATAGCAGAGCTTTTAAAGTCTACTCCCCTTTCAGCTGTAAGGTTTCTCGTCGCACTATTCAACGCTATCAGAGAGGAAAATAAGGAGGAGAAAATCCCTAGTCCTCAAGGTTATAAGGACGCTACTTCCTATCTTGATGCTGTCTTAGACAATCTCCTCAGCGAAAACAAAAGTAAGAGAGTTTTTATCTTTATAGACGAATTTGAGGAGCTTCTATTAAACCCAGATAAATTAAAGGAAATCATATCAGGAATAAAAGAGACTATTAATGGAATGTTTCGAGAAATAGATGAGGGAGGAAAATACGAAGGATGTCTTCACCTCATAATAGCCGCAACTCCTGACGCCTATTTTAGATTACAAACTGCTGAGGAAACGTCCTTAATATTTGGAGGACTTGGAAGGAGAGCGGATTACATAGAGTTACGCACAATTAGAAAGAAGGAAGGAATAAGGTTTCTTTATGAACTCCTGAAATACGCATATAATGACTATATTCCCCAACCCTTGCCTATTATGAATTTCGGAATCTTTAATCTCCTATACCGAATTTCTCGGGGAAATCCAGGAACTCTTGTCAGTTTGTTTGCAAGGCTTATGAATAGCGCTCGTCTCGATGACAAGTCAATTAAAGTAATAGATTATGACCATGTCTTAGAGTTTCTGAGAAAAGAATACATCTTCGTTTACGGAGCTTCAACAATGGCTTTGGAAGTTGAGACTTATGATAGATTATTAAAAATTATTATGGATCAGAGAAGAAGGGATCTCGGAGAAAAAGCTTCAATGCTAATAAAGCTATTACTAGGTGAGCTTAAGCCTTTTTCAGTAAATGAATTAGGAGAGCGTATCAAATACGGAGATGTTAAAAACTTAGTTGCAATAATAAATGATAACCTCAAGAGAAGAGAAGGGATAGAAAGAGCTATCATTAAAGTATGTCCTCTTCGCGCAGATAAAGCCCTCCGCGATGTAGAGATGGCATTCAAAGATTTCGTAGTAGAGAGGGGAGACGGTAAGTACCTCCAGATAGACGCTTACTCCGAGCGTTGGGAAGACTTTGAAGACAAGATTTCTTATTTTCACTATGAAAACGGTAACGTCGTACAAAGGCTCTACCTTCCCTGCGATGAACAGAGCATAATCTCCTTCTTTGAGGGAATAACATTAGATAGAGCTCGTGAAATAGAGAATATTGTCAGGAGGAGGCTTTGTGAAGACGAGCCCTATTACATGGCTAGTGAAGAACTTATTTCTCAAATATTCCCTACTCCCATACCCAGAGAACTGGATTTCATCAAAGATAGAAGGGAAAGATTGAGACTATGGAGGGATGTCAGTAGGAATCTGGCAAAGGAATACGAGAATTATATGCCAAGAGCCCTAATTCAGCTTTTTGAGGAGTCAGGAATTATCCCAGTCACCCAAGTGCAGTGTGAGCCAAAAAGTGACAATATCTCAGCCTGCACTGTAGAGCTAAAGATAGGGGAGATGAGGCTTAGGGCACTTTTCTCTTCAGTAAATGGTGATGTGAAAGGAATAGATATAGATGAGATATGGAATATGAAGAAAAAGATAAGACCGCCTGTTCATGGAATATTACTAATTTTCACAGGAGATTTAACTCCTGAAGCAACAGAGAAAATAGAGAATAAAGGGATTGGGAAAGATGGAGAGAACATTATTATTGAGGTTCGATTGCATCCGACACTGGTTAAAAGACTCATCTGTCTGTATAAGGCCCTAAAGAGTAGTATGCCTAGAGATGTTATTAACGATAACTTATTGTCTTTAACCATCAATAAAATATTACAGTACGACCTAAACATTAAAGACAAAATTGAGAACTGGTTAAAAGACCAAGAAAACAGAGGAGTTGTGGTGAAGCTACGAATAACATCTACCTCAAATTTACGAGAATTCGCAGATACTCTTAGGTTCTTTATTAATGTCACGGGCCAGGAAAAGAAGCTGAAGGAGGTATTCGACAGAAACCAAGATTTAGTTAAGTACACGCGGTTCGGTGCGAAGAAAGCGGGGTTAATCCCGGACATACTGTTCTCGAAATTTGAGGAAATAACAAAAGACCTTGTAAGCAATAGGTTTCTAGAGGAAATAGAAAGCGAACTATACAGGGTTAAATTACATCCCGTAGAGAACAGAATACTGAAACTTCTCAAAGAAGAAACTAAACTCTCTCCTGATGAACTAGAGAAGTTCTTTATTTTCGAGAACCCTCGCTATTTTACTGATGTGTTCCTCCCTATTCTTGAATATAAAGGTCTTATTACGAAGAAGGATAAATATTATTGCTTGACTAATAGAACCGAGTTATACAATGAAGTGGTCTCCTTATATAAGAGATTTACTGAAATATCTGAGAATTACAAACAATATGGCTACATTTACATGGTCAAAGAAAGAGGCGAACGCTTAATCTCCTTGAAAGACCTTAGCTCATTTACTGAAAGCCTCTATAAATACATTCAAGAGATGTCTGAGTTAAACGAGGAGCTCGAGCTTCAAAAGCTTTCTCTAATGAAGAGGTTGATGGAGCATTTTTATGAGGAGCTTTTCCCTCTCGTTAAAGAAGCGAAAGAGAGAGGTGTCAAAATATTAACAGAAGCTGGACTCCTCGAGAACAACGCTAGGAAATTACTAGATAGAATAAGAGAGGAGTGCGATAAATTATTCAAGGTACAGTTCGAGCTCGAGGACGTAGAGGAGTATGTAGCGATTCAAGAGAATTTAGGAAAGGTCAGGGAGTATTCCCTTGCCACAGATGAAAAGATCAAAGAACTTGTTGAGGGATTTGAGCTCGAAGACAGGAAAAAGTTTAACTTCAGTCTAGATGAAGAAGTTGCTTTCTACTTCAACCCCAAGGTATTTATGATGAGTAAACACCTTGAAAAGGCTAAACAAATAATGACAGAAATCGAGGGAAAAACCGATGGGTTGATCAAACAGCTTGATGAGCTAAACAGTAAGCGAGAAGCCCTCAAAGAAAAACTATCAAATATTGATGAGGATGGTAAGGGATATAAGATGTCTCATCCCATACTTAAAACCCTATATCAACTTAGCACTGCTTACCCACAACTAAACCCAATTAAAGTGGGAAAAGTCAAGCTAAAGGAGTTAGTGAAAGACTACTTAGAAAGTAATATAAGAGAATTCTTTAATTATATAGAAGAACTAGAAACGTGTGCTTCCTCTCTTAACAAGTTGCTTAACAAAGAAAAAGATTTCGTAAATCTATTAGATGGGACTATGTTTCTTGCCTCACATGTTCTTTCAGTATTTGATATTGAAGATTATAATGATGACGCAAGGAAATTTGCGGATATGGTAAAATCCATCATGACGCAGTACGAAGAATTTGCCAGTGATATCCAACCAAAATCGCCGGAGGATGTGAAGCAAATCGTAGAAAAATCATTAAAAGCAATTGAGAGTTTTGAGGACACTCTAAGTTCTGAAAAAAGTCGTATCTATAAAAAATGGGAAGAATATGTGAAAGAAACAAAAGAATTTATTAATAATGTGGAATCTACGATGAAACTTCTTAAACAACTTATAAGAAATCAGGAGAAAGTTGAAGAAGTTAAAGAAAAACTCAATAAGCTCAGCATCAGCATTAACGTGGAATCCGTAGAGAACTTCCATAAAAAGCTGAGTGAGCTGGAAGAGATGAAACAAGAAGCAAATAATGCTTTATATGAAGCTCTCAAAGACGTATTGGAGAAAGAAGAACTCTTATTAGTAGAATTTATCGTGAAGAGGATATGGGGTAAAAAGAGAGCTTGGCTCCTTCTTGAGGAGATCCACGAGTTTGCAAAGGAGAAGCTTCGTTTAGATCCTTCGAAGACCGAGGAGACATTAAGAAAATTAATAGGTCTAAATATTCTTAAGCAAGGCGTGACCCTGGCCTCGATTTCTTAAGTATAAATCCTAGGTTATAAATTATGTGGGTAAGTTACAATGAACCGACATGAAATCTACCTTACAGTAAGTCTTAAGCACGCTAAAGGCGTTGATATAAATCCCACGCTATGTTTTTATAATCCATATGAAGTGTACATGGCGTTAACTAGAAATAGAGAGGTAAGAAGATGGCTAAGGTTTATCGCTAACCAATATGCCCCACCGAAAGCTAATATTCTTCTGATGTACCCATGTTCTGCCGATAAACCATATTACAAATCTAGATCATACAAAACCCTATTTAAGACTCTCTCGAAATTGGGGGAGAAAAGGAATGAAATTCACTTAGCGACCATCTCCGAGCCTTTCGGTTTGGTCCCAGAAGAATTTTATGGAGTCAAAACCCCGTGGCATGATTGGAGTAGGTCTTGGTACGACTGTCCTGGGCTCTTTGAGTGGTGGTGTAGAAAGTATGGACAACCTTACTCGAAAGAATACTTAGAGAAATCTATACAGATCCTAGCTAGTTATGTTGCTAAGTTCTTTACGAGAGCTAAAGCTTTAGGAAGTTATTCCAGGGTAATAGCTTTTATAAGGACTTTCTCCTCTAAGCTAGAGGTAAAGGAAACCCATACGCACAGGAGAATAGTGGAACTAGCTGCTAGGATTGCAGGAATTGAGGTAGACTTACTCCCTCCTAAGGAGGTGGTTGCTGAAATAGTTTCAAAGAAGGGAAGACTTGCTTGGGATGTGTACGGTGTCTCTCATCCAATAGCTCAAGATTATCTACTTAATTACTTAAAAGAGGTGCTAAAAATATGAGGATTGAAACACCATTCTTATGGTTTACACAACCAATAAAGGGTTTTCCAAGACCTTGGTATTTCTTTAAGATTGATGGGTTAATGCTCAACGCTTACGAAATTCTTCATAACGATTCAGTCAATAAGCACGTTAGAAACGAGGGAGTACACAGGTATGTGAAATTTGATGGCTTAATTTCCATGGATTCAGGAGGTTTTCTCTTTATGAAGGAAGATGAGGTTAGTATATCGCCTGAAATAATTTTAACACTATATGAGGAAAGCAAGCCGAATTTCGGTGTCATCTTAGACCATCCGTTAACTCCTGACCTCCCGCGAGAGATTATGAAAACAAGATTGCTTAAAACACTTGAGAACACTAAGCGTATGGTCGAAAAAAGACGAACTACTAACCCTGAGTTGATTCCCGTTATTCACGGATATGATACGAGAATGATAAAGCAGTATATAAAAAAGCTACGGGAAATTGAAGAGTTCAATATTTATGGTATTGGTAGCTTAGTTCCCTCTGTATTTAATACTAAGGGGGTTGGAGGAATCTATAATGTAGTGAGAGTGGTTACATTTGTAAAAGCTCTATTACCTAATAAGATCATTCACGTATTCGGTGTGGGAAGCACACTCACCATGCATTTAATGTTTTACGCTGGGGCAGACTCTATAGACTCCACATCATGGAGAACCAAGGCGGCTTTCGGGGCTATTCAGCTTCCAGGGTTAGGGGATAGATATATTACGCCAAGAAAAAGGCATAAGTCATACCCTAAACTCACCAAAGAAGAGCGAAGAGTTCTTGATGAATGCGAATGCCCCGCATGCGAAAAAGAAGGATTAGAAGGGTTGAGAAAAAGCTTTAAACTAAGAGCATTGCACAACGCATGGGTATACCAGAAAGAAATTGAGAAAACTAGAAAATTAATTAAGAGCGGCGAATACGAAGAATACGTAAAAAGTATGCTCGGAAAAAATAAGATATTTTCAAGAGCGCTAGAAATTATAGATAGATCCAGAATAAGTATTTCTAAGGAAAACTTCGAGTAGTATGTAACCCTACTAGTCGGCAAGTATTTGAGGAATCTGAGGACAAACCTTTATAGAATCTGGCGAGAAATATTATACGTGAGGATTAAAATGGTTAAATGTCCTTACTGCGGTTTCGAGAGCGAGTTCAGGCTTCTAAAGACATGGAAATTCAGGTTTTATGATGTTAAGAGACTTCAATGCCCCGGATGTAATGGTGTGTTCAATCACCATCGTGGTGTTAGCCCTAGAACAGGTGAGGTGTCTGAGTTCGTTATTAAAGGTAGGGGTGTTTAATTTGATGAGTGATCAGATGTCATCCTCATCATTATCCTTAATTAACTACATTGAAATGGCTAAGAAGACACAAACACACCCAGGTAAGTTAGCTGTTTTAGCAAGGCTTCTGGAGGAAGTTTTTGGTGTTAGGCTGGAGGATCTTCTTCCTGGTATCGAGAAGAAGATTGGTAGTAGGATTCTTGGTGTTAGGGGGAGAGTAGACCTCCTATACTCAAATGTGATATTCGAGATTAAGGTTGATTTAGAGAAGGAGTTGGAGGATGCTAAGGAAGAGTTAAAGAAGTATTTCCAAGCACTCTTAGAAGCTAATCCTAATGCAAAGCTAGTTGGTGTTGCAACCGATGTGATAAACTTCAAAGCGTTTATACCAATTGTTGAAAACGGCATTGTTAAGGACGTTAAAGAGGTTTCATCTATAAGCGTTGAGAAGGCCTCTCCAGCAGAGGCAATACTGTGGCTAGACTCCTACATCTTCTCAAAGCCAAAGATTAAGCCGACAGCTACTGATCTTAGAGTTAGGTTTGGTTCTGGTAGTCCAACCTATGCGATAGCCATAGAGACCTTGAAGACGCTGTGGAGTAGCGTCAAGAACGAGCCGGATGTTAAGTTAAAGTTTGATTTATGGCAGAAGAACATGGAGATAGTGTATGGGAGTACCACAGGCGAGGATGCATTTATCGAGCAAACATATTTAGTAACACTGGTAAAGCTTGTATCGTACTACTGGCTAAGCAGAGATGAAAAGGTATCGAAAGATAAGTTGCTGGACGCGCTGAATGGAGAGTACTTTGCTAAATACGGTGTGCACAATCTCATAGAAGAGGATTTCTTCTCGTGGATTTTACACAGAAACATAGTTAATGAGTCACTAGAACTGTTTATGGGCATAGCCAAGGAGCTTCTAAAATACGACTTAACACAGATTAATGAAGACTTCTTCAAGGAGATCTACGAGAACATTGTCGAACGGGGGCAGAGACACCGGATAGGCGAATACTACACGCCCGAATGGCTAGCCGAGCTAGTACTTGGAGAGGTTCTTAACCTGTGGTGGAATAGAAGCAATGAGCCCCCGAGAATTTTAGACCCCGCCTGCGGCTCTGGGACATTCCTAGTGAACGCTATTCACATCATGAAGGATGAGCTTAAGCGTAAGGGTAGGAGTCCAGAAGAAATATTGAATTATACACTGGGAAGCATTGCAGGAGTAGACATAAACCCGCTTGCTGCGACAATCGCGAGAGCAAACTACTTATTCGCACTGGGAGAGCTCTTAGGCTATCGCAAAGGCTCTATCACAGTACCAGTCTACGTGGCCGACTCCATAAAGCTCCCAGAGGTAAAGAAGACGCTACACGGTGGTGGTACACCGGTCTATGAGTACGAGGTTAATGGTGTCCGCTTACAGATACCTGTTAATGTCGCCAAGGACAGGGCAAGGTTTGGAAGAGTTCTAGCGGCTTTTAAAGAGTCTATTGATGCCTATAGAACCTATGTAAACGGTAGAAAGAGAAGCGAAGCACTTAAACAATTCGAGAGAATGCTACAAAGTGTGGTTACACAAGCCGAGTTTGCAATTCTCAAGAACACTCTAAACAACATCCTAACACTCATCGATGACAAGAAGGATTCCATATGGATATACATGTTAAGTAATATCTATATTCCTGTAGCACTAAGCGAGTCAAAGTTTAGTATAATTGTAGGCAACCCCCCATGGGTGATCATGAGGTATATAGAGAGAACAAGGAGTACCAAGACTTTATTAAAAAGCAGCTCATATCCTACGGATTGCTACGAAGTGATCAGACTCACCTCTTCACAGCAATTGAAATAGCCACTCTATTCTTCTGTAGAGTAAGCGATTTATATTTAAAGGATGGTGGCATTATAGGCTTTATAATGCCGAGAACTGTCTTAACTGGCTCCTTGCAACATGAAGAGTTTAAGAAGTTCAAGAACCCGCCGATGACCCTTCACAAAATACTTGACTTAGAAGATGTCTCACCACTATTTAATGTACCTGCATGTGCCTTGATAGCTTCTAAAGGAGGCAAAACAGAGTACCCTGTTCCGGCTAGGAGATTCTCAGGCAAGTTGCCGGAGAAGAACTTGAGGCTTGCTGAAGCAACACAGTACTTGAAGGCTAAAGACTATCTCTACCAACCACCTCAAATACCTCAGACAAAGAGCCCATACCATGATTTCATTAAGGCAGGAGCTACAATATATCCAAGGAATCTCTTCTTTGTTGAGTTTGTTGTTCATCCTACTTTAGGCATAGATTTAGAGAAGCCTTACTGCAAGACATCTCAGGAAGCTGTTGAAAGCGCTAAGGAGCCTTGGAAGAACATAACCGTAGAGGGTAACGTTGAAAAAGAGTTTATTTATGTTACAGTGTTAAGCGAGGATCTATTGCCATTTAGATGCGAATTTAAACCTGTTGTTTTGCCAATAAAGCCCACGTCATCGGGTTACAGGATATTGGATGTGGAGGATCTTAGAGGAGAGGGCTATAACTACATGGCGTCATGGCTTGAAAAAGCACAAAAATTATGGGAAGAGAAGGCTACGAAACGCATGTTATTGGAGTATCCAAGAATAATATCATACATAGACTACATGAAGAAACTAACTTCACAAAATCCGAGCAAGAGATACGTTGTACTATACAATACAAGTGGTGTTAACATTGCTTCATGTGTTGTAGATAGGCAAAACCAGCCCTCCTTCAAAGTAGGAAACCTAATTATTAGACCTAATGGATTTGTGGCTTACGAAACAACAATGCTTTATGAAACTGATAACGAGTTAGAGGCGCATTATCTAAGTGCAATACTCAACTCAGACATTGTCAACGAGGCAATAAAGCCCTATCAAACTAAGGGTCTCTATGGCGAGAGGCATATTGTGCGAAGACCGTTTATGCTTCCTATACCAAAGTTTGACCCTAACAACCCTGTTCATAGGAGGCTGGCTGAGCTTAGCAAGATATGTCACGAGAAGGCTTCCAGGATTAAGCTTACTAAGAAGAGCGTTGCTACTAGGAGAAAGGAGGTTAGAGAGGCTTTGAAGGCTGAGATTGTTGAAATCAACAAATTAGTTTCTCAACTACTTGGCACAGGGTGAGATAATGATTCTAGGAATCTGTTGATGTCGACCCTCGTTACATTTTTATATCTTAAACAAGCGAATTTGTTGGAGGTTGTTGCTCGCACTCTAGGTTTAGAGAGCACGTGGTTTGAGGAGCTATTCGAGGGATCTCTGTTGAAACCCTGGTAGAGAGCTTTGGGAAATTGGATACGCTACGAGAATGTGTCAGGGCTTTTAAAGCACGCGGATCTCTCAATACAGTTCAGTTCATTTCAGCCTCACGTAAACTTATTCTCGCACCTAGATCTCCTCCTTGAAGCGAGGGTGCTGAGTAGGGGTAAGGGATACCGCTATTCAGTGTTGGGTTTTGCGTTGTTTTCCGCGGTCATGTGCTAGCTGATCATACTACTTTCTTATACTACCAAACATTTAACACTATAGCGCGGAAAGACCTCAGGCATTTCGGACAAGGTCTACGCGAGGTTGTTAGAGCTCGCGACATCCCTCAGGGCAACCCCGTTGACTACGTAGAGAACGGGGTAACCCCGTCGAGGAGGTGCGTCGCAACGAAGGTCGGGAAGTCCTACCTCGTCGAGTGTGAAGACAAATCGAGAGGTTCGGTTTAGTGGTGAGGAAAGGTGGGCATTAAATCCCTTATAGATTGTCAGAAGTACGATAATGCTTAAGTCTTTTTTATTTGGACTTAAGTATTTAAACAATGAGAGATTGTAGTTGAAGGGAATAGTCGTGGTTGTCGAGAAAATAACCACTTTAGATCCTCAGAAAGCATATGAGGAGTTGAAGCGGACCCTCTATAGGGAGGGTTGTAAAGTCATTAATGAACAGCCTCCAAGTAGCATAGTGGTCGAGCATGGTTCTCGCTGGCTTTACTTTACTCCGAGAAGTATTGAGAAGAGGATTACGTTCGCTCTTTATCCAATCGACTCGAAGACAAAGATAACAGCCATGACTTCGCTTACAAGCGGTTTTGAATTGGTATACATTATAACATTTATCCTCGGTATTATCCTAGGTATACTTTTTCTGTATCTTACTACAGTATTTAAGGCTCCCGGAGCTCTAGCGTTGGCCAGGCTCTGTTGGATATTAGCGGTCACTATTTTTATTGTGAGCGCCTTAGCTGTTGTCGCGTTAGCATACTATAATGCAAAGAGAGATTCCTTCGCCAAAGAAGTTCTCGGAGCGCTCCCGTAACACAGCAAGACAAAGGCGTTGCCAAGCATTTTTAAATTTTGCTAGTGCTATTCATCTTCCACTTTTACTGCACTCTATAATACTCTTCTCCACTTTACTAATATCGATGGAGGACTTGCTTAGATCATCTCAACAGCCCCCGCAGGTTAGTGTCGCGAACACCTTAACGAAGTGTTCCAATTAATTTATTCGTAAATTTTTATGTTGGCGTTACGTTATCTAAACTTGAGGTAATGGTTTATGGGTGAGAAGAAGGTTGTGGATAGGAAGGTCGCTATCGCGCTCGGGATAATATGTGTTGTTCTTGCGGTCGGCTTAGTGGGGGTGGTAGCGTACTACACGGCGATAGTCAATCTTGAGAAGTCTGAGACCTGGGTTTCTCAGCAGACTGTGAGTCAGCCGGCAAGAGGCTACTACTCCTGGATTTTCTCAGCGAGTTATGCTGGGTATATCGTTGTCACCGTTCATTCCTCGACGACGAGTGGCACGTACGTCCGCGTGATATGGTCCTCCCACGGCGTTGACTATGACAACACGGTGTACGTCGGGGCGGGCGGGACGGCTGTCTTCCCCGTACTACCTTGCTCAAGAGTTGAAATAAGGGTCGGTAACACAAACCTGCTGAGCGGGGCCACTCAAACAGTGTCGATAACGTACCGCTACTAAACCCCACTCTTCTTAAGCTAAGCCTTCAACTCACGACACCCCCACACCAAACCTCGACACAAAGAACACTCCCACCCCTAAACTAGAGGTCTTAGACTCCACACAGACTCGCGTAGCTACCTTCACGTCCTCATGCATGGAGGGAGTGCTTCACTCATCTGTAGATGTGGTGGATGGGTCCCGCTCCTCGGCGAGCTCCATAAGATGCTCGATGAGTAGTTAACAAAACCTTAGCGCTAGTGCTAAGGAGTGCTGAGATCCGTGACGGGGTTATCCTGAAGGAGATTGCTAGCTCCTGCAACTTCTCGCAGACCTTGCCCCCGAAACCTTGACGACCTTAGCGTAGGA
>Ga0207433_10009276_pt1 | contig 15703 bp, 8 predicted proteins | sample YelNatPaOPGAMG01_FD_187559 | JGI IMG/M metagenome (GOLD analysis project Ga0207433, IMG submission 187559) | Hot spring thermophilic microbial communities from Obsidian Pool, Yellowstone National Park, USA - OP-RAMG-01 (SPAdes) (version 3) | ecosystem: Environmental > Aquatic > Thermal springs >... | reverse complement strand
ATAACTAAGCAATAAATAATATTTCTATAGCCATAGGGCATACCCTATGGCTATTTTTGTAAATTATGAAGAAGTTATTTATATGCGAAAAGATTGAAGTTGAGTATGACACTCAAAATCTATCTATTGGAGAGGTCTTCGAGCTCTATATGGATAGAAAAGGGAATAAAAAGGAGTGGATACTATTAAAGAAGTACTAGCAGAAGTCTAGTAACTGAAAGTCCAAGGGAGCGGATTTTAGATACCAATAACCCGCCCCCTTTATATATTAGAGTGTCAACCCTCTGAAATTAGATATATCAGTTGTTTCTTCCACTTGTCTGGAATTATAATATAATTGGTAGAATCTATGGGCATCTCTTCTGTTATATATGTGTGAGTCTCGTCTAGGATTACCGCCTTGGTTACACCTTTAAGTTCAAATGGAAATTCAAACCTTCCTTCTACGGATGAATATATAATCCAGCAGTTCAATATATTCGGAATAAGTCTATCTTTATCTATAGATGCAAATAGAATGTCTCCAGGCTTATCGATAAATTTATAGTGAACGCCATCTATCTCTAAACCAACAGTAGAGTATCCAGCAAAACCTATAAGCTTTGAATCCTTATCTAACCTATAAGCCATAACTTTATCTCCTTTATAATTTATGGTATGATCTAAGATTTTCTGGTGGCTAAGGTCTATCCTAGTTGTAGGATAATTCCTTGGTTTATCTTCTTTTCTAAAAAAGCTTCCCTCCCAGTCCTCCTCTAGTTCATAGTAGTGTCTTGCCACTGAGACAGCTCCGTTAGGAAATTGAGAAAAGAAGTAAGGAGTTGTATGAGCTAAATATTCAGGAGAATATTCAGGATAACTTCCCAATCTGTAAAGTATATTAAAGAGAGTAAACATCTTCTCTGATTGATTATCCCTAACTCTGAATCCCATATAGATAGCCTTGCCCTTACCTGATTCCTTTATGAAACCGACACATTTCCCGTTAAGTAAAGCCACTGGACTAGCCTCACTAGGAGTCATACTATAAACCTTATCAGGGAATAAATCAGTGGGTATCTCCATTGATTCTATTCCAACAAATTCTTTAATAAAGATTATCTCCCCTTTAGGATAGTTTTCGCTTATAATTGGGCTCTTTTCTGAAATGCCAAAAAGCTTACACCATCTAGAGAAGATACCAGTTCCATTATAGGTAGACATAGCAGGAATAGATGTCCAGAGTAAGATACCACCTCTATATATAAATTCTTCAAGAAGTCCTAATGTTTCTTCTTTTATAAAAGGCTGGAAAAGAAATAATATAGTAGAGTATTCCTTGTCATATACTTTAATTGTCCCCCTTGAACTCAGAAATCCATATTTTAATAGCATTTCTTCTGTTATATAGTCTGTATATCCATACTGAACCATCCAACTTCCAAACCTATCGTTTGCATACAGAAGGTCAAGAGGATAAATAGTTAAGACTGGAACTGTTCGTACACCAAAACCTTGAACATATCGAACAATATTATTCAAACTATTTATAACCCCATAAGCAGAAGCTACATTATTGAATCTTTCTATAGCTTCTTTGGGGGAACCCCAAGAACCACAATATGTTACAGGGAATTTATTGATATTGGCAAAGCTAGCAGACATAGCCATCCCATAATAATTTCTATCTATGTTTCCACCCTCTGGAAAATCATTCCCCTCTCCAGTAAGGAACTCCCCCCACTTGAAATAATCATAGCAAGCACTTACCCCTTCTCTTACAGAGGAAGATGCTACATAATGAGGCCCATAATCATATCTAGAGACGTTTTCTCTCAAAGATTTTCCAAACGAGTAGTCTTCATCATACTGGTCACAGGTAGGAGATTCTTGCCAAGTAGCATGCGCCTGGGTATATTGCGTAGTATTGAAAACCCTTTCTGCATAATTTAGAGCCTTTACATATAGTTCGGTTACCCTCTTATTGAGAAGAGTAAAATAGTTCTTTCTCAATAACCAGGTTTTATATATTCCATTTTCATCTGGTTCCAATATATGCTGTATAGGCCAATTAGAAAAATCATCTCCTAGATGATGAGCAAAATAGACCAGATATTTAACAAAATCCTCATATTCTTCTCCATATGTATCAGAGAAGACTCTTATAAGATTAGGTGTAATATACCTTGCTTGAATCTCTCTTTTGCCAAAATGATTAGACAGGTCCCAATCAAACTGTATATGCATCTCATCTGAGTAGAAACCAGAAAGAACGATTCCAGCATTTTTATAAGAGTCTATAACTTCTTCTATAAAGATCTCAGACTGAGAGCTAAAATAGTCCATCTCTTCTGTTTTATATACAAGAAGGATTAAGATTGAATCATTAGGCTCAAAAGAAGAAACCTTACCTTTTACTCTGATATTAGCTCTAGAATATCCAGAAGGATAAGTTATCTCAGAATCTGATAATATCTCCCATAACACCTGATCTTCTAAAAGAGATATACTATCCTGCGGCACATAGAAGTATTCACTATTAAGCTCATATTCCTTATATCTATAGCAAACTACCTTCTCTAGGGTAAGGAAACAGGGTCCCTTATTATGGAACCAAACCTTCTGGAGGGGCAAAATAACGTCAAAAAGCCCTTCTTTATCCGGTTTCACTTCTCTATATTGATACCAATATCCGATATCACTATATATCTTTACATAGGGAGGACCCAGATCAAGAGGACTTATGATACTAGCAGTAAAGAGGAGTCCATACTGTTGAGATATATTGTATAGGAGTCTACAAGCTTCTATATACTCAGGACTATTTGGATAAAATTTTCTTTCTTTTCCTCCAAAAAAGAAATCGTATGATACTCCTATAATCTTACCACCAGATTTCTTTATCTCCTGACAGACCTCAACAAAACTCTTTTGAAATGACTTCTGTTTATATCCATATGGATCTTTTGTAACTGCAAGTACCTCCTCATCACTGGTAAATATAAAGGCCCCACCTCCTCTGATAAGATTCCACTTACCATAATCTAATAAAATTCTCCTTCCCATAATAATCCTCCGTCTATGCCTTTAAGGCGCCAGCAATAATCCCTTGAATATAGTATCTCATACCAAATAGAAATATAAAAACAAGAGGTAATGCAGATATTCCATAGGCTGCCAATTGAGGACCCATATCAGTTATTCCATATTCTGAAACAAATGTCCTCAGACCCACTGTCACAACCTGGAGTCTAGTATCACTTATAGTGATAAGAGGCCATATAAAGTCATTATAAGTTCCTGAAAAATTCATAATAGCAAGGGTAATCATAATAGGATAAGAGAGTGGAACGGCAATCTTGGAATATAACTGAAACTCATTTGCTCCATCTATCTGAGCTGAATCAAATAGTTCCTGAGGTATAGTAGAGAAGAAACTTCTACAGAGAAGGATCCCGAATACCTGTCCACCAGAAATCCAGGGCAATATCAATACCCATCGGGTATTGATTATTCCTAACTGATATACCAGTACATAAGAGGGTATTAGAGTCAATATACCTGGAATCATCATTAAAGATAATATCGCATAGAATATTACCTCTTTACCAGGAAACCACCTCCTGGCAAAGATATATCCAGACATAGAAGAGAGCAGAAGAACACCGCCAAGGGCCAAACTAGATGCTATAAGACTATTCTTTATATAGTTTTTGATCCCATTAAAACCTTCTGTATAGTTACCAAATTTCCAAGGACTAGGTAATCCCCAAAAATCCCCATATATCTGAGCATTATCTTTAAAAGACATAACTATCATCATAATCACAGGGACAAATACTAAAAATAGAAAGAAGATAAGTACTATCCAAATAAACAATTGTGATATCTCTTTGGTATTCATTTTCCCTCCTTATGCTTCATACTCGATCGAGGACCTTACATATCTCATATTAATGATAGTACCAATAAGGATTACTATAAACAGTACGGTGGCTATAGCTGATGCATAACCAAACTTGTTAAACCTCATAGCAGAATAGTAGAGTTGTAATGCTGGAACATATGTAGAAGAAGCTGGCCCTCCACCTGTCATTATGAATATAGTTGTAAAATCCTGCATAGTTCCTATATAGGTAAGGACAATTAACAATTTAATCTGTCCCAAAAGTAGAGGGAGGTCTATGTTAAAGAATCTCTGAAAACTAGTAGCTCCATCCACTTTTGCAGCATCAAAGAGTTCTGAAGGTACAGAGATAAGTCCCCCATAGTAGATAAGAAACGGAAATGCCCCTACCCATGGTATCCCCATAAATATAATAGACCATAAAGCAATACCAGGTTCACCTAACCAAGAGTGAGTATAACGTTCTAGTCCAATACTTCTTAATAGTTGGTTTAAAAGCCCAATATTTGGATCATAGATCATTGTCCAAAGAAGTATGGACACTATACCTGGAACCACGATTGGAAGTACATATGCAACCCTCATCCAGTACTGGGCTTTAAAAGATCTTAGGTGGAACACTAATTCAGCTACTAGTAAAGGCATCGTAAGGGTCTTAATGATATTTGTAATAAGAAGTAATAATAGGTTCTTTATCCCAACTGTTAAATATTGGTCATACTTCATCTGTCTAAAGTTTTCCCACCCAACCCAGGTGGTAACACCTCCTGGATGCCAATCTGTAAAGGCATGATATATTCCTGAAAATGCAGGATAGTAGTTGAATGTAGCTAAAAAAAGAATAGTAGGAAGGATAAACAGATACATAGTCTTGTATTTCCAAAATAATCTAACACCAGAAGTAACTCTTCCCCAACGTCTTCTCTCTATTTCTTTTCTGGTAGAACTGAAGAGTATAGATAATATATATATTGCTATTAGTATGCCAATACAAATTCCTATCCATATATATCTTCTTATTCTTAAGTTTTTGGCAGATATTATTTCTTTAAGAGTTGCACTAGAGAATGAACCTTCAAAATTACCTACGCAGATAAAGGTGCCGTCTGGAGACACATTAGTAGCCCACACTTCTTGGGTATTACCTATTTTACTTATTAGATTACCTCTTTCATCAAGAATATATAGATTCTTATCCCTTGATCCCCCCACCACTACCTTAGCATCATTAGAACATCCTACAGATAACACATAATCTCCTACAGTATAGTGCCAGATTTCTTTGCCGTTTATATCTAAAAGATAGATATTGTTATCCTCAGAACCTACAGCTATATACTTCTTATCAGGAGAGATAGAGATAGCCCTTATATATCCATTAGCTTGAAAGTTCCAAAGAGGTTTTCCACCAGTATCAAATGCATATACTGTAGCCCCCTTTCCTCCACAAAGGACTGTACTACCATCATAAGATATACTTGTTGAGTGTAATTCCTCTCCTATAGATCGTTTCCAAAGTACATTTCCTTTAGAATCTAATAGGTACAAGCTTCTATCGAGGCTACTAGTAGAGACACTTATATATTTACCCCCATCAGAAATTCCTACCCCAGAAATTATATCCTGAAAAAGGACTTTCCAAATAAGATTGCCACTTTTGTCTAAGAGATAGACATATCTATCCTCAGAGCCAACCACTATATATCCACCATCTGGGGAGATACTTACACTATTGACTGTCCCTCCAACCTTAAATTCCCATAATTTATTGCCATCTTTGCTTAACAGATAGACATAATCATCTCTCGACCCAATCGCAATAAATTCACCTTTACCATCTACTGAGATACTATATATTGCATCCTTGGCTTTAAAATTCCAGCTAGCAAGAGTTACTGTAGAAATTAAGACAAAAATAATAAGAAGGAGTAAAATAGATAATTTTCGCATATATTCCTCCATACTTAATAGGATATAGGTTAGATATAAGATGCCAGGGATATCCCTGGCATCTTATACCATTAGATGTTTACTATTTCTTCCTTTCAGGAGGTTTCTTTTCTGGATGTTCTAAATCCTCCATTGTTAATCCCAACATATCTAACACTCCAGGAAGATGCTTTTGGATGGAAGCTTGATAGCTCTTTAAAAATTCGTCTAAAGTTAGTTTATCCATAAAATACTTCTGAGCTAGATCGACCCATTCTTGTACACTAGGCTGATAGTCATAGAGTCCTCTTGCCCTAAATGTACCAGCAGTATCCTTTTCCATATTTCCTAGGACCTTTACCTGGGAGAATTTCTTCTTTAGTGCAGGAGAAACCTCTATATTCTTTATTAACGGAGCTCCTGATAGTCCTCCTCTTGGATTAACAGGGCTAAGTGCAGTCTTAACATACGTGCTGAAGCCTTGTGGGCTTGTTACAAACATAAGGAAATCCATCTCAAGGTCATTCTGTTTCTTAGACTTCTTAGGAATACCCCAGAAGCCTACTGGCCATTCTATAGTCCTTATAGGTGCTTGGACTAGTGGACCTGACATACCAGGCATAGGGAATATCCCATAACTGAAAGGTTTAAGGGTAGTTTTTTCTGTTGCTGCAAGATTCTTTAGGTCTTTTTCAAATGTACTTATAAGCCAGGTTCCATCTAACCACATAGCTGCCTTCTGAGTAAGGAATAACGGATAGGCATTAGTTACACCTGTAAATCCTGGAGGCGTATACTCTGGTATCATCTGTTTGAAGTTAATATACTGATCTCTCCACTCAGGAGAATCTACCCTAAGAACCCCATCCTTTACAGCACGAAGTTTTCTAAGAATATTAAAGGTAATCTTATTGGAATCATCATTTGTTGGATCGTTATAATCTGGTTTCCATTTATCATCTATACCTGGTCTAAAACAATAGTCTCCCGGCTGAGCCCGCACAATCTCCGCCTCTTTTCTTGTATACTGGTCTGCATAGATTCTAGCTACCCAACCTATCCTCATCTCCCAGAACGAACGATAATCCCCTTCTATTGCCCATGGGATATATCCTTTAGTCTTTAACTTCTTAGATATACTCACTAGCTCATTCCAATTAGTAGGAGGATTTATACCCGTCTGGGCAAATGCGTTTTTGTTATAGAACCAAGTCACTTGAACTAGGAATGGACTAAATGCATAGAATTCTCCAGTTAATGGGTCTCTTTGTGACATAACTACTACTGGGTCGAAATCTTCTCTCCACGGCTTATTAGTATAAGGATTTATCTTATCTAGATACATAGAAAGATCAAGGAACTTTTTCGCATGTATCAAATCTGCTACGACATTACAGCCTACAAGTGATGCCTTTGGTTCACCAGCAGCAAATTGTGCCCTTATCCACTCAGGATAACCCTCTGGAGGCTTTAGCTCTACATGAACCTTTACCCCCGGGTGTATTTTCATATAGGCCTTGGCAACCGCCTCCCAACTCATCTTATCTTGACCTGGAAGGTTTATATATATCTCTCCCTCTAGTCCTTGAGCAGGAAGCGGTGAAGTAACAAACAACGAACCAGTAACAAACACTATAACAAGTAAATAAATTAACCAAACCTTCTTCATAATTTCTCCTCCTTCTTTTTTTATCTTCTATAAAAATTCTACTGCTTAGATTAGGATACATCAGTTCACAAACTATCTTCATCACCTCCTTCCTAGCATCCTAATCTCTTCTATTATCTAAACTTCCTTAGAAGTTAACAGCTAACCTGGTCAGCGAACCTTCGTGTACTTTTACTACTAGCCACTTGTAGTCTTTATAATACCTATATCCAATAGGCTGAAACTCTAATTCTGATAGCTCTTTTATCTCTCTGTCATCTAGAAGGATAGACTTAGGTCTATCAACCTTTGTTATTAATAGATATTTTTCTTTGATAGAACTATTATCTATAGTAATCTTTATGCATTTATCTGTAACATTAATATCCTTTATCCTGGCAATAGTTGTAATATATACATTGTTCCCCCTAAAATTAATAACCTTGGTATCTAGGTCTAATGGTATTCCCATTAGTAGATATAAGGGCTTTAATAGATCTTCAGGATTTATATATGGACCTCTAGGAAGATTATTGTCTAAATCCCAAGAGTCAGGATATAAACCTTTATACTCACCACCTGTCATCTGTTGATACATACCACTGGCTAAGATCCCAGTAGCTATATCTTTCCAAAGAAAACTATTATCATACCTAGCTAGCCTCAATAGTTCATAAGCATAGACAAGTCCATTCCACTGGACAGGGTATCCAAACCAAGGATAATCGAAAAATGTAGCTCCAAATACTGGAATAGTGGAATATTTCATTACAGGTCTATCACTTCTACTCCATAAATAGACAAATGGTAATCCTGTCTTAGCCCAATACACAGCTCTATCTAGATATTCACTGTTACCTGTTATTATATAGCCCTCAAGGTAGGCATCAACTGCTCTTGCAGATGCCAATATGTCTGGTGTATGTACAGGAACTTCCCATACTTGAGCCCCTCTAGGAACTCTAAATCTTTTCATAAATTCTAACGCAGTCAACCCTCCCCTTAGGAAGGTATCATCTCCAGTAACTCTGGCGTATCGGAGGATTACTGAGGCTGGCACAGCACAAAGACCAACATTTGTTTCTCCCTCTTCTCCTAATCTCTTCTCTTGCATAGACATACTAGAGGAATATACAAAACTTCCATCAGGCTTCTGTGATGCAAGATATGCCGAGACAAAATCTTTAAATGCCCCTACCGATTGTGGTAATCTACCTATTATAAATGGCAATTGGAACTCATATATATGACTTCCTCCAGGATCAGAAAGTCTATAAGGCTCCTTTATAAGAAAATTTATTACAGTATCAGCCATTCTTTTTGCTTCTTTATCTTTGGTAAAAATACTACCTATATAAAGAAGAAAAGCATCTTTTGGATATGGTGATGGAGTCCAATTACCAGGGGTAGCATGAGGCCATCCAGGAGCATTTGGCTCCCATATACCTTTATAACCTTCTTCACATAATCTTATTTCTTCTTCAAAAGAACGAGGAAATTTCACATCTAAAGCATCATATAAACTAAGCCATTTTGGAACCAGGTCTAAAATAGTTCTGTTATAGCTTATAAGTATTTTTGATCCTATACTTATCTTATCTCCTGCTCTAAGAACATATGGAATATCAGCATATGTCTCATTCTCCTTTACATAATCTGGAACATAGGGTAGAAATAACCCTAGTAGATGATTCTCTTGATTTTCATACCAATTAGGTGAACAAAAGATACTGGCAGGCTGGTTGTCTTCCCCTTTCCATAATAACCCTATGAGATAGTTATTAGATTCTATCCCCATACAGGGGACGGTTATCTTATTAGGATTAGGAACAAGCCTCATATTAAAAGGCTCCATAGCATCTAATGTACTAGATGACCTTTCTTCCCCTACTAACCATTCTAAACCAGGGAATAATGCAGATACTTTCTTAACTCCAAAAGAGCCTTCCCCTACACGGAGAAATGGACCATCGAATCTTACAAGCTTTATATCTCCTTTTGCACTCAATTCATAATCGGTATTAATTATTTCGTCGTCTTTTGTCTTTTCAATAGTTATCTTATACTTATACAAGTTATTCTCCCCTTCAAACACTACTTTATTGCCTTCTTTCCTTGCTATTGAAGGGCATAGGATATCTGTTACCCTATCTCCTTCAGGATCAGTATAGGTAATCGAAGAAAGAGGATGTATAACTGAAAGTAACTCTAATTTATTATCTTTTTTCCCATAGAGTAGGGCAGTCGTAAAACCAGATGGAACCCTAACAAATCGTATAAATATCTTACTGTTTTCTAATGTTATATCCCCAGGAGATTGTTCAAAAAGATTATCCCGTGTTACCAGGACATTTATATCACCCTTATCTATAACCTTACTTCCAGAGGTTACCTCAATTGGGATCTTATAAATACCTTCTTTATTAAATTTAACATTAAAACTAAAACTCTTTGTATCTCTAGGTTGAATCTCTCTTACTGACTCAGAAAAGACTTTATCTAGTACCTTTACCTTTAAAGAGACATCTTTAAAAACTTCACCGCTCGGATTTTTAATAGTTACATATATAGGAAATGATTTTCCTGACCTAGGAACACCTGTTCCGATATTCATACTATATACCTCCACCTTAGAAGATGATATCCCAAGTTGTACGTAGTCTATTCTTATATGAGCTCCATTAGTATCAGGTGGTTCTAAGTCCAATCTAAATTGTGTAATCTTCCCTAACCACTTCTTATGTATTCCTATATCTACACTATATGTATGGAACTCATTGTCTGGAATAATCTTAAAGTTAATCTTCTTATCCTCTCCCCAATTAGGAGATTCATCAGTAATCCAATAAATACTCATCTCAGATCCCTTATCTACAGCAGTTCTAATCTCTAATAGATAATGGGTCTTAGCATCTAGATTTAGGATAGGACTATGCATATACGGGTCAAACCCAGTAACCTCAGTATAGAGAACCCCATCTTTAACTATAAATTGCGAAAAGCTATGTGTGGGAGTCCAGCCTTCAGAATCTTTATTAAAATCCCACCTAATTAATTGAGTATCCCTCCCGTCCACTTCTGTAAAGGAAAATATACAGAGAAGAGATACGAATATAAAGAACCTAAAACAGTTTTCCCTGAAACTATTTTCCTCTTTTCCTCTTATTATATTTCTCATAAACTTCCACAGCATTTCACCACCTTAGTACCATAATAATAGCTCCATCAATTACAGATGTCAAGAGACTTTACTGTTCACTTCAAGGTCAAATAGTAAATAGTTGGTTCCACTATATGCAAATTATTTAAAAATGGTTCAGTATACTTTATATCACCAAACTCTTCGTTATTAAAGTGATGCTTAGAACCCACGTGGTTATTCCAATCCACCCCTTCTGTTAGGAATCCAAAACTTCCATAATGATGTTTAGCTATAGCCATAAGAATAGTGACTCCTTTATCTAGATAGATAGAATTGCTCGAATCAATATAAGCTTCAAGGTAGGCCAATGATGCCTCAGCATTCTCCCAGAGATAAGCTGTATCCCAACTCTTTTCCATAAAAAGCAATCCTTTTGTAGCTATGCCGTTTCTATCTTCATTCATCTGAAACTGTTCTAATCCTTCTAGAGCATTGTTATAAGCAAAATCCTTTACAGTATCGTCTTTAAATAAATTCCCGACCTCTTTTAACACTCTAAAAGCTACCGCATAACTTACATCTTCATTATCATCATAAGTATCATGGTTTATACTTCCATAGAAACCATCGTTCTTTATAAAGAGATAACTCTTTTCTCTTATAATAGACCTGTAATCTTTTATACCCCTTTTACTGAGCTCTGTAATAAGCTGAATAATAAACAATCCATCTCCACTATGATCTAGAATAGGGTCTAACTCTCTTTTCTCCGCCCTATAAGGATATATCTTACCTTCTATACTACTTCTTCTAGGAAACCACCCATTAGGGCATAACTCTATATATTTAATAATCCAATCTGCCATCCTTTTACTCACTTCTATAAGTAAGGTCTTTTTATTTAAATCTTCTATAAAGTCACTTACCATGAGTAGTTGGTATCCTATCCTAGCCATAGAACCACTACAAAACCAGTCATTATTGTGTTTAAAGTTAAGACAAAACTTGTTAGAAACCACATCTCTATATGGATAGATAAATCCAGTATCGTAGTTAATAAAACCGTCATAGAGTATATGGTCTAATATAGATAGCGCTATATCTTTTATCTTCTCATCATTAAAATACTTACTATATAGTAATAGTTCATAACTTCCTCCAACTGCATTTCCTGCCCATCCCGGACCTTCCAAACCTCCAAAATCATGCCAGAGCATTGGAGTCCCATCTACATCTACAAAACTGGATATTGCACAGTAATGGTTATCAAAATTGGTAAGACAGCGGTTTATAACAAAATTTACAGAGCCCTTCATGCTATTAATTATTGTATCATCTGATATGTTTAATCCTTCACTCATCTCTATTACCTCCTATCTCGAATTTCTATTAATAGTGTAACCTTTATAGAGGTAATTCTTCAAGTTAATTCCCTATAAAAAATTCATAGAACCTAAAAGCTATAGACATAAGTAAAGTCCTTTAGTATAATCTTATCTAAGGCTTATTTAAGGAAAAGTAGCTAGTATGAGTGGAGGTGTTTAAAGTGGTTAAAGTTAGTAATGGATATATAAGGTCGATTACTGCCAGTAAAAATAGTATAACCTTTGAAGGATTTATTGATATGCAAGGGAAAGAAGGAGAAGTCTTCTTCTACATATTCGAGATACAGCCTTATGAGAGTCTTTCCAATCACATAAATATAGACCCTTCTGAGGTATTCTCTTTTTACATAGGTGAGGAATCCCCTGAATTTAATTTTTCTATCAAAAGATATAGGAATGATAGAGATAGAATCTATTCTAAGTTTAAAATATTGGTAAAAGGTCAGCATATATTTTTTAATACTATCTTAGATGGAGTATGTTATGTTACTAATCTAGACGGTATATCTATCTATAATTATGAGTATCCTACTTCACATACCATAAAAGGACTTCAAGTTAATATGGTGGATGATGCCGTTAAACTTGGGATAGGACATGCAGCACTCAATCTAAATCTTCCAACAATAATGTTACCTTATAAAAACGACAATACAATTGTATATATTATGGATGGTAAGGAATTCTATTTTAATAAACAATATATAGAGAAATTCGATAATAGAGTTAAGGAGCTATCAGATCATAATATTGTGGTAAACTTGATCTTACTAAACTCTGTAAGATGGGATGGAATAGATATCCATCCTGAGATGGAAAAAAGACTACTTCATCCTGATTATAGCAGAGAAGGTTTTATTAGCGCATTCAATGTGGTTAGCGCCGAAGGATTAGAATACTATAAGGCTTTTATAGAGTTTGTAGTTGAAAGATACACCAGACCTGACCAGAAATATGGTAGGGCTTGCGGATTTATTATAGGAAATGAAGTAAATTCACAGTGGATCTGGTATAATTCTGGAGAAAAAGCGGTAGAGTCTTTTGTAAAGGAATATTCGATTGCACTTAGAACTGCATTTTACGCAGCAAGGAAAAAATATAGCCAGGCGAGGATTTATATATCCTTAGACCATTTTTGGACATTAAGATATCAAGAAGATCCGCTGAAATACTATGGAGGAAAAGAAATTATCGATATGTTTAATAGATATGTATCTCAAGAAGGAAATTTCGATTGGGCAGTAGCTTACCATCCTTATCCTGAGAATCTATTTCATCCTGATTTTTGGAATGATAAGACTGCCACATATTCTTTTAATACAGGCCGTATAACATTTAAAAATATAGAGATATTACCTATGTACCTCTCTCAAAGAGAGTATATGTTTAGTGAGAGACAACGTCATATTATCCTCTCCGAGCAAGGATTCCACTCTGATGAAAGTGAAGAAGGAGAAAGATTACAATCAGCAGCATTTTGCCTTGCATATAAAAAGATAGAAACTCTAAGAGGAATCGACTCTTTTATCTTGCATGCCCACGTAGACAATAAAGATGAGTTTGGTCTAAATCTTGGCTTATGGACACGTGACAAAAAGAGCATAGAACCTAACAAACCCGAAAGGCCTAAGCCAATCTACTATGCCTTTAAAGATATAGATAGCGCTAAAAGTGAAGAGATTTGCAATAAGGCTAGGAATTTTATAGGTCCTGAGATATGGGACTCAATCCTTTATAGTAAATCTAACGGAATCTAAGGAGGAGACATTATGAAGGAAATTCTCAACTATTCATTTGGACCTTTGGCTGGGAAGGATGCTCTAGGGCGTATATTACCTACGTATGAAAAGGTCGGTAGCCTAAGAGAAAATCGATATGTAGGGATATTTTATTTCATCTGTAATGGGCAACACACTACAGATGGACCTTACGATATTACGAAGATATTACAAAAAGATCCAAACGCGATTTGGGATGATAAACATCCACTGTGGGGACCTATAGGTCATGCTCATCATTGGGGTGAACCTCTTTATGGTTATTACTTCTCAGATGATGAATGGGTTATTAGAAAACATATCAAAATGCTTATTCTTGCTGATATAGATTTCCTTGTATTTGATACTACAAATCTTAATACATATAACAATGTTGTCTCTGTAATTCTTAGAGTTCTCGAGGAGTATAGACAGATGGGGTGGAAGGTTCCTAAGGTTGTGTATTATACCAACACCGATTCTGGTAAAAGAGCTCAAGAGATCTATGAGTTTCTATATAAATCAGAACTCTATCCTGAACTATGGTTTTATTGGGAAGGGAAACCACTTATTATTACTTATCCTGAGCAGTGTCCAAAGGAAATGAAGGAATTTTTCACTTTTCGCCTTCCCCAATGGCCTACTGAACCGCAGAAACAAAATGGTTTCCCATGGATAGATTTTAATCGTCCTCAGCAAGTTTATTATAATAAAAGTGGAGATAAAGAGATAATTAGTGTATCAGTAGCACAACATCCCCAGATTTTATTTAGTAATTCGGCATTTTATGGGGATGAAGGAAACAGAGGTAGAAGTTTCCATGACGGGAGAAATGATTACAGTAAAGGTGCAGTTAATTGGGGATATAATTTTTCAGAACAATGGGAATTTGCCCTGGAACAGGACCCTCAAATCGTCTTTGTTACTGGATGGAATGAATGGACAGCAGGTCGTATTAAAGGTTCAAAGGAAAGACCAATTACTTTTATTGATGAAGCAACTCAAGAATTTAGTAGAGATATAGAACCTATGCGAGATGGTCACTTTGACAACTATTATATGCAGCTTGTAAGTTATGTGAGAAGGTTTAAAGGAACATCTACAAAGCCTTTACCTGGGCCAAAAACAGCGATAGACATTAACGGGGATTTTTCCCAATGGGAAGGGATAACGCCAGTTTATCAAGATTTCACAGGAGATATCAAACACAGATCTCATTCTGGCTTTGGTGGCATTATATATGAGAACTCCTCTGGTAGAAATGACTTTAATATAATGAAAGTAACTAGAGATGATTTTAATGTCTATTTTTATGTTAAAACTCTAAAACCAATCACTCCATATAACTTTACACCATGGATGTGGCTTTTAATAAGCATAACAGGTAGTGATGAGCCCAATTGGGAAGGATATCACTTCCTGATAAATAATATAGTACTTGACTACAATACTACCTTTATACAAAAATGTAAAGGCGGATGGAGATGGGAAGTGATAGGTAGAATAAAATACCGATGGAACGGATGCCAGATGCATCTGGCTATTCCTCGGAGACTTTTAGGTATAGGAGAAGAGGATACGCCATTTGAAATACAATTTAAATGGGTTGATGATATACATGGGGATGAAAATATTGAAGACTTCTATATAAACGGTGATACTGCACCATTTGGAAGGTTTAATTATGTATATTCTTGTAAATAAATAGCAGAAGTCTAGTAACTGAAAATCCAAGGATAATAATATTTTAATAACCTATTAATTTTATCTTAAGCACCTCTTAATTATCCCTTATTATTACCTTAATACTCAACAGGTATACTTAAAACAGAAAAATAAAATCAGGAGGTGTTAGTATATGGAAAGATTCTATAAAAGGTTTTTGGTGGTTCTACTCATCCTCTCTTTACTAGTAAGTTTTCAACATCTAAGTTTCAGCGCAGGTCCAAGAGTAAA
>Ga0207433_10009275_pt1 | contig 15704 bp, 15 predicted proteins | sample YelNatPaOPGAMG01_FD_187559 | JGI IMG/M metagenome (GOLD analysis project Ga0207433, IMG submission 187559) | Hot spring thermophilic microbial communities from Obsidian Pool, Yellowstone National Park, USA - OP-RAMG-01 (SPAdes) (version 3) | ecosystem: Environmental > Aquatic > Thermal springs... | reverse complement strand
ATGCTAAGTAACAAGCTTTTATCAAAAGCTGCCTGATAAAGCAACAATTTTCCAGAAAAACCAGGTAAGAAGGGCGCACCTATTAAGCTAAGTGAGAAAATCAAAAATGTTATCGATAGAAAAGGATGCCTTTTTGCAATGCCGCTTAAATCTGACATATTTGTGGTTGAAAATATACTTTCAATTTTGTCAGTTATAACAAATAGACCAAATTTTGAAACAGAATGATTTATTAATATTATTATGGCTGCAATTAATCCTAAGCTATTTCCAAGCGCAAGCGCCAAAAGAAAGTAGCCAGTGTCATCAATTGTTGAATAAGAAAGAAGTCTTTTTAGATCCCTTTCAAGATAGGCCATTATTGCCCCCACAATAATTGATAATATTGCCACGAAGAACAATATGTGGTTTAGATCTTGATATGTCATAAATGACGTTGACTTAACTTCTTGCAATATGAAAAACAATATGTAAAAGTCTATTACTTCTCCAACGCATACAATAGCAGATGATATTATTGGGTTCGTGATGCTAACGAATTTCGGCTGCCACCAGTGAAACGGCACAGCAGCAAGCCTTAAGCATATTGCAATTAGAGCTAAAAATCCAGCAAACGAAATAAAACTGGTGTTATTTAAAATAAAAAGCAAATAGTAGATTATGTTAACAATAAAATATATTTTAAAAGAGTCAAAAGATTTAATTTTTATAAATAGAAAACCAAATGTTATCAAACTTAAAATTTCTAATACGATGCCGTAAAGCATAACAGTGTGATTTAAAAGTGCAAACAATTGAAAAATGAAGCTTATGATATACAAAGGTGATACTGATTTTTCGAAATCTTTAACTGATAATATGATTGAAATCATAAAAGAAACGGCGAATGTGGTTATTATAAAAAATCCTCTTAAGTCAAAAGGTGAAAAAATTTCTAAGTTAATTAGATCGTATGCTAATGAGGAAAACAAAATTAAAACTAATATGAATCTTATAATTTTATTTTTTATATTTGAAAGTAATATTAGACATATTGCTAATAATAAATCTGATATTAATACCAAGTTAGCACCTCCTTTTCACCTAATTAGTTGGACAATAGCTATTACTATTATCATTGAAACTATACTTGTTATCAGCCACATTTCGTTTTCAAGCCACTTTATGGGTATATATATAATTTCAAATGCGGTTTTTATCAAATCATTTGAGAAATCGTACCACTTGTCAGAATCTGTAAATCTGTAAAAGTTTTTTGAAAGACTTTCAATATCGAATATGTAATCAAATGCGTTGATACTTTTTAATGAGCTTGCTTTTACTTCTCCGCCAGTAAAGCTTTCGACTCTCTTGAACTTTTTGTTTGAAACAAAAATTACTATGACAGGAGCGAAAATGGCTACTATTGCGAATATGGCAGTGAAGGTTGCAAGGTAGCCTCCTCCAGAGATTAATAGAACACCTAAATTAAAGTTGAATACTTCTTGGTTTAAATTTAAGTTTAGGCTATGAAGAGCTGGGATAAGAAGATATGAAATCAAAAACTGCGGCAATATTCCAATTAGTATGCAAAAGATTGCGAGCAAAGAGGTTGATAATATTTCAAGTTTATATTTGCCCTCTTGTATATTTTTAAATTCTTCTTTTTGAAATCCAAAAAAGGCTGTTGAAGATGCTTTTATGAAAGAAAGTAGGGTCAACGTACTCGCAATAAGTCCAATGGCAGCTGCAAATGGATAATTTGCCTGGATTGCTGCGTAATAAAACATCCACTTACTTATAAATCCGTTAAAACCTGGTACGCCTGATATTGAAAAAGATCCTATAAGAAAAAGGGCAGCCGTAAATGGGAGTTTTTTAAATAGTCCCCCCATTTTTGTAAGGTCTTTGCTGCCTGTAGCGTTTTGCATTATCCCAGAGCATAAGAATAGAGTACATTTAAATAGCCCATGGTTAAGGGCGTGAAAAAGCCCACTTGCTATTCCAAGTGGAGTCCCAAGTCCAATTCCTGCAACCATATATCCAATTTGGGATACGGTATGAAAGGCGAGAAGTTTTTTTATCTCTGTCTGTTTTAGTGCATACATTACGCCAATTAATGATGTTAGTGAACCGACAGTAACTATCAGTGCATTCCATGGGATCGGATAAGGGTATAATATCACATACATCTTTACGAGAATATATACGCCTGCTTTAACAAGGCATGCAGCATGTAAGAGTGCGCTTACAGGAGTCACGGTGTTCATGGCGAAGGGTATCCACGTATGGAGCGGCCATTGAACAGATTTTGCCATACATGCTATTAATATCCCTAAGAGAATTAGATTTGTATATATGCCAAAATTACTTCCTTCGAGTTTTGATATTATAAGGTTTCCACGCGTGCAATATGCAATAGCAATAATGCCAAGTAGCAGTCCATATCCAGCAATGTGGGTCATAAGATATGCCTTTTTTGCTGAGTAACTTGATAGATCTCTTTCATACCAAAAGCCAATTAGTTGGTATGAACAGAGGCCAATAAGCTCAAAGAAAATATACGTCCAGATTAAATTATCGCTTAATACTACCCCAAGATATCCCCCGATAAAAAGTTGCATAAGTCCAAAAAATCGACCCATTCCATTTTTTTCGTGAGACATATATTCAATAGAATAAATGCAAACGCAAAAACTAATAAAAGATCCAAAAAGTGCAAAGAATAAGTTAATGCCATCGGCTCTAAGTATTAAGTTCAGATTAATTATGTTGAAAATGCCTTGATTGAAAGGAATTGTAGAAAAAGGACGATTAATAAAATTTATGCAAAGGTATATTATTGTAATTAAGGAAATTAGAGTAGTAATTATTGAAATAGAGCCATGAAATTTGCGAGAATTTATCTTGTGAAATACGAAAGAAATTAAACTTCCAGCAAAAAGAATTCCTATGCTTAGAAAAATTATAAAATTTTTGTCTAACAAATTTTCCTCCTTTACCCTTATTCTGTAGATAGCGTTGCTGCCTGTTCAATTGCACCTGTTGGACAGGCCTGAGCACATGCAGCAACGAAATTATTTTTTTCACAAAGATTACATTTTTGAGCTATTATGCTTACGTAATGCGTGCTTTTTCTTAATATCATTTCGATTGCACCAAATGGGCACATGTAATAGCAAGTTTTGCAGCCTATGCACGCATCTGGATTTATATCAATTACTCCACTTCTTCTATCTATAGCTTTTACAGGGCAAACTTTTTCGCATATTCCGCACATTGTGCAATATGCGATTTTGAAGCTTTCTGTAGATTCATTTTTTGATATAAAAATTCTTGGCTCGGATGAATTGTTTATTTTTCTGCACGCATCCATACATTTTTGACAACCAATACATTTTTTTTGATTTATTCTAAGTCTCACATCTTCCTCCTATCTTTGAGTACATGACAGGCATGGATCTACGCTGGCAACTATCAAGGTAGCATTTGCCAAATCATTATTAGGTAGCATAACTGAGAGAGCTGGAAGATTGACAAAGCTCGGAGCTCTAATTTTGTGTCTGAAAGGAACATCAGAACCGTCAGAGATAAGAATATGAACGTCCTCACCCCTTGGTGCTTCATGCCTACCTATTGCAGTGCCTTCGGGAATTATTGGCCTAATTTCTTTTGCAATTGGTCCTTCTGGCATAACTTTCAAAAGTTCTTTAATAATGTGTATGCTTTCTAAGATTTCCAATAGCCTTACTTCTACCCTTGCAAAGACATCACATCCATCAGAAACAATTACTTTCCAATCGACTATATCGTAGGCCGCTCCTGGTTCATCTATTTTTCTTATGTCCTGGTTAATTCCAGAAGCTCTTGCAACAGGGCCCACAACTGAATATGTAATTGCATCTTCTTTTGTGAGTACTCCAACCCCCTTAGTTCTTAGTTCAATTGTTTTGTCTTTCATTACTATGTCAATAAATGTTTTGCAATCCTCTTCTACTTCGCTTAAAATTTTATAAATTGGTGATAAATCTCTTATATCTCTTCTTACACCGCCTATTGTATTAAAAGCATAGTTTGCCCTGTGACCAGTGGTTATTTCCATTAAATCTTTAACCTTTTCTCGTGAGTTCCATATTAAATAAAAGACGCTTATAAAGCCGATTACATGAGCTGCGATTCCTGCCCAAAGAAGATGTGAGTGGATTCTTTCAAGTTCACTAACTATTGTTCTTAAACATTTAGCTCTAAGGGGTACATCAACATTTCCAAGTTTTTCTACTGCCTGGACCCAGGCCATTGGATGAGTCATACTTCATATTCCGCAAACTCTTTCTACAAGTGGAATTACTTGCCAGAAATTTTTGGTTGAAGATAAATATTCAATGCTGCGATGTACGTGTCCTATTTCGATTGTAGCGCTCTTTATCCTGGTGCCTTCTGCTTCGAGAGTATATGTGGCTGGCTCTTCGAGGGCTATGTGAATAGGACCAATCGGTAGAGAAAAACCCTTTTTTATCTCAATTTCAGACAATTTTATCCTCCTGAACTTTATTTTTTCTAATTAAAATCTTTTCTATTTCCTGTTTTAGGAGAGGTACCTTTAAATCTTTTTGTGCTGTAAGCAGAAGTCCATCTTTTATGTCTTTATTGCCGCTAAAATTAATGCCAAACATTTCAAAACACTCATTTTCTCCCCATCTGGCATTTGGGTATATTGAAGTTATACTTGTGAAAGTAGCAGGAAGTTTCATCTTGAACTGAAATGAAAATAAATAGCCTTCAAAATCGTATAGATTTTCCAAAATTATTGATTTTTCATCTTCAAGATCTAAGTGCGCATTTACCAAAACAAATCTTGCATTAATTGATCTCATTAAAATAGCAATTTCAAGCGGAGTCTTGTCTTCTACGACATTTCTATAAACTCCCTTGTCTAATATACATACGTTTTTGATCTTTTTAAATATAATACCTAAATTTTGTTTATCCATATAAACAGTTTCCCCCTAGTTAAACTTATTTATATATAAAATTTATATATAAAAACTATTTTTTGTAGCTTTTTATTTTATAATCATTTTACAATAAAAAATACTTATTTTTTAATAAATTAAATTTACTAATTTATTAGACAATTCTAAATTTTTTCAATTTTATAAATTGTTAATTTGTTTAATCTTAAAAAATTTTTAGGTTGTTAATTAACTGAATATGTAATTTGAAGGGAATTTGTTTTGAGGAAGACATGCTGAACAAAAATAAGGCTAATCTATTTAATTGAAGTTAAGATTAAGAATTAGGGGTGCAAGACGCCCTTGCACCCAAATATATTACTGTAATTCTTTGCCCTTTGTTTCAGGGAGAAAGAATATCAAGATAGCACCTAGAAGGAAAAAGAGAGACGTAATTGTTAGAGAGGCTCCAAGGCCATAGCTAATAGCAAAGTAACCAACTACTGTAGGAGCAAATGCGCTTAGTGCTCTTCCTGTATTATAGGTGAAACCTACTCCCGCACCCCTTGCTTTTGTGGGGAAGAGCTCTGATATGAATGCTCCAAAGCCGCTAAAATACCCTGATCCAAAGAACCCTAAGAAAGGGCCTAAAAGCATTAACGTATTAGCATCTCTTGTATGTCCATAGATGTAAACTAAAACTGCTGATATTATAAGGTAAAATGAAAATGTGGGTCTTCTTCCCAATCTATCTGCTATAAAACCAAAACTAACGTATCCTAAAAAGGCGCCCAGCATAGTTGGCATCATAAAGTTCGAACTCTTTACTATGCTAAGACCAGCTCCACCTTTTTCTACTGGAGAACTTAGGAATCCGGGTAGCCAGACAAATAACCCCCAATATGCAAACATAACTGCTGAGCTAATTAGTGTAGTAACTATTGTAAATCTGAAAAGGTACGGTTTAAAGATTTCTATAAATGAAGACAGAAAAGCTCTGTTCTTATCCGTTTTTTCAATCCATATCTTTGGCTCATCTACAAATTTTGTCACATAAAATATAAATAGAGCTGGGAGTATGCCTATAAAGAAGAGCACTCTCCATCCATATGCTGGAATAACGTAAGAGGCGACTAATGCAGCTAAAAAGTAACCTATTGCCCAACCGCTTTGCATAATGCCTATTGCTTTTCCTCTGTGTTTGCTCGGCCATGACTCACTTACAAGTAAAGCACCGGTAGCCCATTCGCCACCCATTCCAAGTCCAAGAAGAGTTCTTGCTATTGCAAGCTGCCAGATGTCTTGAGAAAGACCGCTTAAACCAGAACAGATTGAAAATATTAATACAGTAGACATCAAAGCCTTTTTCCTGCCGATCTTGTCGGCGACAATTCCCCATATTATTCCGCCTACGGCTGAAGAAAGAAGAGTCAATGAGGCCAAAAGTCCTAATATTGCAGTGTTTATGGACCACTCCTTCATGATGCTTGTAAGTGCAAAAGCATAAAGCATTACATCAAATGCGTCTAGTCCCCATCCCATAAATCCAGCAAAAAGGGCATACCACTGACTTTTGTTAATCTCTAAGAACCATGGACAGCTTTTTTCTGACATAGTTTGCACCCCTTCCTCCATAAAAATTATTATTATAATATCATAAGTTTTAAAAAAATATAGTTAAGGATATTAATGAAATATTTTAATTCTTTATAATTAAAATAAAAAATTCTAATGTTAATTTGGTGCGTTTAATTCATCTTTAATTTGATTATGGAATAATAAAATTTGTTATAAACTTTAAAGATCTGAAGAAAAGATATATAATATTTTTTTAGATTATGTTTAGTAAAAATTTTAAAAATTATTTTTAGTGAGGTAAAATTTGCTCTTTTATTTTATTGTTTTGACGCTTTTTATTTGTTGGTATTTTGTATATTTATTTTTTAAGTTAAGAAAGAAAGAACTTGTCGATTTCAACTTTAATCCAAAGGTATTGCTAATAACTCCTTTTAAAGGTTTAGAACAAAATACTAGAGCAAATGCTCTTTCTATATTGAATCAAGATTATAAAAACATTTTGATTTACTTTGTTGTGGATTCAAAGAAGGACGAAGCCTATTCGATTTTAAAAGCTTTAGAAAAGGATTATCCAGATAAGTTAAACGTTATTGTTTCTGGTATTTCAAAAAGCTGCAGTCAAAAGGTGCACAATATTATTAGAGCAATTCAAAGGTGTAAGGAATACGATGTCCTCGTTGTTCTTGATTCTGATGGTAGTCCATCTCCTGATTTTGTTACAAAGTTAATCGCTCCGCTTCGTTCTGAAAAAATTTCAATTACTACTGGCTATCCAAAATATTTTCCTCCTAATAAAACCTTTTTTGGCTTTGGTAGAGCTATTTTGGTTAATCTTGGTATAGTGCACGCTTTAAACCCGTTTAATAGGGGTGTTTGGGGAGGTGCATTTGCCATAAAAAGAAAAGATTTTGAAAAAATTGGTGGTATTAAAATCTGGGAAGGAAGTGTTTGTGAGGATAGAGACCTCACATGCGCTATTAGTAGAGCTAATTTAAGAGTTTCATTTGTTCCTGAAGCCTTTTTATATTCTCCTGAAGATGCTTCATTCTCCTCTTTTTTAGAATATTGGAAAAGACGGTACCTAATTTTAAAGTTATGGGACAAACCTCTTTGGATTTCTTCAGGAGTTATATATTTTGCTTTTTTGGTTCCATATATAGTTTTAGCTTTAAACTTTCTTGATCCTAATTATGAGGCAAACCTTGTTTGGACCTTTGCTTCCATCTTTATTACTATTTTAGGTTCCGCTTTAATTCTTAAGTTTGATTTTAGAGAAGATAATCAAATGATCTTAAGAGTTTTCTTTTTGCCTATTTACTTCTTTGTTATGCTTCTTGCTTATTTTCAAGGAGTTTTTCAAAACGAACTTCAATGGCGAGGAATTACATATAAAGTTAATAAAGCTGGGAAATTAATTATATTAAGATAAAAACTTATTTATGTTATACTTTGTTAATTTACTATTATCTTTTATTAACAAAAGGGGGTTAAGTAGTGAGCGTTGCTGATCGATTTACAAAATGGGTAACAGGTTTTTTTACTTTGTGGGTTATAGTTTTTGCGATTTTAGCATTTTATAATCCTAATTTTTTTAAGTGGCTAGTACCGTATATTTCAATTCTATTAGGTATTATAATGTTTGGTATGGGAATGACGCTTAGTCCAGAAGACTTCAAGCAGATTTTTAAACAACCGAAAAACGTTATTATTGGTGTCCTTTTACAGTTTATTATAATGCCTTTATTAGGTTTTGGAATCGTTTTATTGCTTCAGCTGCCTTACCAACTAGCTGCAGGTGTTGTTCTGGTTGGCTGTGTTCCATCAGGTACTGCCTCTAACGTTATGACATTAATTGCAAAGGGTGATGTGCTGCTTTCTGTAACTGTTTCTTCCATTACTACGCTTCTTTCTCCTTTCATAACTCCTTACTTGTATTATTGGCTTGCTGGTACCTGGATTCCTATAGATCCAAATGCTATGTTTGTTGATATTCTAAAAATTATTTTGATTCCGATCGTGCTCGGTTTTTTAATAAGAGTTTTGTTTGGAGCTGAAAGGACCAAGGCAGTTTCGTACTTTTTGCCTTCAGTTTCTGTATTTGCTATTGTTCTAATTATTAGTGCAGTTGTTGCTGTCACAAGAGATAAATTGCTTTTGGTGGCAATTCCTGTAATTATTGCTGTGATTATGCATAATTGCTTGGGTTATTTGTTTGCATATTTATTTTCAAAATATCTTTTTGGTATGACAGAGAAACAAGCAAGGGCGATATCATTTGAAGTAGGAATGCAAAACTCTGGTTTAGGCACTGTGTTAGCTATGAAATTCTTAACTCCTATTGCTGCGCTTCCCTCTGTCGTTTTTAGTGTTTGGCATAACCTTTCTGGTTCAATGCTTGCAAACTTTTGGTCGCAGAGAGATCCTGAAGTATAATTTTAATTAAAGTTATGGGAGGTTCTTGATAAGATGGCATTGAAGGTTGCTGTTGTAGGCGCTACTGGAGTAGTAGGTTCTAAGATGCTTTCAATACTTGAGGAAAGAAATTTTCCTGCAGATGAAGTTAAAGCTTTGGCTTCTTCCAAATCTGTTGGCAAGAAGATTTTATATAAAGGTAAAGAAATTGTTGTTGAACTTGCAAGACCTGAATCATTTGACGATGTGAATATAGCTCTCTTTTCAGCAGGAGGAGATCTTTCAAAAGAGCTAGCTCCAGAAGCTGCCAAGAGAGGTTGTGTTGTAATTGATAATAGCAGTGCTTGGCGTATGGATCCTGATGTACCTCTTGTAGTACCTGAAGTAAACGAGGATGATATATTTAAAAATAGGGGTATAATTGCAAATCCAAATTGTTCTACTGCTCAACTTGTATTAGTTCTATGGCCATTACATAAAAGATATGGTTTAAAAAGAGTAGTAGTCTCAACTTATCAGGCTGTATCTGGTGCTGGGAAGAAGGGTATTGATGATTTAAACAATCAAGTTAACGCTATAGTAAATGGCAATGATATAAGATGTGAGAAGTTCCCCTATCAGATTGCTTTTAACTGTATCCCTCATATTGATGTTTTCAAGGAAAACGGTTATACAAAAGAAGAGATGAAAGTGATTGAGGAAAGCAGAAAGATCATGCATATAAATGATCTTGCTATTACTTGTACAGCAGTTAGAGTGCCTGTTTTAAATTCACATAGCGAAAGCGTTAATATCGAACTTGAAAAGGATTTTGACATACAAGAAGTTAAAGAACTTTTGTCCAAGTCACCGGGGGTTGTGCTATACGATGACCCTATGAAAAATATATATCCTATGCCGATAATTGCTTCAAATAAAGATGAAACTTTTGTTGGCAGAATTAGAAGAGATTTTTCTGTAAAATCAGGTTTGAATCTTTGGATTGTATCTGATAATTTGAGAAAGGGTGCAGCATTGAATGCTGTTCAAATTGCTGAGTCATTAATCAGTAAAAAATAATTTTTTTTTAATCTTAAGGAGGTTTTTATCATGCAAGTCAATTTTGGCAGAGTTTTGACTGCTATGGTTACGCCGTTTGACGATGAGGGGAGAGTTAATTATGACGAGGCAGTTAGACTTGCTAACTTTTTGCTTGAAAATGGTTCGGACGGTGTAGTTTTGGCAGGTACTACTGGTGAGTCTCCTACTTTAACCCATCAGGAAGAATTTGAGCTTTTTAAAGCAGTTTATGATTCGTTAAAAGACAAAGGGACAATAATTGCTGGAACTGGTTCAAACTCAACTGAAACTGCTATAAACTCAACAAAGATTGCTGAAAATGTAGGAGTACATGGTGTTTTGCTTGTAGCTCCATATTACAACAAACCACCTCAAGAAGGGTTATATCAGCATTTTAAGGCAATTGCAAAATCAACTTCCCTACCTTGCATTTTATACAATATTCCGGGGCGAACGAGTATTAATATCAATCCAGACACAATTATAAGACTTACTGAGATAGACAATATTGTAGCTTTAAAAGACGCAACGGGTTCTACAGAGCAGGTATCTCAGATACTATCTTCTGTGAAAGAAAACTTTTTGGTTTATAGCGGCGATGATTCTATGACACTCCCTATGCTCTCTGTTGGAGGTTATGGTGTAATTAGCGTGGCAAGTCACGTTGTTGGCCCAGAAATTAGAGAGATGATTATGGACTTTGTTAACGGAAATATAACCAAAGCAAAGGATATGCACTTAAAACTTTTCCCAATTTTTAAGGCAATGTTTACTAGCACAAATCCAATACCTGTTAAGGCTGCTACTAATCTAATAGGATTTAAGGTGGGTAATCCAAGATTGCCTTTAGTTCCACTTAGCAAGCCTGAATTAGATAGGTTGAAGGAGCTTTTGATAAAGTTTAATAAAATCTCGCAATAGATGAAAATACTTTTACATATTTGCTGTGGTCCCTGTGCAAGTGGGGTAGTTCCATGGTTTAAGGCACAGGGACTTGATTTTGTAGGCTTTTATTATAATCCGAATATTCAACCTTTTTCAGAATATGAGAAAAGAAGGGTAAATTTGGAAGAGGTAGCTAAGATTTTGGATTTTGATGTGATCTACAGTATTGATTGGGAAGTTGAGAAGTGGATACATAATTTCTCATCTGAACAAAGGTGTTACAATTGCATATTTTTGCGCTTGGAAAAAACAGCTAAATTAGCAAAAGAAATTGGATTTGACGCCTTTTCTACTACACTCTCTATAAGCCCATATCAGTCACTTGATGTCATTCGAAACTGTTTTGAGCGCATTTCAAATAAATATAAAATTGACTATGTGTTTAATAATTTTAGATCTTTATATCAAGATTCAATCAAGTTTTCTAAAAGTAACGGGATATATAGACAAAACTATTGTGGATGTATTATAAGTGAATATAATATGTTATTAAGAAAAAGGGCAAAGGGTGATAGGATTGAATGAGTTTGCTAAAATTTTTATTGGAATAGGGTTTTTATTAATCTTTACAGGGTTGCTTTTATTATTATTTGATAAATTGCCTTTTTTCGGTAAACTTCCTGGTGACTTCGAATACAGAGGCTCACACGTTAGGGTTTATTTTCCCTTTTTGTCTATGTTAATTGTCAGCTTAATTTTAACAATTTTATTGAATCTTTTTTTCTATTTTTTCAGAAGGTGAAAGTTTAATATAACCTTTTGCAACAAGTTCTAATTCTACTAGAATTTTTTTAGAAGTTATCTTTTTATAAAGCAAAAAGCTAATTTTGACGCATTTGTATTGTTAGTCCAAACGCGGAGGTAATAGAATTTGATCCTTGATGAAGAGTTGATGAATAATTTATCTTATTTTCTTCCAAAAGAAAGGATTGCACAAAGGCCTATAGAACCTCGTGATAGCGCAAAACTACTTGTTGTTGACAGAAGAAAAATGAGTATAAAGGATTATACAGTAAGAGATTTGCCAAAATTTTTAGAAGAAGGAGATTTGATAATTTTAAACAATACAAAAGTAATAAAAGCAAGGCTTTACTGCACAACTGATAGCTTTGCAAAAGTTGAAATGTTGTTGATTAAAAAGATTGACGAGAAAACAGGTCTATTTATGGTAAAACCTGGAAAAAGATTGAAAGTGGGCAAGGAAATTTTTGTAGACAACTTGAAAATAGGAAAGGTTAAAGATATAGATATACATGGTAGAAGAGTTATTGAGTTTTATAATGAAATTGATTTGTTACTTGAAAAATTTGGAAACCTACCAGTACCGCCATATGTTAGAAGATTTTGTAAAGATTTTGAAGAAAAATACCAGACAAAATTTGCAAATGTACCTGGATCAGTCGCTGCCCCTACAGCGGGGCTTCACTTTACTGAAAATTTATTAAAAGAATTGAAAGAGAAAGGAGTGCTAATTAAATTTATAACTCTTCATGTAGGGCCTGGTACGTTTAAATCAATTTCAAATAGAGGGGAAGTATTGTTGGAGCCTGAATGGGTTGATATTTCACAAGAGGTTTGTGATTCTATTAAAAAGGCGAAGATGAAAAATAAGGTTTTGGTTGTAGGAACCACTAGTATGAGAACAGTTGAATCTACAAATTTGATGCCTTACAGAGGGTATATAGATACTGTAATTTTGCCAGGATATAATTTTAAAGTTGCTGATATGTTTATGACTAATTTTCATTTTCCAAAAACTAGCCTTTTGGCTCTTACTATGGCATTTGGGGGGATTGATCTTATAAAAAAGGCTTATGCTTACGCAATAGAAAATGACTATAGGTTTTATTCATTTGGTGATGCTATGTTAATTATATAAAATTAAAACCCCCACTATGAGTGGGGGTTTATATGTGTGCTTTCTAGGTTTATTTTTACTTCTTTGACTCTTTTACAAAGTTTACAGGTATTTCCTTCGGTTGAGATTCTGGCTTTTTAGGCATAGTAATTTTGAGCAAACCATTCTCGTATTTTGCTTCGATTTTATCCTTTTCTATATTGTCAGGCAGAGAGAAACTCCTTGAAAAGCTGCCATAACTTCTCTCAATTCTATAGTAGTTTTCCTTTTTATCTTCTTTTTCAAACTTTCTCTCGCCATTAATAATTAACATGCCATCTTCAACTTTAATTTTCAAATCCTCTTCTTTGATTCCGGGTGCTTCTAATTCAATTATTATATTTCCTTCTTTTTCATAAACATCCATTGCCGGGATCCATCGGGATGTAGTTTCAAACTCTGTTGATGGCAATAGATCGTTGAAAACCTTATTGATTCTTTCTTGAAGAGCAAACAAATTTTCAAAAGGATCAGAGGACCTTAGTAAAGACCTGACAGGTTTGAACATACTAACACCTCCTAATAATTTTTATTATTAGCACTCGTCTTCCACAAGTGCTAATAATATTATAGCAACAAAGTTAATCTTGTCAAGTACTTCTTACTATTTCAAATATGCTTTGTTACAGATCTTCTTTCACAGAAAGCCTTTATAATTCAAAATTCTTCTTTAATTGGCGAAACAATTAAAAAAATTTGACTAATTAATTACGAATAGGTTATAATATCACTCGAAAGTAGGGGCCCTTAGCTCAATGGCAGAGCAGCGGACTCATAATCCGTTGGTTGTAGGTTCGAATCCTTCAGGGCCCACCAACTTTTAATTTATTAGGATTATAAGTCATGAAGACTTGATGAATTTATGTCTTCATGACTTTTTTGTTTTTAAGGGAGGTGGTAGCTCTTTTACTTTTATCAAAAAATATTTGGGAGGGTTTAATTATGAAAAAAATCTTTGTAATTTTTTGCTTTCTTTTTGTTTCTGTTTTTTCTATTTCTTTTGCTTTTGCAGGACCTTTTTCTGATGTACCAGCTAATTCCTGGGCATACAAGGCAGTGCAGGAGTTGGCAGCAAAGGGATTGGTCATTGGTTATGGAGACTCAACTTTTAGAGGTGACAGACTTGCCACCCGTTATGAGATGGCAATGGTAGTTGCAAGAATGCTTGATACCTACGAAAAGGGTCAAAACGCACAGGATCAAAAGATAGAGTTAAACGCAAATGACATCGCAACACTTATGAAGTTAGCTGAAGAGTTTAAGTCAGAACTTGCATCACTAAACGTCAGGGTTGCAGCACTTGAGAAGAAGGTAGCTCTTGATACTGTGAACTTTACAGGCGATGCAAGGTTTAGATTTGGCAGCGAAAAAAGAACATTTTATCCGATGCCTTTATCAGGTACAAATGTATTTATAAACACAGAGGGCCCACCTGCCAATGGATTTATCGTTGGTGATACTACTAGTGCTTTGACAGGTCAGGATCCAGGCTTGTCTCAACAAAAGGATAATACCTTTATGCAGTATCGAATAAGACTTAACGTTTCAGCACCAGTAGCAGACAATATATCATTTAATGCAAGGCTTACTATGGAGAAGAATGCTGGAGTTAATTCAGATGGCTCTTCAAATAATAATCCTTTGTATGCATCTCTTACCGGTTACAACGATGACAACAATACATTGTACGTCGAGAGATCCTACATTACATGGACTCTGAACCCATATCCTGTAACCTTTGTTCTTGGTAGACTGCCTACTATGGATAGCGGTGCCTATTACAACAATCTATTTATGGATACCGGCACAGAAGGCGCTATTGTAATATTTGATCTTAATAATATATTCCCGGCAACTTCACTCTCTGCTGCGTGGGTAAAGATGTTTGATAGGGGCCTTGTTACTTCAACTGATGAAGCAAGCGGTTTGAAAGATAAGGACGTATACATACTTAACCTTAGTACAAAATTATTTAATACCTTTGGCCTTGAAGCTGATTATGGAAACGTAAGCAAATTTTCATACTTTAATAATTCCTCTAATGGCATATATGGAAAATATAACTGGTGGGCTCTGATAGGCAGTTGGAATGTATATAACATAGATATGTGGGCAGGATATAATGGCACGTCTACCGATATGCCAATTCTTGGAACGAATCAGAGTTTTACAGGCACTCATTCTGTAAACGGCGGCGCATATAGAGTCGGAGCTACTATTCCCCTTCCAGTAGGCGCTATTACAGGTGACTTTTGGTTTGGCAACAACAAGTGGTTTAATCCTTTTAACTTAAATACGATGGTTACTACAGAATACAAAGACTACTACAACGTATACTATACACTCCCGGTTGCAAATAATGCCACTTTAACTCTAAACTACGATTATTTCAAGGGCAAGAAGCCTTATTCCACTGACTCTTCAAATAACTACTACTATACCTTTAATCCAGATCAAATCGATAAAGACCAAAGATATTATATCCAGCTAGACGTAAACTTTTAAGAAAACTTATCCCTTCAGAATCAATTATTAAATGATCTGAAGGGATCTTCTTTTGAGATAGTTTCTTAATATAATTGCAAATATAAATAATATTATGCTAAAAACTTGAGAGTGAGTAAGGCCAAAGAAAATCCTTGCTTCATCGCGCAAAAATTCTATTAAAAATCTTGATATGGAATACATTATTAGATATTTTGTAGTCAGATCCCCTTTAAACCTTTCTTTCCCTCTTTGTGAGTAAAGATAGATAAAAAATAAAAAACTCACAAAGGAGTCTATCAACTGGGTAGGAATTCTTCTTCCTGGTACGTGAGCATCGGCAAAAACAACTGAAATAGGGGTGTTTGCGACAATTCCATAACAGCAACCATTAAGAA
>Ga0207433_10009259_pt1 | contig 15726 bp, 13 predicted proteins | sample YelNatPaOPGAMG01_FD_187559 | JGI IMG/M metagenome (GOLD analysis project Ga0207433, IMG submission 187559) | Hot spring thermophilic microbial communities from Obsidian Pool, Yellowstone National Park, USA - OP-RAMG-01 (SPAdes) (version 3) | ecosystem: Environmental > Aquatic > Thermal springs... | reverse complement strand
CCTAATAATGCTCTCAGTAATAATATTGAAAGAACACAAAATTCAGTAAAATGTGCTAATTTCCGTAATAATAAATCAAATATACCCAATTGTTCTATTTTTAAATTAGGTATATTTGAAAAAAAATAAATTACATAACACCAAAAGAATACTGGTAACCATAATTTTAAATGAAAAAGAATATTTTTATAAGAACTCATTAACTATTTTTTTCTGACTATCAATCCAATAATGTTTTATTTCTTCAACTTCAGCATCTGACGACGATAATTCTCTATTTCAAGGTTATCAATCTGTTCTATTTCTTTATCAGCAAAAAATTTCATCTTACCTAAAATTTTACTGGCTATAACCGTCTTACATGAATCTTCAATAAGGATTGTCCTATACAGCGCTTCTTTAAGATTTGTTCCAACTGTTATTAACCCGTGGTTACCCATAAAAACACATTTATATCCTTTTTTAATAAATTTCACAATTTCATTGGCTAATTCAACTGTTCCTGGAATAACATATTTTATCACTGGCACAGAATCACCTATTACTGCAACGAAATCAGGAGTGAAAGCTTTCAGTGGGATACCTAACATCGCATACGCTGTGGCTAATGGTGGATGAGTATGAATAACTGCTTTAACATCATTATTAGCCAAATAGCATCCTATATGCATTGATAACTCACAGGTTGGTCTATTACTGGTTTTTTCAATAATCTCACCTGTATTCAGATTTACTCCGATATAATCTTCCGGTTTAGCATCTTCAAAGCATATCCCACTTGATTTTACATAAATTATATCATTTAAACGAGCACTGATATTGCCACCAGGACCAACAATTAATCGCTGTTTAGATATTTCTTTCCCTATATCCACTAATTCCTTTTTCAATTTTATTACTGATTCTTTTTTCATCTTAAAATCCTTTTTAAAATTAATAATCTTCTGTCTTTAATCAAACATAAGAACTACGGATAAAATATCCTGAATAGACCTCATTGAATCCTATATCTTTTGCTATATGATACAGGAGTTCAAACTCTTTTTCAGTATAATATTTTCGGACTGGTAACTGCTTTTTTGTTGGCTGTAAATATTGTCCGATTGTAAATATCTCACAACCAACTTTTTTTAAGTCCGACATTGTTTCTTTAATTTCAGTAATTGTTTCACCTAAACCTACCATTAACCCCGATTTTGTCTTTATTAGATTACTACTGTTCCTGGTCACATAATCCTTAACTTTTTTCAATAACTCCAATGACCGTATATATGATGCTCCTGCACGAACTTTCGGATATAATCTCGGAACTGTTTCAATGTTATGTGCTATTATATCAGGATGGACATCAACTATTGATTTAACTGCATCAGTATCACCTCCAAAATCAGGAACAAGTAATTCTAATTTAACATTATCAGTTAACATCCGTATTTTTTTTACTACTGAAACGAACTGTTCTGCTCCACCATCTACAAGGTCATCACGTGTAACAGAAGTTATTACAGCATGTTTTAGCCCAAGTTTTAATACAGCATAGGCAATACGGTTCGGTTCATCAGTATCAATTTTTTTATCAGGATTACCATGTTTAACTGCACAGAACATACAGTTCCGAGTACATATATTACCTAAAATAATAAAAGTGACTTTTTTTCTTGAATAACAATCGTATATATTTGGACACATTGCTTCTGTGCATACTGTCTGTAAATCCAATGATTTAATTAGTCCTGAAGTAAAACTTATATTTTCTGTTAACGAAACCCTTTTTTTAACTGTTTGTATCATAAATATATTTTTCAAAAATTTTTACTAATATTCTTTCTATCTCAAATTTATTTAACATTACTCCAAGTAATTTCTTCATTGATGTCATTTTAACATTTTTTAGTCCGCATGCATATATTAACGAGAAATAATCCAAATCCGGTTCAATATTCAACGACAATCCGTGATATGTTATCCAGTTACGCACTCCGATACCAATGGATGCAATTTTTTCATCAGAAACCCAAACACCAGTATAATTTTCTTTTCTATATGCGTTTATCCCGTAGATAGTTAATAACTCAATTACAGTATTTTCTAATATTCTCATATACCAGTGTAAATCTGGTCTTAACTGTTTTAAATCTATTATGGGATACATAACTAACTGTCCTGGACAATGTAAAGTGACATCACCACCTCTATCAATATAAAAAACACTAATTGATTTTTCTTTCAAAACTTCATCGTTAACAAGTATATTTTCTCGTTTACCATCTCGTCCTAAAGTAATCGTTAGAGGATGCTCTACTGTTATTACAGTATCTTCTATCTGATTATTTAATCGCTGATTAATAATAGTTTTCTGTAATTCGTGTGCTTGCTGATAATTAGTTATTCCTAAATTTAATATTTTCATAGATTATACTTTTTTCGGTAAATCTATTGCTTCTTTATTAACATCATGAACTGACTCTAATACTGACTCGGATAATGTCGGATGTGCATATATTATCCTTTTGAACTCTTCTGGTATCGTCTCTAATTTTAATGCTAAAGAACCTTGCATTATCAGTTCTGTTGCTTCCGGTCCGATAATATGTATACCTATTATTGATTCTGTTTGCGAGTCAACAATAACTTTTATCAGACCTCGTGTTTCATCCATAGTTATCGCTCTACTATTAGCAATAAACGGAAACTTACCAGATTTTATTTTATAGCCGGCACTAATCGCTTTGGATTCAGTTAGCCCGACACTTGCTACTTCAGGTGAAGTAAAAATACAATTCGGAACAATCTTACAGTCAATAACTGAATCCAGTCCAGCAATATTTTCTGCTGCAACAATACCTTCAGCAGATGCGACATGTGCTAACAATATACCACCTGTTATATCACCTACAGCATAAACACCTTCAATATTCGTCTGCATCCTGTTATTAACAATTATACGATTTTTATCTGTTTTAATATTCACTGAACTTATATCTAATCCGTGTAAACTCGGGATTCTACCTGTTGCAATAAGTATTTTGTCAACTTTTATTATCTCTTGTTTTGATTCAGAACAAACTGTTGCTTCAACAGTATTATCTTTTATATCAACTTTTTTCAATACAGTGCTAACTCTTATATCAATCCCATCCTTTATCAAAAACTGTTTCAATAATCCCGATATTTCAGTATCTTCAGTTGGTATAATTCTATCAAGCATCTCAATTACAGTAACTTTTACTCCGAGATTATTTAAGATACATGCGAACTCTACTCCGATTACCCCACCACCGACAATAAGTATACTTTCTGGTAATTCAGTAACTGATAATAACTCATCACTCGTGATAACATATTTACCATCAACAGTTATTCCTGGAATAGTTGCTGGAACTGACCCTGTGGCTATAATTATATTTTTTGATTCAACAGTAATCTGACCAGTATCAGTAACAACAGAAACAGATTCTTTTCCCAAACTTTTTGCTTCACCTTTTATTAATTCAATTCCGTGACTTTTAAATAGTGTTTTTATTCCATCCCGTAACTGTTTAACGATACGGTTCTTACGATTCTGTATTTCAGTCCAGTTAAATGATACATTATCAGTATGGATACCGAATTTATCTGATTTTTTTATGATTGAATAAAGGTTAGCCGAACAGACAAGCGATTTTGTTGGTATACACCCGATATTAAGGCATGTTCCACCTATCTCTTTCTTCTCTATAACACAGACCTTAATACCTAACTGTGCACATCGTATAGCTGCTACATAGCCACCCGGTCCTGAACCAATAATTACAGCATCATATTTCATCTATTTATTTCTTCCGGTTTTTCAAGAATTTGTTTAATTCTACTTAAAAAATTTGACGCTAATGTCCCATTTACTGCTCTGTGGTCTACAGATATAGTTATATTCATCTTATTCCCGATAACAATTTTACCATCAACAACAACAGGTGCTTCTTTAATTTTACCTATTGCCAAGATAGCGACCTGAGGCGGATTAATAATTGCATTAAAATTATCTATATCATACATACCTAAATTTGAGATTGTTATTGTTCCATTTGCCATATCATCAATTGTAAGTTTTCTATTACGTGCTTTTGTTACAAGTTCAGTGCGTTCTTTTGCAATCACATCAATTGATTTTTTATCAGCATTTTTTATCACAGGGACAACCAGGTCATTATCAATAGCAACAGCAATCCCTACATTAATCTCATCAAATATTCTTATTTTATTATCAACAAAATGTGCATTCAAGTCCTTATAAGTGGTCAAAGAATAGGATACTGATTTCACTATTATATCAGTAAAAGTAATTTTTATATCAGGATATTTCTCTGCCAATTTATTCTTAAATTTGATACATTCGTCCATTATAACTTCTGTATTAAGATAAAAATGTGGAATCTCTTTTTTACTGTTTGATAATCTATCAGCAACAACCTTTCTTATTCCAGTCAAAATAATCTCATTAAATCCTTTACCTGCAACCGTTTCATTGAGTTTTTCTTTATATTCCTGTATATCTTTCTCTGTTATACGGCCACCGGGTCCAGTTCCTTTAACTTTAGTTATATCAATTCCAAGTTCAATAGCAAGTTTTTTTGCTAATGGTGAAATTTTTATTTTATCAGTAGATACAGAACTGACAGTAACCTGCTCTTTAGTTGTTTTTGTATCTTCAACGGAAACAACCTGTTCTGAAACTATATTATGCGTTTCTGTGATATTTTCTGGTATTTTTTCGTCAGGACTATCACCAATATATCCTATAACTTTTGTCACAGGTATATTAGTATCACCTGCTGGAATAACTATCTTCAGTAATATTCCGTCATAAGGTGACTCCACTTCAAAATTCGCTTTATCTGTTACAACATCAAAAATAATTTCACCTTTCTGTATCCTGTCTCCTTCTTTTTTACGCCATGCACTAATTTTACCTTCTTCCATTGTTTCGCCTAATTTCGGCATAATTATCGGTTTAATCATTTTTATTTCACCTCAAAAAACAGAAATATCAATAATATTTACTTTTTTTATCTTCTCTCCTTGTGAGAGAAAAAACAATATTCCTTAATATCATTATACTAATTCTTTTACTGCTCTAATAACAGAATCTTTACTCGGAATAGCTATTGCTTCAAGCACAGGACTTTTTGGCATCGGGACATCAGCACCTGCATGTCTTATAACAGGTGCATCTAGGTAATCAAAACCATATTCCATAATCTGAGCAACTATCTCTGCACCAGTTCCACCTGTTTTACAGTCCTCTTCAACAACCATTGCTTTATGTGTTTTCTTAATAGAATTTATTACTGTTTCAATATCCATTGGTAACAGTGTCCGTAGATCAACAACTTCAACACTTATTCCATCTTTTTCTAACTCTTTTGCTGCTGCTAGTGATGTTAATACTGCTCGTGAATATGTTATCAAAGTAATATCTGTTCCTTCCCGTTTTATATCTGCTTTACCAATCGGAACAACATAATCGCCATCACCAACAGGTCCTTTAGTATTATACAACATCTTATGTTCAATATAAATAATAGGATTATCTTCTCGGATTGCTGATTTAAGTAACCCTTTAGCATCATAAGGTGTTGCTGGCATAACTACTTTTAGTCCGGGAATATGTATAAACCATGATTCCAAACTCTGGGAATGGTGTGCACCTAATGTTCTGCCTGCACCACCTTCTGTCCGTATAACTAATGGCACTTTACATTTTCCGCCAAACATATATCTTATTTTTGCTACCTGGTTATTTATTTGGTCCATTGCTATTCCCATAAAATCAACATACATTATCTCAACTACGGGACGCATTCCTGTTAATGCTGCACCGAGTCCTGCACCGACAATTGCTGCTTCTGAAATAGCTGTATCTCGGACACGTTCTTCTCCGAATTTTTCGTATAATCCTCTTGTTACACCGTATGCACCACCGTATATAGCAATATCTTCACCCATCAGAAAAACTGTTGGGTCACGACGCATCTCTTCTTCAAGTGCTTCATTTATTGCTTGCCAGTAATAAATCTCTCTCATTTTTAATTACCCCTTCCTAAAACTTAAATTACTTCAAATTCACCTGTTAAATCTGAAATCATCACTTTAAATATACCTGGTTCAACCACAGGTCTAAGTTTTTCATCCAGAAATGACAGTTCATCAAATCCAAGTAAAAATTTAACTGTCTTTTTTTCTCCTGATTTAAGTGTTATTCGCTTAAAACCTTTCAATTCTTTAATTGGTCTTGCTATACTACTAACAATATCTCGTATGAATAACATTACTACTTCATCACCATCAAATTTACCTGTATTAGTTACATCAACACTAATTTCCACTTTTCCTGTTTTCTTTATTTTACTTGGTTTTATTTTAAGATTACTGTATTCAAACTGTGTATATGATAGTCCGTATCCGAATGGGAACAATGTCTGTTCACCACGCAGATCTACATAATCGGTTCTTCTACCAGATGGTTTGTAATTATAATACAGTGGTAACTGTCCACTGAATTTCGGGAATGTTATAACAAGTTTTCCGCTCGGATTATAGTCACCGAATAGAATATCTGCTATCGCGTTCCCTCCTTCTTCACCTGGATACCATGCTTCAACCACAGATTTAACATTATCTATCCAGTTTGTCATCGTAACAGCGCTACCGTTAATAAGAACGACAATAACAGGAATACCTGTTGCAGAAACCTCGTTAATCAAGTCCTCCTGGACACCGGGTAAGTCCAGATTACATCTATCTCTATCTTCACCTTCTGTATTATATTCATCTGACCAACCTGATGAATTACCCATCACAAGTATCGCTACTTCACTCTGTTTCGCTATATTCAGAGCAGAAGCAAATCCGTCTCTGGATTTATCTTTTAGACCGCACCCTTGTGCATAAAGTATTTCTGTATTTTTTAATTTATTTTTTATACCTTCTAATGGTGAAACAACTTTATCAACAATAGCGCTATAACCACCTAACTGTAAACTGTTTGCATTCGGACCAATCACAGCAATTCTTTTAAGATTTTTACTTAATGGTAAAATACCTTCTGTATTTTTCAGTAACACGATACATTTCCTTGCTACTTCAAGTGCTAACTGCCTGTGTTCAGCACAATTAACTATCTTTTCTGCATGGTTTTCATCTGTATACGGGTTTTCAAATAATCCGAGTAAAAATTTTACACGCAGAACACGTTTAACGGATTCATCAATAATTTTTATTGACAATTTCTTATCTTTGACAAGTTTAATCAAATGTTTGTAATAATCAAAAAAAGGCAACTCTACATCAAGTCCAGCAGAAATACATTTCTTTGCTGCTTCAGATGGTGTCTCTGCTACTTTATGGCGCTCATATACTCCATTTATTGACATATAATCCGAGACAACAAATCCTTTAAAACCCCATTCTTTCCGTAATATGTCTGTCAATAACCATTTATTACATGAACATGGGATACCATCAATTGAATTATATGCTGCCATAACAGATAATGCATTAGCATTACAAATACATTCTTTGAACGCAGGAAAATATATCTCACGCAGTATTCGTTCAGAAAAATGTATCTCATTACTATCTCTGCCACCATCAGCAGAAAAATTAGCAGCAAAATGTTTTATTGTTGCTACCAGCCCCTGGCTCTGGAACCCTTTTACCCAGGCAACACCCATTCGTGATGTCAGATATGGGTCTTCACCGTATGTCTCTTCTGTTCGTCCACAACGAACATCACGTGCAATATTTATTGTCGGAGTAAGAGCATGTTGTATTCCACGTGCCCGTGTCTCTTTTCCGATAACAGATGCTACTTGTTCTACTAATTCTGGGTCCCAGGAACAAGCAAGTGCGATTGATTGTGGGAAACTTGTTGAATTTCGTGCCATACAACCATGTAAACATTCATCATGGATAATTGCTGGGATACCTAACCGTGTGTTCTCAACAAGAAATTTCTGGATTTCATTCGCAATCTTAACACCATCTTTAGGATAAAATCCACGCAGTAGCATACTTAATTCCCCGATACCGTGTTTAAGACTCTTTCTCGCTTTTTCTAAAGAAAATTCCATATTATCAAGTATATCTTTATCAATTAATGCACTCAATTGCATCACTTTTTCTTCTAATGTCATCCGTTTAATAAGGTCATTAACACGTTTTTCTACTGGCTGGTTCGGGTTTTTATAAATGGGTTGTTTACTCAGTTTCTGTTTACTCATTTTTATTCCTCATTCTTTCCATAATAATTCTCAATCAAAGTAAATTATTCTGTTCTTTTATTATGCATACAAATCTTCATATAATTCTTCTGGTGCAGGATACGGACTTTCAATAGCGAATTTTGTTGCTGATTCTATTTCTTCTTTTACTTCCGCATCAAGTTGTTTTATCTCTGATTCAGTAAGTAATCCTGATTCCATACATCTTTTTGAAAATAATAATATCGGGTCTCGGTCCTTCCAGAATTTTTCTTCTTCTCGTGTTCTGTATACACGAGGGTCACTTCGTGAATGTCCATAATATCTATACGCATTACAAACAATAAGTGAAGGTCCGTTACCATTACGTGCATAATTGACATATTTTGAAACAACTTTCTTTACAGCGATTACATCCATACCATCTACGGACTCTGATGGTATATCATATGCTAAAGCACGTTTTGTTAAGTCCTGAACAGCACATGCACGCTTAACTGATACAGACATACCATATAAATTATTTTCACAAATATATAACACAGGTAATTTCCAGCAAGCAGCCATATTCACTGCTTCATGGAATATTCCCTGATTGATTGCACCGTCACCAAAAAAACATAATACGACCTGGTCTGTCTTCCGCAGTTTTATCGATAATCCTGCTCCTGTTGCTATACCGAATCCACCACCAACTACACCGTTTGCACCTAAATTACCCGTAGAAACATCAGCCAAATGTAGTGAACCACCTTTACCTTTACAACAACCTGTCTTTTTCCCAAGTATCTCTGCCATAAGTTCCGGTAACTTACCACCTTTTGCAATACAGTGCCCATGACCACGATGTGTACTCGTAATATAATCATCAGGTCGTATCGCAGCCATTGCACCAACAGCAATTGCTTCTTCACCAGCATATAAATGAGAGCCACCTTCAGCAATATTCTGTGCTAATAGGTCCATAATCTTATCTTCAAACTGGCGTATCTGCATCATCTGTTTAAGTAAAAATTTAGCTTCATCTTTACTTATATCCAGTTTCTCTTTTGTCTCCATATTACTTTCTCTCCCCTTTTTCTAAGTTTTTAAGGATTAATAACAACTTTTAATGCTAATCCTTTTTCTATAACAGTAAATCCTTCTAATATTTTATCTAAAGGGAACCTGTGCGTAATAAACTTATTTGCATCAAGTTTACCTGAAGTAATTAAATCCAGTGCTTTTTTATTATGTCTTGGTAATGAGCCCGATGTTCCGTTAATAAAAAGTTCTTTATAGTGGATAAGATTACTATCAAGTTTAACATAAGAATTATCTTTCGGTAATCCACCAAAAAAATTTATTCTACCATAATATGCTGCCATTTTAACAGCATCCTCTTGTGCTTTACCTGATGACGCAGCAACAATAATAACATCTGCTCCGTGATTATTTGTTATATTCATAACTCTGCTAATAATATCTTCTTCAGACGGATTAATGTAATAATCGGCACTGAACTGTTCAGCTATTTTTAACCGTTCTTTTGATATATCACTCAAAATAATTTTTTTTGCACCGTTTATTTTCGCAAGTTCAATATGCATACAACCAATTGGCCCGGCACCAATAATAACTACAATATCTCCATCACTAACTTGCGAAAGTTCCTGTCCGTTAATAGCACATGCGATTGGTTCAGCAATACATGCTTCATCAAATGATACTTTATTATCAATTCTATTAACAGAGTTATCTCGTATCATCTGGCTCGGAACAGGCATATATTCGGCAAATCCACCTTGATATTCGTATCCAATAGCAGCAAAATGTTCACATAGATTACTTCTACCTTTCTTACAATAATAACATTCTCCACAGGATACTATTGCTGGAACTTGTATCCTGTCACCTACTGAATACGAAGTTACATTTTTACCTGTTTCTGTAACAGTTCCTGCTATCTCGTGACCTGTTATTTGTGGCGGTTTTAAATTACTTTTTCCATGATGATATATCCGTATATCTGAACCACAAATAGCACACGAATTTACACGTATAACTATACTGTTTGGATCACATTTCGGATTACCGTATTCACGAACAGTTATTCTCTCAATTCCTTCATAAACAGCTGCTTTCATAGACCTATGATTTTACAAAATAATTATTTAAAATGTCAAATTTATTAAAAACACACCCACTTTTACTTCTCTCTTAAAAGACAACTACAAATAAATCCCTCGCTCCATTATGGAATAAGAAAACTTAATTTCCATCTCTCAACCTGTGGGATAAGGGTGTGTGAGTGGTATTATTAGTTCTATGGACAGCATTGACAGTATCAATGCTTGAAGAATAAATTACCTCCGTCCCTTTTATTTACCTCAAAAAGAGAAACAAAGAACAATAAATCACTTAACTTTTAACAGTTTCAATATATATACTAATTTTGTTTGGTTTTCAATAGTTTTTTAAAAATTTTTTTATGTTATCAATTATCAGTAGGTGGTATTAACATATTAACTTTAAATTGCAGTTTTATATTCTTAATAATTATTCAACACCCGAAATGGATTTTTAACAGATATGACTGGCTATCACTTCTCTTATAAGATTTTCGTTTATATCTTCTTTAACTATGACTGCACCAATTTTTACTGGTAATACGAACCTGTTTTTACCTGACTTGAATTTCTTATCACGTTTCATTGAATTCATTATTTTTTCTATTCTACATTTTCTAATTTTTGTAGGCAGACCCACTTCTTCTATAAGATTTTTTATTCGTTTTACATCATTCTCATTAATTAACCCGAGTTTAAATGAAATTTCAGATGCACATATCATACCTATAGAAATAGCTTCACCGTGTAAATACTGGTTATAACCTGTAGCGGATTCAATAGCGTGTCCGATAGTATGTCCATAATTTAATTTTATTCTTATATCTTTTGTATCTTTTTCATCCTGAGTAACAATTTTTGATTTTATTTTAAGTGATTTCAAAACTATATGCTTTATTGATCCATAATCATAATTAAGTATTCTTCTATAATTTTTTTCAAGATACTGGAACAGAGCCCCATCTATTATTACTCCGTATTTAATTACTTCTGCTAACCCTGATTTAAGTTCTCTTAAAGGTAATGTTCGTAATACTTTAAGGTCAATATAAACAAGACACGGCTGATAGAATAGACCTAATAAATTTTTACCCAATGGCACATTTACACCAACTTTACCACCCAGCCCGCTATCAACCTGACTTAACAGAGTAGTTGGTATCTGAATATAATTTACACCTCGTCTATATATTCCTGCTACGAAACCGCCTAAATCACCCACTACACCACCACCTAAATTAATAATAACTATTTTCTTTTGCTGATATTTATCAAATTTATAGAGATGTGTTAGGACCGATTCTGAAATTTTAAGTGATTTACTTTTTTCGCCTGCTTTTATCTCAAATTTATCAATATCACTAAATCCTGCTATTCTAAAACTTTCTATTATCTGGTTTGAATAGAGTTTACCCACATTAGAATCTGTCAATATAAAAATACTTTCTCCTGGATTAAGTTTTTTTACTTCTGTTCCAAGTTGATTAAGAATATCAATACCGACGACAATATTATAACTTCTGTCTCTGCTTTTTAAGTAAACTGGGATAATATTAAGAAATTGGGATTTAGTAACCATACAAAAATTTTACAACATTGCAATCTAAAAATCAAATTATCAAACTAACAGATAATATTACTATTTCTTCATGAAAGTGCCAGTAGAAATCTTATTCTGGGATAGTTCCCCTAATACATTGATTTTCTTTAATAAGTTAGACCGTGTATTAAGAGATGGATTCTCAATAACGAGGTTCAGTAATTGTTGAAGTATTCTCCCGACAGTGGGTCCTGGTGGTATATTCAAAACACGCATAACATCGTTTCCGTTAACAGCAAGGTCTTTCAGGTCAAGAACCGTCTTTTTACTAAGTTCTTTTTTTATCCGTAAATATAGTTCCTGCAGTTTCGTATCAAATCCTTTCTTTTTACCATTAGCAACCCTATCTGCTTTCCGTAACAAAAACAGGTCTTCAATATTTTCAACACCTACTCTTTTGATAAACCTTCGGACCGCTGAATCAGTCCATTCTTTATCGTATATAAACATATGATTTTTTATTAAATGGCAAACTTTTTTTATTGTGTTATTAGAAAATTTAAGTCGTGTTAATATCCGTTCTGCGAGTTTAGCACTTAATTCTTCATGAGAATAAAAGACAGTTTTAATCTTACCTGTCTTACCCTTAACTTTCTTTTTCGTTTTAACTTTTCCGATATCGTGTAATAGACCTGCTAATCTTAAATTTATGTTATCCTGAGGTGTAGCATCACAAGTATAAAAATTATGTCGCATAATATCATATTTATGATAAATATTCTGCTTAATATTTTTACCTGATTCAAGTTCAGGTATAATTTTTTTAAGTAATCCTGTCTTAGACATTATTTCGAGCCCGATACTAGGTCTCTTTGATTTCGTTAATAATTTAACAAGTTCTTCCTGTATCCTTTCTGCACTTACTGTTGATACAAGAGATGAATATTTTTTTATAGCGTTTAATGTTTTGGGCTCAATTCTATAATTGAATCTTGCTGCAAACTGGACCGCTCTCAACATCCGTAACGGGTCATCTATAAAACTTTTCTCTGTTATCATCCGTATCAATCTTTTCTTTAAGTCGCTTATTCCGTTAAGTGGATCAATATATTTTTTTGTTCTCAGATTATATGCTATAGCATTGATTGTAAAATCTCTTCGTTTCATATCCTCTTCAATATTTATTCTATGGTCATATTTTACAACAAAATCTCTGTGGCCAACCCCGATGGAATATTCTTGTCTTGGTAACGCTATATCATAGATAATATTTCCGCCAACAGGTATAAATTTTATTATACCGAATGATTTACCAACAAGTTGGACAGAACCGAATTGTTTCAGTAACTTTATCAGTTTTTTCATAGGGATATTTGTCACGAGATAATCAGTATCTTTTATTTTCAATTTAGGGTTAATCAGTTTATCACGGACCGCACCACCTACTTCGTATAATTCACCATATTTAAGTATTTCTTTTTGCCAGTTTTTCATATATTTATTACCCATTAATCCGATATTTTACTAAAAAATATTGGGATTTACAATTGAAAAAAAATTTATTTTTTTATAAACTTAATGTAAATGTCTAAATTATTTTATCTTATATAAGGAAAAATGGAAAAATGAATGTAATTGATGTTTTAAGAGAACGCGGGTTCATAGATAAAGATGAGAACGGAGTTGAAAGTATTACGAGTCCGAGTATCATTGACTATGTAAATCAGAATAATATGCTCACATGTTATGCTGGATTTGACCCATCTGCTCCAAGTCTACATTTAGGTAATTTACTTGTGATTATGGGTTTATCACAAATACAACTTTGTGGACATAAGCCAATTGTCCTTATTGGTGGTGCAACAGGGATGATTGGTGACCCGAGTGGTAAATCAGAAGAACGAAATTTGTTAACACCGAAACAGATTAAAGAAAATATTGATGGTATCAGACCACAACTTGAACGGTTTCTAGAGTTCGGGACAAAAAAGAACTCTGCTATTATTGTTAATAACGCTGACTGGCTTTCTTCTTATAAACTTATTGAGTTTCTACGCGATATCGGTAAAAATTTTCGTATAAATGATATGCTAAAAAAAGATTCTATTAAAACGAGATGCGGAATTGAAAAATCGCCTCATTCTGATGATTTTATTATTAAAGGTGGAAATGAAGGTATGTCATTCACAGAATTTACATATATGTTATTACAGTCATATGATTTCCTGTATTTGTATGATAATTATGGATGTAATTTGCAGGTTGGTGGTAGTGACCAGTGGGGTAATATTACAGCAGGTCTAGACCTTATAAAACGGTTACGCGGAAAAACTGTTTGGGGAATCGTATTCCCGTTACTTAAGACAGCAACAGGAACAAAATTTGGTAAAACAGAACAAGGAACAATCTGGCTTGATGCTAATAAGACATCTCCATATAAATTATATCAATACTTGATTCAAACTGATGACAGAAATGTAGTTCAATTCCTTAAATTATTCACTTTCCTACCTATTGAAAAAATTAATGAACTCCAGAAAAGTGTTGAAACCAATCCTGAAGCGCGGTTAGCACAGCGAACACTCGCTTATGAAGTAACAAAAATTGTTCACGGTGAAACAGAAGCAAAGAAAGCTGTTAAATCTGCTGAAGTGTTGTTCGGTGAAGAAATATCAGGATTTACTGATAGGGAACTTGAAGAAATATTTGCTGATGTGCCGTCAACAGTATTATCTAAAACAGAACTTTCAAAAGGAACAAAAATTATTGAATTATGTAAAAATATCGGTTTGTGTAAATCAATTAATGAAGCACGACGACTAATTTTATCAGGTGGATTGTATATCAATAACAAGAGAGTTACATCAGTTGACATTATACTCAATAAAGAGCTATTAGTATCAGAACATATTATTATTCTCAGGTCAGGTAAAAAGAATTATCACCTACTCAAATTTGAATAACTCGTTAATTAAATTGTAAAAAAGGGACGGAGATAATTTTCTTATATATGTATTGACAGTGTCAATACATTCGTCACGGATACTGAATATTATAGTCCTACAACTGTAATTTACATAAAAATCAAATATAACTATCAAAATTCCTTTAACTAAATAATGTTCTATATTATTGTTTTGAGTTTATGTGTGAACCTGTCAATAATATGTGATATTTCTTTCGGGTCAAGAAAATCGAGTCCGGAAACAGTTCCGAGAAACTTCATAAACTTCAAGATATGTGGTGCAAATGATGAGTTATAAATTAGGTTGTTTGAGCCGAGAACAGGATATTTTGATAGAAGGACAAGAATTATTCCACATATAATTATTCCGCGACTGAATCCGAGAATAAGTCCGGATAAGTTATTAACCCAACCTAAAAGTAACTTATTCAATAACTTTTCAATAATATTACTCAAAATACTCACAAGAATAACAACAATTATAAATATGAGAATGAAACTGATTACTTTTGCTATGTTAGGGCTGGTAAATAGTTTTTTGATAATAACAGCAAATTCTCCATAGAACATACTGCTGAATATCAGTCCTAAAATAACAGCAACCAGTCCGGATATCTCCTTAATAAATCCTTTAACTGTCCCAATAACAGTATTTATGAGAATGATAATAAGCAGTATATAATCAAATATATTCATTATTTTATTACTTTACTAAAATTTACTATAAAAAGTCAAACTACTATTGTATTTGTGTATAATGAGCGCGAACAGTTCAGAAAATAAGTAAAATAAAAATTTTTCTTTACATTTAATAAAATTTTTGCTAATATTAAAATCATTAAAAAGAATTATTATTTTTAACTTATTTTTTTT
>Ga0207433_10009258_pt1 | contig 15728 bp, 10 predicted proteins | sample YelNatPaOPGAMG01_FD_187559 | JGI IMG/M metagenome (GOLD analysis project Ga0207433, IMG submission 187559) | Hot spring thermophilic microbial communities from Obsidian Pool, Yellowstone National Park, USA - OP-RAMG-01 (SPAdes) (version 3) | ecosystem: Environmental > Aquatic > Thermal springs... | reverse complement strand
ACCAGAGATTGGATCTGGTATTGGCAAAGGTATAAAGAATTTTAAAGAATCTCTTAAAGAAGATGAAAAAAATAACACCGAACAAGACGCAAAAATTATAGAAGACAAAACGCAAACTAAAGATTAGTTTACGATAATTATTGGCTTAAATAAGTGCCTTAGGTAATAAAGTAGAAACTATGAGAAAAATATTTTTTGGCAAGCTTTGAGCTAGATCTAGTTATGGTTTAGAAATGAATATACTTAGCGTGGTTTCATCGATCATTTTTGTTGCTTTTTCCTTCGTTTTAATATTTTTTATATTTTAAGGGGCTAAACATGCAAAACTCTCCTTTTAGTATAGGTTTAGGTGTTTTTTTATTTTTTATTTTATCTGGTGGGTTGATTTTTCTATTTTTAAGAAAAAGATAAGATACATATAATGAAAAAGATTTTTATTGTAGTTGCTTTATTGTTCTTTTTAATTTTTGTTGGTTTGGGTTCTTTTGTTATTTCTTTGTATTTACAAACCAATAAAGATTTTAAAAATCTATTAAGTGGAGATTTCTTTTCAAAACCCACAAAAATATACGCTTCAGATGGCCAATGCATAGCTGTGATTGGCACACAAAGAAGACAGCCCGTATCATTTAACCAGATTGATTTAAATATGAAAAAAGCAATGTTGGCGGCAGAAGATAGCAGATTTTACCAGCATGGTCCTATAAGTTTTAGAAGTATAATTAGAGCCGCATTCGAAGATTTAATACACGCAAGGGTTGTAGAAGGTGGTAGCACACTTACTCAGCAGTTAGTCAAAAACCTCTATTTAACACCTAAAAAAACACTGTATAGAAAGCTTAAAGGTGCAGTTTTATCCTATAAAATATCTAAATACTTGACAAAAAATCAAATTCTCGCTTTGTATTTAAATACAGTGTACTTTGGCAACGGCGCATATGGCATCGAAATGGCAAGTAAAACCTATTTTAACGAAAACGCCAACCAGCTAACAATACAACAGGCAGCAATGCTAGCTGGTCTTGTGCAAGCACCGAGTTTGTATGACCCGTATCAAAACCCATCACTTGCGGAAAAAAGGACACTCTATGTACTAGATAGAATGTATGCTGATGGTTTTATAACAAAAAAGGAATATTGGCAAGCTGTACACGCAAATATTATACTGAGAAAAAAAAGTTCATTGTATACTTATGGCTACAACAATAAAGCTGCGTATTTTGTACAACATGTAAAAAATTGGCTCATTAGTCATTATGGGAAAGAAGTAGTTTACAATGGTGGATTGAAAGTTTATACAACGCTCAATATGAAGCTGCAAAACGCCGCATATCATGCTGTAAGAAAAGGCATATTAAAATTAACAACAACAAAGTACAAAGCACCGTACTATATTGTAGATGCAAGAAATTGGCTTATTAAACATTATGGGAAAAACGCCAATTTAGAAGCGGATTTAATATCTATAAACCCTCATAATGGTTATGTGGAAGCACTTATTGGTGGTGACAGTTATAGGAAATCACAGTATGATAGGGCAACACAGGCACAAAGACAGCCAGGTAGTGCATTTAAACCTATTGTTTACCTAACAGCTTTAGAAGAGGGCTATACACCATTGTATAAGATCGATGACGAGCCTGTTGAGTACGTGTACGGAAATAAAGTTTGGTCGCCACAAAATTACACACTTAGATTTCATGGTCCAATTCCACTAGAATATGCCCTTGCGCATTCTGTAAATGTGGCAACTGTAAAATTATTAGACAAAATTGGCATTGAAAATGTAATAATTAACGCACGAAAATTAGGTATTACAGAACCTATACCGCATAACTTAACCATTGCGCTTGGTTCATCATCTGTAACGCTTAAACAACTCGCTTTGGTATATTGTGCCATAGACAATTATGGTTTGTTGCCAAAAATTATTTTTATAAAAAAAATCTATGACAAACAAAATCATTTAATTTATGAAACAAAACCATATTTAGTGCGAGTTTTTCCAAAAGATTTGGGGTTTATTCTGACTAAAATGTTAGAAAAAGTAGTTAAAGAAGGCACAGGTATATATGCGCAAGCCCTAGGCAGACCAATAGCAGCTAAAACGGGTACATCAAATCATGCAAGGGATAACTGGTTTATGGGTTTTACGCCCCAGTTAGTTAGTGGTGTTTGGGTAGGTTTTGATGACTACAAGCCATGCGGACCATATGCAGTTGGAGCCACAATGGCTTTGCCTATATGGTTAAACTATATGGAGCATGCTTTGGCTTCAAAATCTGTTGAAAACTTTCCAGTTCCAATACATTTGCCTAAAATTATGTCAGGCTTCATATCTCACAAGCAAAGACAATCACACACCTAAAATAAAAGTTTGAAAAAGGATTTTAAGTATAGTATACTTAAAACAGCCATGAGATACGGCGAAGAAGCAATATTAAATAACCAATTAGAGCGATGGGAAAACAAAAATTCGTTTACATTTGAAATAAATATAGAGTTCAGTGAATTTACCTGTTTGTGTCCGCGCAGTGGTTATCCTGACTTTGCTACAATAAAAATAAGCTACATACCAGATAAATATGTAGTTGAGCTTAAAAGTTTGAAGCTTTTTTTGAATAGTTTTAGAAATAAATATATATCACATGAAGACTCAATTAATGAAATTTATGCTGCTTTAAACGATTATTTGCACCCAAAATTTTTAGAAGTGATAGGAGATTTTAACCCAAGAGGCAATGTTAAGACTATTATAAAAATTGATTCTAAGATGCAGGAGGCTGGTTTTGAGAAAAATAATAAGCGGCAATGAAGCACTAGCAATAGGTGCATATAGAGCAAGTGCTAGTTTTGCAAGTGGCTATCCTGGTACACCATCAAGCGAAATATTAGAGCACGCAAAGACTTTTGAAGATATAAAGGTACAATGGGCATCTAACGAAAAAAGCGCTTTTGAACAAGCGCTTGGGGCTAGTATAGCAGGTAGGCGCAGTTTTGTTACAATGAAGCATGTGGGTTTAAACGTAGCAGCAGATAGCCTAATGAGTGCATCATACACTGGCGTTAATGCTGGTTTTGTTGTTGTAGTAGCAGATGATCCTGGTATGCATTCTTCGCAAAACGAGCAAGATACCAGATTATTTGCAAAGTTTGCACAAGTGCCTATCTTAGAGCCTTCTGATGCAAAAGAAGCTATGGGTTTTATGCAGTATGCATTTGCTTTAAGCGAAGAACACGATACGCCTGTAATTGTACGTTCTACAACGCGTGTTTCTCATACGCAAGAGATGGTTTACTTTGATATGCATAAGCTTGGTGGTTATGAAAACAAACTCCTTGCCAAAGATATATCAAAGTACGTGCTTGTACCCAAAAACGCTATTGCAAGGCATAAAAAACTGCTCGAGAGAAACGCTAAACTACAAAAACTTTCAAATGAAACCCCTCTAAACAGGATAGAACAAGGCACATTAAATATAGGTATAATAACAAGTGGCGTTTCCTACCTTTATGCAAAAGAGCTTCTACCAAACGCTAATTATTTGAAAATTGGTTTAAGTTGGCCATTTCCCATCGAAATTGCACGGGAGTTTGTGAAAAGTTTGGATAAAGTAATAGTTATTGAAGAGCTTGAGCCCTATATTGAAGAGCAGCTTAAAGCCGGTGGTATTGATGTTGAAGGCAAAAAATTTTTTCCGCAGGATGGCGAGTTTAACTTAGATATTGTAGAAGAAGGTTTAGTTAAAGCTTCTTTCTTAGAAAAAACCGCTAAAAAGTACTTTGAAGTGCCAGACTTGCCAGCAAGACCGCCTGTATTGTGTCCTGGGTGTCCCCATAGGCCTATATTTGACATATTGCATTCTTTAAGGGTATATGTAGCTGGTGATATAGGATGTTATACGCTTGGGGCTGCTGCACCGCTTTCTAGCATACATACAACCGTTTGTATGGGTGCAAGCATTTCTATGGGCTATGGTATAGCTAAAGCCACGCTAAATCATAAAATTGTTTCTGTTATTGGTGATTCTACTTTCTTGCACACTGGTTTGCAGCCTTTAATTGACGCATACGTAAACAATGTTGCATATACGGTAATTATACTAGATAACTCTATTACAGCAATGACAGGTGGTCAGCCAGATGCAACTAGTGGTTTTAATATAAAAAACGAACCTACACCAAAAGTTGACTTAGAAAACTTAGTTCGCTCAATCGGTATAAAAAGGGTATTTAAGGTTGACCAGTACGATTATAAAGCCACAAAAGAAATTATAGAGCAAGAAGTAAATACAAAAGAATTAAGCGTTATAATTGCAACAAGACCTTGTGTTTTGGCACCCAAAAAGATAAAAGACACACCTTATGTTGTTATTGCCGATAAATGCATAGATTGCAAAAGGTGCTTAAGGGTTGGTTGTCCTGCAATTGGCTACAAAGACAAAAAAGCCTATATTATTGAAGATTATTGCACTGGGTGCGCACTGTGCGCTAATGTTTGCCCTACAAATGCTATTGTTAAAGGTGATACAAATGAATAAAAGTATTATATTTTGCGGTGTTGGTGGAGACGGCATTGTCACTGCGTCAAATATTTGCGCAAATGCTCTATTGAGGGCTAACTTTGATGTAAAAAAAAGCGAAGTGCATGGTATGAGCCAAAGGGGTGGCAGCGTAAATGCATTTTTAATTTATGGCAAAAAAGTTTACTCACTACTACCATCAAAAGGCAGTGTAAATTATATGTTTGCAAGCGAAAAGTTAGAAGCTCTGCGCAATGTTGACTATTTGAATGAAACCTCGATTGTTTTAATAAATGACAGAGTTGTTCCTATAGTAGGTGCTAGTATAGACGATTATGAAATAGACAATCACTTAAAAAGTTTTCCTTTTGAACAAAAGATTATAAACTTTAACGAAGTGGCAAAACTTCATAATATGGAGAAAAGTGTTAATACAATAATGCTTGGGTTTTTTTCAAAAATCATTGGAATAGACAAAAAGTATTTTACAAGGGCAATAGCAGATACTTTGAACCCTAAATTAATCGATATAAACATAGAAGCTTTTGAGATCGGATCAAACCTTTAATGAATAAACTTTTGCATTTGAATGAGTTTATAAAACGCATAACTAATATTGATGAAATTGAGCAAGTAGCAAAATTGACTGCATTTATGTGCAGGAAATTCTTCGATGCAAAGGCTTTAGCCTTTTTTTTGAAAGAAAATGGTACAATAAAACCTATTTATTATGAAAAATCGCTTAGTGCCAAAGATTTGCTTTTTTACCAAAAGTTTTTTAGTTATGAAAGCGAGAATTTTGTTATTTACTCAAAAGAAGTTAAATATGATAGCCATTTATACAAACTCCTTTCTTTTTATGAATCAAATTACTTAATATTAAAATCATTTGATTGCGATAATAAAGTGAGCGTTTTGTTGAGTTTTGGGTTAAAAGAATTAACACAAGATACTCAAGATTATCTTGAGAACTTTTTAAATGTAGTGAAACTAAAAGTAAAATACCTTTTTTCTGTAAAAGGTTTAAAAAATTCACTACAGTCCACAAAAGCTGCTTTGGATAGTTCTTTGACTGTTTTGTCCAATTTAGCAGAAATTAGAGATTTTTACACAAAAGGTCATATGCAGAGGGTTTCTGTATATTCAAGGAATATAGCTTTAAATTTGAAGATTGATAATATCGAAACTATTGAAAAGGCAGCCCTTTTGCACGATATTGGCAAACTTGGCATACCCGATGCAATTTTATTAAAACCGGCTAGTTTGTCAGAGCAGGAGTATAAATTTATAAAAAAACACCCAGAATTTTCTGAATACATATTATCGCAGATAAAGGGTTTTGAAGATATTGTTAAAATAATTAGGTCTCATCACGAATACTTAGATGGTAGTGGTTACCCAGATGGCTTAAAAAACGGCGAGATAATGTTAGAAGCAAGAATTATTACCATAGCGGATATATTTGATGCACTTACAACAGATAGACCCTACAGAAAGGCAATGCAAGCAAAAGAAGCTATAGAGCTTATGTTTAGAGAGTTTAGAGGCAAAGTTGATGAGGAAATTTTAAAAAAATCGGTAGATGTGCTGTTAGAATCTAAAAATATGGTTTGTGATATAGAACACTATGCCCAACAATTAGAAGAGATGCGAAATATGGTGTTTTTTATTGATTACGAAACAGGTTTTTACTCTAAGCATTATCTTTCTAAATTTTCACATCAAATAGAACAGGATGCTACACTTTTACTGCTTGATTTACAGGATATGAGAACTATTAATTTTACTTATTCAAGATTTGTAGGTGATAAGTTAATCTACACTTTCTCGCAATTGATCCGTGAAGTTTTTAACCGATACTCGTGCGAGTTTTTTAGAATTGGCGGGGATTCATTTGTGATTGTAATTAAGCAGAAAGTTGAAAACCTCGCAAACGATATACTAGAGTTAGATCACAGATTAAAAGATTCGTATAAAAACATAAATCCTTCGTTTTGGTTTTCTGCCTGTAATTTTTCTAAAGGTGATGATATTAATACATGTTTGCAAGAGTTGACTACTAAAATATTCTATAAAAGGAGAGTTTCGTAAAGCTTATGGATAGTTATAATAGTGATTTTGAAAAAGATATATATAGGTTTTGGGAAGAAAGCGGTTTTTTTAAACCAGAAATAAACGCTAATGGAAAGCCTTTTAGTATGGTTATACCCCCTCCTAATGTAACGGGGGCTTTGCATATTGGTCATGCGCTAAATCAGACACTGCAGGATATTTTTGCAAGATACAAGCGAATGTGTGGCTATAGTGTATTGTGGCTGCCTGGCACAGACCACGCAGGTATTGCTACGCAAACGATGGTTGAGCGCGATCTGGCAAAAAAAGGTATCAAAAAAGAAGAGATTGGCAGGCAAGCGTTTATAGAAAAAATTTGGGAATGGAAAAATACTTATGGAAATAAAATAATAGACCAAGTAAAAAGGCTTGGTGCAAGCTGCGATTTTTCAAGGTTGCGTTTTACTATGGATGAAGGCCTATCAAGAGCCGTTAAAAAAGCGTTTGTTGAACTTTACAATGCAGGCTACATTTACAAAGGTGAGTATATTATTAATTGGTGTCCAAGCTGCCATACAGCTTTGTCTGACCTTGAGGTTGAGTATGAAGAAGAACAATCAAAGCTTTACTACTTAAAGTACTTTTTAGAAAATTCTAATGATTTTTTGATAGTTGCAACTACACGTCCAGAAACACTTTTTGGTGATACGGCAGTTGCAGTTAACCCCAAAGACGAACGCTATGCTCATCTTGTAGGTAAAAAGGTTGTATTGCCACTTGTAGGCAGGCTTATTGATATAATAGAAGATGATTATGTTGATATGGGCTTTGGCAGTGGTGTGGTAAAAATTACACCAGCACATGATGCTAATGATTTTGAGGTAGGCAAAAGACATAATTTAGATATAATTATTGCGATAGATGATTTTGGCAAAATGACTAATAATGCGCCTGGTTTAGAGGGTTTAGATAGGTTTGAAGCACGAAAGATTACGATAGAATTACTAAAAGGAGCGGGTCTTATTTACAAAGTAGAAGATTATGTGCACTCAGTTGGTCACTGCTATCGCTGCAATACCGTTATAGAACCCTACATCTCAAAACAGTGGTTTGTGAAAACAAAAGATTTAGCAAAAAAAGCCATAGATGTTGTTGAAAACGATTCAATTAAATTTATACCAAAACATTGGGATAAAACTTATTTTGAGTGGATGTACAATATTAGGGATTGGTGTATTTCAAGGCAAATTTGGTGGGGTCATAGGATTCCAGCCTATACATGCAAGCAATGCGGTGAGGTTTTTGTTAGCGAAGAACCTATGTATAAATGCCCAAAATGTGCAGGAGAGCTATTGCAGGAAACCGATGTGTTAGATACATGGTTTTCTTCTGCGTTGTGGCCATTTTCTACATTGGGCTGGCCAGACAACACAGATGATCTAAAAAGGTTTTACCCAACTAATTTGCTTGTAACGGGTTTTGATATAATTTTCTTTTGGGTTGCAAGGATGATTATGATGGGCATGTTTTTTATGAAGGATGTGCCTTTTAGGGATGTTTATATACATGCTTTAGTAAGGGACAAATATGGACAAAAGATGAGCAAAACCAAAGGCAATGTCATAGATCCATTAGATGTAATTGAGAAATACGGCGCAGACTCACTGCGATTTACACTTGCAATATTAGCAGCCCAAGGCAGAGATATAAAGCTTTCTTACGACCAGATTGAATCTTATAGACGTTTTATGAATAAAATCTGGAATGCCTATAGGTTTATTGAGATAAATACAAAAGATTTTAAGCCAGAGGGTAGCGCAAAAGAATACTCAAGTGCGAGTTTGTGGATAAAATCTAGACTTTCAAAAACAATTGACCAGCTAGTGCAAAGTCTTGATGAGTATAAATTTAATGAAGCAGCAGAAAATTTGTATCAGTTTGTATGGCATGAGTTTTGCGATTACTACATTGAAATGAGTAAAGCACATATTAACAAAGATGAGTATAGCGATGAGGTTAAACAAACGCTGCTTGAAGTTTTTGAGCAAATATTAAGATTATTACATCCATTTGTACCGTTTATTAGCGAGTTTTTATGGCAAAAAATCTCTATCAAATCAGGTCCATCTATAATGATAGCTAGCTTTCCCAAAAGCAGTGGCTACAATGATGCGTTAGAACAGGATTTTGATTTACTAATAGAATTAATTAAAGCTATGAGGATTTTAAGAAGCGAAAACTCCATAGCAACAAATAAAAAAATAAACTTTTACCTTAAACCACTAAACACAGAAGTAGAAAAAATTGTTCAAAGCTATAAAAAATACATTCTATTACTTGCAAATGCAAAAGATTTATCTATAATTGAAAAAGATGTGCCAAAAAGTTTTATACAGCCAACTAAATATGGTGATATATTTTTAGAGGCTGGTGAGAATGTAGATGTTGAAGGTGAAATTTTGAAGCTGAAGAAAGTAATTGAAAAAGCGCAAACTTCTATAGATTTTTTAAACAAAAGACTGCGCAATGATGAATTTGTATCCAAAGCACCTAAAGAGCTTATTGAAAAAAATAAGCAGGAGCTTCAAGAAGCTATCCAATTAAAAGAAAACGCTAAAAAGAGGATTGAACAATTAGAGAGAGTTTTATGAGAAAAATTTTATTTACTGCAATAGCTGTTTTATTTTTGGCAAATTTCGCATATGCTGGTGTAGGCGAAAATTTCGCACACGAGCTTACCTCTTCCTTGGTTGAGCAAAAAGGTAGAGTTATAGGTGTTGAAAACAATACAGTGATTCTTGATAAAGGCTCAAGTGATGGTATTATGAAGGGTGAGCTTGTCTATATTTACAAAAATCTAGGCGTTTTTGTTGACCCAACTACACAAAAACGCGTTGAATTAAAAAGTGGACGCGCTTATGCTCAAGTAGTTAGCGTACAGCCAGATAAAGCAATAGCTAAAATAATTAGAGGCACACAAAAAATCCAAAAGTATTTTTTAGGTTTACCGATTATACCAAACGGCTATACTTACTCAAAACCAGATGTGTCAGACAATGATGAGTGGGTTATAGGCAAAAGTTTATACAGAATTGCTATTGTTACAAGGAACCCCGTGTTGTTTAATAGTATAAAAAATGCTCTTGAAGCGACAAAAAAATTTGAAGTAATTGATCCAGATACGATTGAGATTGCTATGACAAAAGAAAAGATTACATCAATTAGCACGCCAGAGGATATTGAAAAATTATGCAGTGATATAAATTGTGATTTTGTAATACCCGTATATTTAAAAAACGATAATCAAATATCATACAACATATACAATGGCTACAGTGGCGACTTAATATACTCTACAAGCTCAAAAATAAGCCAACAAGAGATGGAAAATTTAAAAACAACTAAACTTGCAGAAAATCTCCCCCCAGAAAATGTTGTGCCTAGTACGCTTGATGTTCAGCCAAGACTTACATTTTGGGAAAGCTTGCTCAACAAGTTTGGTTTGTACAGCAAATACTCAAATGTTGGCGCATCAAGTGCTACAATGAGGCTTGTAAATTATGCAAATATTGGTTACTCAGCTAAAGCTTTGGCTGCAGCCAATGATTTAATTATTGTTGCAAACAAAGGCCAGTTAGAGTTATATAGGTTTGACGGATACTCGCTAAATAAGGTTGCAAGTGCCAATGTAGGGTATAATATATTTAACATCGATACTGCCCAAATTGACGGTAAAACTTACCTTGCTATATCAAATTTCAATGCTTACGGTCAACTTTCATCTTCTATAGCTTATATTGAAGGCTCTTCAATACATGTCATAAAAGATTCTATAGGTTATTGTTTAAGGTTCTTTGATGTATATTCAAAACCGCAATTGATTGCTCAAAATATGTCGATTGGGTCAAAGTTTTATGGGCCAATTTACGAGATGAACTTAAACGGTGCAATTATAAAAGAATTAAAATTACCAATAGATCCGGCGTCTTTCTATGAGTTTGAGCAGATAGGCGACAAATTAGTGTATGCTACACCAAACAACGAAATTGCGATTTATAATATATCTAATCATAAAAATTTCTTAACAGGCCAATATGTTGGCGCAAGCGTTGAGCCAATACAGCGATACTCCCATTCATTTAACCCCAATGAAAATTATTTTGAAAATAAAAATAAAGGGGTTGTATATATACAAAACAACTTAAAGTTTTTCAAGCATCAAGACAACTACTATGTCTTAGTTCCCACAAGTTACAGAAGCAATGTAGTGCAAGTTGCAGGTAGCCATTACAACGCATACAGTATATCTATGTATAAGCTTGATAGCGATAAACTGCTAGATGTTTGGAACTCAGGCAGCGTTTCTGGACGAGTAGTGAGCTTTGCAAGACAAAGTGATTATATAGTGGGGTTAATTGCAACACCAGCTCCATTTTTTACGCGATTTATCTTGGGCGAAGACGATATTTACAGGTTGACTGTATTTGAAATTAACAAATGAGCTTTGAAGATAATGAAAAACTCGCTTCTATATTTGAAACGATATCAGATGCATTGGAATTTTTAAATGAGAACCAATTCAAAATAAGAGCGTATAGAAATGCAGCAGATTCGATTAGAAGCTTAAACGAGAGTATTGTCGATATTTACTCTAAACCAAACCCAAAGAAAGTAGAAGGCATTGGCAAAGACTTAGAGCAAAAAATTAAAGAATACATTGCTACTAAAAAGGTAGCATATTTAGATGAGCTTTTAGAAAAAGTACCATATACGCTTTTTCAACTAAAAGATATAAGAGGCTTGGGACCAAGAACCTTATATAAGATGTTTAAGCGTTATCGCGTAAGGACACTTGAAGATGTGAAAAAGCTTGTGTTTGAAAACGATGAACTTAAAGACATATCTTTGTTGGAAAAAAGCATTAAAAAAATTAGAGAAGGTATAGAGCTTTTTGAAGAAGGGCAGAGCCGATTTCCAATCGGTGTAATTTTGCCTATGGCAAAAGGTTTGATTGAGCAAATTTTAAAAATAGAAAATGTTGTTAGAGCTGAAATAGCAGGTAGCACGCGCAGAGGCAAAGAAACTGTTGGTGATCTTGATATATTAATCTGCACAAAGGATTTTAAAAATGTCTCTAAAGCTTTAACAAACTTACCACATAAGCAGATAATCGCAATGGGTGATACTAAGGTTAGTTTGCTTTTATCTAATAATATGCAGGTTGACTTTAGAATCGTAGACGATGAATCTTTTGCATGTGCCCTACAGTACTTTACAGGGTCAAAAGAGCACAATGTGCGCTTGCGTGACATAGCAATCAAAAAAGGTTTTAAGTTAAATGAATATGGTTTATTTTTAAAAGACCAAAAAATTGAAACGAAAAATGAAGAAGATATTTACAAAGCGCTTGGTCTTTGCTACATTAAACCTACACTTAGAGAAAATAAAGGCGAGATTGAGGCTTGTTTATCGAATAGTTTACCTGATGTTGTAGAATTAAGCGATATAAAAGGCGATTTGCATGTTCACTCAAATTATTCTGATGGTCTAATGGGCTTAGAAGAGATTATACAAGAGGCAATAATGCGCGGCTATGAATACATTGCAATTACAGACCACTCTGTTTCTTCTTATGTTGCAGGTGGTTTGAGTGTTGAGCGCTTGTATGAGCAATTAAACGAAATAGACAAACTTAAATTTAAATATAAAGGTAAAATAAACATACTTGCAGGTAGTGAAGTTGATATAAAGCAAGATGGCAGACTGGATTTTGATGATAGCGTGCTTAAAGATTTAGATATTGTTATTGCTTCAATACATCAGGGTTTTGGGAACTCAAAAGATATAAACACAAAAAGGATTGTCGCTGCGATAGAAAACCCTTATGTAAACATCATAGGTCACCCAACAGGCAGACTAATAGGACAAAGAGCACCGTATGAACTTGATATGCAAAGCATAGTAGAAAACGCTGCAAAGCACAAAACAGCCTTAGAAATAAACTCTTTTTATTTACGCTTAGATTTAAACGACGAACATGCAAGATTGGCAAAAACCGCAGGTGCTAAGCTGTGTATTAATACAGATACACACACCAAAGATAATTTTAATTATATGATTTTTGGTGTGTTAACTGCACAAAGAGGCTGGATTGAAAAAAGCGACTGCCTTAATACGCTAGATTATAATCAATTAAAACAGTTTCTTAGGAAGCGCTAGCTTCTTTCAGTTTTTTATTGGCTGCTTTAGCAAGCCTTGAAACTAACCTTGCCGCTTTATTTTTATGTATCACGCCTTTGCTTTTAATTTTGTGAATTGCTTTTTGCGCCTTTTTCAATTCCTGATCTAAATCTTGCACACTAGTGCTATTTATAGCAAGCCTTGCTTGCTTAACGGTATTTTTTAGCCTTGTCCTGTAAGATTTGTTTCTTAAGTATCTTTTTTTGTTTTGTTTAACTCTTTTGAGAGCCGAGCTTTTATTTGCCACGCTTACCTCCTGTAAAAAACTATAGATTTATTTAGCATATCTTTAGTATAAAGTCAAATGTAAATACTAAAGTTTTATTTGTCAATCAACAAAATACCTTGAAAATAATGGTTCTATGTCTTTTGGTAAAGCGGGTTTTGCAATCAAAAAACCCTGAACTTCATCGCAATTTAGTTGCTTTAGTGCATTAAGCTGTTCTTTTGTTTCTACACCTTCTGCAATTACTTTGAGATTTAGAGCTTTTGATAAATTTATAATGGTTTTTAGTATCTCAAAATTTTTTTTCTCAAACATTTCTCTAATAAAGGCTATATCTATCTTAATGCCGCTAATAGGTACTTCTTTTAGGTATGATAAGGATGAGTAACCTGTACCAAAATCGTCTATAAAAATTTTTAAGCCATATTCATTTAGTTTTGTGAGTTTATCTAAGTGTTTAATAAGCGTGCTTTCTGTAATTTCTATCTCAATGAGGTTTTTGTCTACATTGGATTTATTTATTAACTCAAAAAATTTTTTTAAAAAGTTTGCATCATCTAGTTGAACAGGTGATAAATTAACAGCAACTTCTACTGTAAAGCCCATTTTTTGCCATATTTTAATTTGGTCTATTGCTTGTTCAAAAATGTGATAGCCTAGCTCAATTATTAAATTAGTTTCTTCTAATATTGGTATAAATTCACTTGGCAAAATTATACCATCTTTCGAGTTCCATCTAATCAAAGCTTCAACAGAGTGAACGTAAAAATCATTTAAAGATAGTTTTGGCTGGTAATAAAGAACAAATTCATTATTTTTGATTGCATTTTTGAGTTTATTTTGAAGCTCTAATTTTTTTTGAATTTGGATGTTTGAGTCTTGTTGGTAAAAGCCAATAAATAGGTTTTTCTTTTTTGCATCTACAAGGGCAATTTCTGCGTTTGTTATAAGTTTATCTTGAGTATCTGCATCTTTTGGGTAAATGCTTACGCCTATAGTAGAGCCCAAACTAATATCTATACCAAGGTTTAGGGATTCTATTTTTTCTTCAATAGATTTTGCGATTCTTAATATTTCATCTTTATCTGATGTATTGAGAATGAAACCAAATTCATCATTTCCCGTTCTTGCTACATAATAAATTTTATCAATTTCTAATATTGATTTTGCTATTGTTTTAATTATATAGTCGCCTTTTATGTAGCCATACTTGTTGTTTATAGCTGTGAAATTATTGATATCAAGTATAATTACAGAAAAATCTTTTTTTCGATTAATAAAAGACTCGATAGTATAGCCAAATGTCACCCTGTTTGGCAAGTTAGTTAGGGGATCGAAAGATGACAAAAAGGTTATTTTTTTCTTTTTTTCTATAAAATCTATTGCGTATGCTATGTCACTTGCAATTTCTTCAAATAGCTTTACCTCTTTTTCATCAAAATAGTCTATTTCATCAGAATAAGCTTTTAAAACTTTTGAAGAGCTTTTTGTATCTATTAGGTTTATTGGTACAGTAATTGATGAATGAAAATTTGATTCTTTGGATTGATTCATCCAGGGGCTCATTATAGGACTGTTTTGTATGTTGTTGCACACAACTATGCGATTTTCTCTGATTGCTATGCCAGAGGGACCAGCACCTTCTGGTTTATCTTCTTCAATTGATACGACAATGTTTCTCAAATACTTTTTGTAACCTGCGTATGCCCTTGGTTTTATTTCTTTAGTTTTTAAATCCACACAGCCTATCCATGCTAGTTTGAATTGGCCAAAATTAACTAGAATGTTACACACTTCTTCGTATAGTGTCTCTATATCTTGTATGCGCACAACTAGATTGTTAATCCTTGAGAGGACCTCGTAGAGCCTGTTTAGCCTTACAAGTAACTTTTCATTCTCTAGACGCTTTGTTATGTCACGAAAAACAACTACCATTGCAGAATCATTAAGTAAATTCACACTTGCTTCTAGCTGGAGTGGGTCGTCATTTTGAGTTTTAAAATTAAGTATTTCTGTGATACCTTTTGTTTGTTTAGCAAATTTTAAGAACAAATCTTGATAGTATGTTTTTTTGTCATCTTGTGCAAAATTTAGCACATCTTGATTAACTAAATTATTTGTTTTTAATATTAGCTGAATGGACTTATTGCAAGCAAGTATCTTGCGCGTTTTTATATCTATTACAAGTACGCCATCGTAGAGCTTATCAAGGACAGATTTTACTTCGTTTAACTTTAGCTGTGTTTTTTCCACACATTGCCTTGAGATAGATAAGCTCTCGATTAAGATAACTTTTAGTATTTCGTTTTCAAGAGTTTCTAAATTTTCTATTTTATATTCTAAAAAAATCTTGTGAGCAAAATCTAAAAATTCGCTAACTAAGCTCAAAAAGCTAGCAGGGTTATCAAGTTCATTAATATTGTTTGATTTTAGCTTATTTGTCAAAAAATCTCTGAGAATTTCTCTAACTTTCGGATCCACATTTCTTTTTTCGATAGCTTCGCAGACACTTAATAGTTTATCAAATATCTGTATGTTTGTGTCTTTGAGGTTTGAGTCAAAATAGCTATTTATCATTTAAAACCCTTAAACTATTGGTATATGTAATTTGAGCAATCTCAATTGTTTCAATCTCCAATAAATCGCCAAGTGCGTTAATTGTATACTGCAAAAAAGACGGTTCGTTT
>Ga0207433_10009256_pt1 | contig 15729 bp, 13 predicted proteins | sample YelNatPaOPGAMG01_FD_187559 | JGI IMG/M metagenome (GOLD analysis project Ga0207433, IMG submission 187559) | Hot spring thermophilic microbial communities from Obsidian Pool, Yellowstone National Park, USA - OP-RAMG-01 (SPAdes) (version 3) | ecosystem: Environmental > Aquatic > Thermal springs... | reverse complement strand
CTATCTCCTGGCGGGAAACCCGCCTTCTGGATCAACCGCTGCTGCAGTTTTCCCGGGTGAACCATGACCTTCTGGCTACGTGTCGTCACCCCGGGTTCGACGCGGCATTCAGGAACATACTTCAACATTATCAGGTGGACCTGATACACTTCCACCACACTTACCTGAGCTCCATCTCCCTGCTCGAGGTTGCGGTGGATTTTGGACTGCCGGTGGTTCTAACCCTCCATGATGCCTGGCATCTGTGTCCCCGGCTGCATTGCCTCAATGACCGGGGCTTCTGCGGCGGCCCCGAAGACCTGGAGCGCTGTACCACCTGTCTTGAGCCCATGCTTAAGGAGCGCACTCCGGAAACCAGCCGCCACCTTCTCACCATTTTGACCAACAGGCGGCAATACGTCCAAAGCTTATTCCCCCGTTGCCAGGTTTTGGCCCCCTCCCGCTTTCTCAGAAACCTCCATTATCGGTGTGGAGTGGCCCCGGGCTCTATCATCCATTTGCCCCTCGGCTTGGATGACTTGGGTCCGGCTGCACAGTTCGCCCCTGAAGATCCCCCCCGCTTTGTTTTTCTGGGAAATATCGTTCCGGTAAAACGGGTGGATATAGCCATTCAAGCCTTTGCCCCCCTGGCGGGCCAAACGGTCCTGGATATCTGGGGCGGGCTCCCCCAGGCCCAACAAAAAACGCTGAGGGAAAGCCTTGCGACCTATTCCCACATCCGCTACCGTGGACCTTACCGGCGAGGAGATTTGCCCAAAATTTTGGCCGGAGCCACAGCTCTGATAATCTGCTCCGACTTCGAGAATTATCCCCTGGTGGCCAGGGAAAGCCTGAGCTTAGGCGTGCCGGTCATCGCCTCCGGGGCCGGGGGCCTTCCTGAGATCGTGCGTCATGGGGAAAACGGCCTTCTTTTTCCCCCAGGAAATGTTGCCGCTCTGCGGGAAATGGTGGTCCAGTTCCTTGGCCCACCGGATCTCAGAAATCGGCTTCGCCAAGGTATCAGGCCAGTGAAGACCATTGGCCAGGAAGCCCGGGAGCTCCTTTCCTTATATCATTCTCTGACTCTGAGGCGCTCCCTGGCTCGGCGGCGGACAAGCCCTTCCCCTTCCCAAACCATGATTCCGGAAGGGGCGGGAGACCAGGGGAAGTCTGAAACTCAGGAGGGTTTAACCGAGATTATCCGGCAGCCTTGGCCGCCGCGGCCCAAAAAGGGTTTGGGGGTCGGTTTGCCTGGGGAAAATTCCCGAAGAACGCCATTTGAGGACCAGAATCCCCATATAACCGCCGGCTAGCATAACTTTCCCTGAAAATCCAATAAATTTCCCCGGATTTTTGGCAGACCACCCCCAAACCATGCCGGGGTTTTCAGGGTGTCCAAGCCAATGGGAAGCCCTTCCCACCGGTTCACTCACTGAACCAATCTCAGGCATGGCTTCCAGCACCGCCTCCACCGCCCGCATGACCTGGGTTTTGAAAGCCCTGGGTTTCCAGGACCTTTGGTTCCAACTCGCCGTTCAGGTCCACCTCTTCCCCGGCTTGGGCGAAATTCTGGTGGGGCAGGTGCAGACAGTAGCCCGGCTTTACCTGGTATTTCGCCATTATCCACCTCACTTGGGTCTCATGCTCTGGAGCGGGCAGACGGAGTCGAACCGCCGACAAAGAGGTGACCCTGATAAGTCCCTACCCAGGTTCCCGCTCATAGATTCGTGGAGGGGGCGCCGCCCTCTCAACTGTTTCTGTTTCTTCTGAAGCTCACCGTTTGACCTTTGCAAAAAATGTATGGTGAACGGGTTAGGTTACACCTGATATTGGCTTGAGGTAAAAGGTGAGGTTGAGATTGAGGTTTGCCCTGGTAGGCCCGGAAACCTGCATGAATATTCTGGGGCCGGTCCGGGGCGGTGTTTTTAGAGGGACTGATTTTGAATTATTTAAGGAAAAAAAGAAGTTAAGTGGCGTCCCCAACCGGATTTGAACCGGTGTTGCCGGCGTGAAAGGCCGGTGTCCTGGACCAGGCTAGACGATGGGGACGCGTGGGTTTTACTGGTGGGCCGTGTTGGATTCGAACCAACGACTCTCTGCTTAAAAGGCAGATACTCTACCGACTGAGTTAACGGCCCGTAACGCTTTTATTTAACCTCAGCTTGCCTCCTTGTCAAGGGAACCGGGCCTTTCTCCAGAAAATCTTTGCCGCTGCACCAGCCCGAGCGAATTATGACCCTTGTTGGAGGAAATCTTGCGTAGCAAGACGATTTAGTAATAATATCTTATAGTTAATTAATAATTTAATGGGCCCAGCGGTTAAGTAAATTGTGCTCTTATATCAGCCATGGGGCGGGGCAAACAAAGCAACTTCTATGGGAAACTCCGTCAGCAAATACGGGTTCTTCTCTTCCAGGTCCTGGCACCGCTTGGTCAGGTATTTTACCTTGGCGGCCAAATACTCATCCTGGTGGTTCAATTTCAACGAAGTCGCCGCCTCCTGCAGCAGCACCCGCAATTCCAGGTACTCCCGTTCCAACGGACGCAATTGGCGCCGCAGGGCCTGATAATCCGCCAACTCGCCGACCTCATCAAAAAACCACATGCTCATAAAAACTCCTTTCATCTTTCCCCGGCAGAGGCTTTCCCGACGGCTGTCAGGGTATCCAGGGCCAAATTAAACAGACGCCCCAGTATCTGGGCCTCCGGCGGGGAGGCGTCCACACGTCGGAGGTGCGGGCCCAGGAAAGTGTCATACAGGGCAGCTACTTTTTCCAGATAAGCCGGCTCCTCACTTACCTGGATATCCCCACCCCCGCCTTGGCGGCGTCGGGCCAAGGCCAGGGAAACCGGCAAGGTGAAGATCACCACCAGGTCGGGCCGCGGGGCAAAGGCCTCACTTTCTGCCAGAATGGCCTCCGGGTCGAGGCCCAGCGCTCCCTGGTACGCGGCGGAAGAATAATAGTAGCGGTCAGTGACCACCACCCAGCCGCGTTCCAGGGCCGGACGGATGGTTTTCTGCACATGCTCTCGCCGGTCGGCCTGGAACAGGGCCAGTTCTTCCAAAGCATTCAGGTGCCGTCGCCTCCCGGCCAGATAAGCCCGTAGCCGGCGCCCTGCGGGCCCGTAAGTCGGTTCCCGGGTTAAAACCACCCGGCGGCCCAAACGGGCCAGAACCGCGGCCAAATTCATGGCCTGGGTGGTTTTGCCGGACCCATCCACGCCCTCCAGGGCGATGAGCACCCCGCGGCCACCATCTTCTGCTGCGCTTACCACACTTCCGGAAAAGCCACGTTGGCGTAAAGGTACTCCACTTTCTCCTTGTGAGCCAACTCGACCTTGGCCATCTTCTCCAGGAAGGCTCTGGCATCTCCGGGAGGCTGGAGGCTGGCCAGGCGCTGATAAAAGTGGTAAGAGCCCTCCTCCCGCTTCATGGCCACCATTAAAGCCTCCTTGGGCGTCATCTCGGGACTGAGAGCCGGGGTTTTCATGACCTCTGCCAAATGCGTGTCCTGCGCCTCCCCCATCAGGGTGCACCCTGTCGGCGTCAGACAGGACTCCAGGAAGGCCTTGTGCTCCAGTTCATCCTTGGCCAGCCATTCCAGGGTTTCCTTGGTGTCCTGGTGGGTGACCAGGTCGGCCAAGCGGGTATAGAATTCGTGGGAGAGTTCCTCTTGGCGTATGGCCTGCTCGATCAAGGGCTTTAGGTCGGTGTTCATCATGGCTTCCTTACGGATTAATGGATACTTCCCGATGGTATAACGTTACACAATGGCCAGGCAGGAATCAAGCTCAGAAACAAAGAAGGGGGCAGCCGCCCCCTTACTCTGTGATCCCCCATCCCGCTCAGGTCCGGGATGAGGCCGGTTTTCTTAGCCGCCGTTAGGCCGCCTTGATCTGGATGGCTTTGGGCTTGACCTCTTCCTTCTTGGGAAGAACCACGGTCAGGACGCCATTCTTGTAAGTGGCCTCCACCTTATCCGCATCCACCACCGCCGGCACCCGTAAGGACCGGCAGAAAGAACCGTAGGAGCGCTCCACCATGTGGTAGGTTTCCCCTTTTTCTTCGCGCTCGGATTTCTTTTCCCCTTTAATTGTGAGGGTGTCCCCGACCATGGAGATCTCGATATCTTTAGCCTCCATGCCAGGAACTTCGGCCTTTACCGTAATTTTATCGTCAGACTCGGAGACATCCACGGCGGGGAACCACTCCTCTTCCGCTACAGGGCGCAGGGCCCGGCGGCCGGGGCCGAAAAACTCATCCCAGAGTCGATCCATTTCACTCCGCAGGCGGGAAACTTCTCGGAATGGTCTCCAGGGTATCAGGTCCATAACAGTTTCCTCCTATTTATACAAAATTTTTTGAGTTATTTCTTGGCATTAAGCTAAGAACAGGAGTAGTCCTTGTCAATATCCCTGAAAAAATTTCCCGGAGTTTCTGCTTGAATTAACCTCCCAAGGATGGTAAAAATGGGGCAGCCGGTCAGGCACGCCGCCATGAGTACAATAGCTGTCCGATATGAGCCAGTTGACCTCCCTTGGACCAGGGAGGTTTTTTTTGTAATTTTCTCGAATAGGGGGACAGGGGCCGGGGTTCGGTTTTATTGTTCCCCCTTCCCCGGCGGGGTGGCCTGATGGAACTGCGGCGCAAAGATCTTCTGGGCATAGCCGACCTGACTTCCGAGGAAATTCAGGTTATTCTGGACACCGCGGCCACCTTGAAGGAAATTTCCGCCCGGCCTATTAAAAAGGTCCCGACCCTCAGGGGCAAAACCGTGGTGACGCTGTTTTATGAGCCCAGCACCAGGACCCGCATGTCCTTCGAAATCGCCGCCAAGCGCCTGTCCGCGGATACCGTCAACCTGACGGTCTCGGCCAGCAGCGCGGTCAAAGGGGAAACCCTGGCGGACACCGCCCACAACCTCGAAGCCATGCAGCCGGATATCCTGGTGATTCGCCACCAGGCGTCGGGCGCACCCCACTACTTGGCACGGAAGCTCAAGTGCGGGGTGATCAACGCCGGCGACGGCCTCCACGAACACCCTACCCAGGCCTTGCTGGATCTGCTCACTGTGCGGGAGGCCAAGGGCCGGCTGGCCGGCTTGAAGGTTGCGATAATCGGGGACATCGCCCACTCCCGGGTGGCCCGCTCGAATATCTGCGGCTTCACCAAGATGGGGGCGGAGGTGGTGGTCGCCGGCCCTGCCACCATGCTGCCGCCTTACCTTGAATCCCTCGGCGCCCGGGTAGCTTATTCCCTGGAGGACGCGGTCCGGGACGCGGACGTCATCATGATGCTGCGCCTCCAACTCGAGCGCATGGGCCAGATGTTCCTGTCCACCTTGCGGGAATATGCCACCTACTTCGGCCTGGCCCCCCGGCACCTGGAGTTGGCCCGCAAGGATGTCATCGTCATGCATCCGGGGCCGCTGAACCGGGGGGTGGAAATATCCCCCGAAGTGGCCGACGGTCCCCATTCGGTTATCCTGGAACAGGTGACCAACGGCGTGGCGGTGCGCATGGCGGCCCTGCTCCTGCTCATCGGCGGCGAAAGGGCGTAGATGGGAATGATAAACTCGAGGGGGGACCGGGGGACTGGAGGTTCCCACCCTTCCCTCGAGCTCCTCCCAACCCCCGTTAAGGGATTGGGGGAGTAGGGTTGGGAGAGGAGGCAGGGGTCCAAGACCCCCGGCCCTCTCCCCCAAGATCAATAATTCGCCAAAATCTGGAACCAAACCATGAATCTCCTCATCTCCGGCGGCCTCGTGGTGGACCCGGCCCAGAACCTGGAAGAAATGCGGGACGTACTGATCGAGGACGGCAGGATTGCCGCACTCGAACCCCCGGGGACCATCCCGGCGGAGGGCCGGGAGGTCGTGGACGCCCGAGGCCTGGTGGTGGCGCCGGGTCTCATCGACATGCACGTGCACCTGCGGGAGCCGGGAGAGGAATATAAAGAAACCATCGAGACCGGCACCGCGGCCGCGGCCCGGGGAGGCTTCACGGCAGTGGCCTGCATGCCCAACACCGAGCCGGTGAACGACTCCGCCGCGGTGACCCGCTTTATCCTGGACCAGGCTGCCAAAGCAGGCTGGGCCCGGGTTTATCCGGTGGGGGCCATTTCCCGGAGGTCCCTCGGCCAGACCTTGAGTGAATACGGCGAGCTCAAAGCCGCCGGTTGTGTCGCCGTGTCCGACGACGGCCGGCCGGTGATGAATGCCCTGCTCATGCGCCGGGCCTTGGAGTATGCCCGGACCTTTGACCTGCTGGTCATTTCCCACGCCGAGGACTTGAATCTCAGGGGCGACGGGGTGATGCACGAGGGCCAGGTGTCGGTGCGCCTGGGGCTCAGGGGCATGCCCGCCGCGGCCGAAGAAATCATGGTGTACCGGGACATCCGCCTGGCCCGGCTCACGGGGGCGCGCCTCCATATCGCCCACGTCAGCACCGCGGGCAGCGTGGCCATTATCCGGGACGCGAAGAGGTCCGAGATCGGCATCACCGCCGAGACCGCGCCCCATTATTTCACCCTGACCGAAGAGGCGGTGGCGGACTATGACACCAACGCCAAGGTCAACCCACCCCTCAGGAGCGCCTGGGACCGGGCGGCCATCATCGAGGGCCTGGCCGACGGCACCATTGACGCCATTGCCACAGACCACGCCCCCCACAGCGTGCTGGAAAAGGACGTGGAGTTTGCCGAAGCGGCCTTCGGCCTGATCGGTCTCGAGACCTCCCTGGGTCTGAGCCTCAGGCTGGTGCATGAGGGGGTGTTGACTCTGGGCCAGCTCATTGCCAAAATGTCCTGCAACCCGGCCCGCATCCTCCGCCTCCCCGGCGGCAGGCTCACTCCCGGCTCGCCTGCGGATATCACCCTCATTGACCCCCACCGGGAGTGGACCGTGGACGTAAGCCGATTCGCCTCCAAGAGCCGGAACTGCCCGTTTCAGGGGTGGGAGTTAAGGGGGAAGGCTGTTATGACGATAATGGGAGGGAAGGTAATTATATAAGACTTAGGATAAGGTAAGGCGGGCGCTGCCCGCTAAAAGGACCTTGGATATTCCTCTGCTGCCCTGAAAATGATCGGTGGCCCAGGCGTCTCGCCTGTGCAGGCACGGGGCTTGGCCTCGCGGCTACGAAACCGCCGAGGGCGGCGGTTCACCATTTTCCTTCTCGTTCCCAAGCCTTGCTTGGGAACGCTATTATGAGCCAAGCTCAGCCTGGCATCCGCCTTGGTTCCCAAGTGCAACTTGGGAACGAGGTAATCTTGAACCTTGAACACTCTTAAAGGTGACCTCATGCCCAGCCAAGTCTACTTCATGGACCTCAGGGCCTCCCTCAAGGAGACCAATTTTCAAAAATTCGGGAAGCTCCTGAAGGCCCTGGACGTCAAGAGCATCATCAAGCGCCGGAAAAAGCGGCCTCTGGTGGCCGTGAAGCTGCATTTCGGGGAGAAGGGCAACACCTCTTATATCCGTCCCAATTTCGTGCGCCTGGTAGTGGACGAGATCATTAACGGCGGGGGCAACCCCTTCCTCACCGACGCCAACACCCTGTATCTGGGGACCCGCACCGAGGCCGTGAGCCACCTCACTACGGCCATTGAAAACGGCTTTGCCTATGCGGTGACCCGGGCTCCGGTGATTATCGCCGACGGCCTTACCGGCAAGGCCGAAGTGGAAGTGGAAATCAATAAGGAGCAGTTTAAAACCGTGTTCATCGCCGAGGCCATCCATGAGGCCGAGGGACTGGTGGCCCTGAGCCATTTCAAGCTTCACGAAATGGCGGGCTTCGGCGGGGCACTCAAGAACCTGTGCATGGGCTGCGCCTCCCGCAAGGGCAAGATGGCCCAGCACAGCAACATCAGCCCCCTGATCACCGAAAAGAAATGCACCGGCTGCGGCGAGTGCGTGGCCCACTGCGCCGCGGAGGCCATCCACATCAACCCCGAAACAGAGAAGGCGGTCATCGACCCCAAGAAATGCGTGGGCTGCGCTGAGTGCATCGCCGTCTGCCCTTACGGCAACATCCAGATCCAGTGGAACGAGGCCATCCCGGTGTTCCTGAAAAAAATGATGGAATACGCTTACGGGGTTCTGCTTAACAAAAAGGGCCGGGCCCTGTTCCTCAATTTCCTCACCCAGGTGTCGCCGGCCTGCGACTGCTACGGCTTCAACGACTTCCCCATCGTGGGGGACATCGGCATCCTGGCCGGAACCGACCCGGTGGCCATCGACCAGGCCTGTGTGGACCTGATGAACCAGGCTCCGGGGCTCCCCGGCTCGCAACTCAAGGACCTCGCCCCTGGCGCGGACAAGATCAAGGACATCTACCCCCAGATCGACTGGCCCCTCCAACTGGAATACGCCGAACAACTGGGCCTGGGGACCAGGGAGTATGAATTGGTGAAGGTATAAACTATTGGGGGAGGGGCTAAGGGCTACAGCCCTTAGCCCCTACACCCAATCCCCCTCCCCCAATCCCTTCTGGGGTTGGGGGCTTGGGGGGGCGGGCCCCCCAAAAACCCGTAGGAGCCAACAATGCAACCCATCGCCCCTTTAATGATCGAGCACCGGCTCATTGAACGTATGGTGCGCCTTATGCGCCAGGACCTGGAGCGCATCCGGGCCAACATCCTGGTGGACCCGGAGTTCGCCTTCGTAGACCCGGTCTTTATCGATACTGCCGTGGATTTTCTGCGGGTTTACGGCGACCGCTGCCATCACGGTAAAGAAGAGGAAATTTTGTTCGCGGAGTTGGCGCCCAAGGAGCTGGCCCCCGAATTGAAAAAGCTCCTGGACGAACTCATCCAGGAACATGCCCAAGCCCGGGAGTACACCAAAGAGCTGGTCAAAGCCAAGGAGAACTATCTCCGGCAGGAGCCTGAGGCGGTGAAACAGGTGTTACATTACCTGGACAAACTCACTGTCATGTATCCCAACCACATCCTCAAGGAAGACCAGCATTTCTTTATTCCCTGCATGGCATACTTCAGCGCCGCGGAAAAAGACGCCCTGATAGAGAAGATGTGGGAGTTCGACCGCAAGATGATCCACGAAAGATACGAAGAGGTGGTGTCAGGGATCGAAAACCGCCGGGCCTGCCACCTGGAACCTCATAAATGACGCTCATTCCTGAGAAGGCTTGGACAATTTGAGAAAAAGGCCCGCAATCACCCGGTCCTGGGGCAGCTCCTGTTTGACCCAGGCCACGAGTCTGGCAAAGGTTCGGGCCCAGGCTTCGGTGTGGTCCTGGCCGGTCATGAGGTGCGCCAGTTCGTGGCACAGGGTGGCCAGGCGCAGGCCCGCGGGATAAAACACAATGAGCTGGGCCCCATGGTCAGCTTCGGCCATCAGGAGCTTTTGCTCCTCCAGAAAGTCGAACGGCCCGGGGGGAGGCGGCGGCTCCCCCAGGATGAGGCGCGGCGGTCCCCAGGCGAAAGCCCGGCAAAGCCTCTGGCTCCACGTAGCGATTTCCTCCAGGGGCCGGGGTTCCAAGAGTCTGCGGTCATAGAAGTGGCATTGGTCGCAAAAAACCTCCCCGTCGCACACCAGGTCGCCATGCCGGGCAGGATTAAGTTTTTTGCCGCACCGGGAACATTTCATGAAAGGTTCCCCTCCTAAAATCTCCTGGCGCTGATATACTCTTTGCCGACCTGTTATAATAGAAATACCGATTAGGGCCTTTGCTCTGCAAAGAGAATAATGATCCCAAGTGGGGGGAGGGCCGGGAGCCGCGGCTTTTGGCCCCTCCCCTGCTAAAGTTCGATTATAGCTTTTGCCGAGCAAAAGACATAATCGATATAGAAAATATGCGCGGAAAAGTCTACTTGGTGGGCGCCGGGCCCGGAGACCCGGGCCTGATTACGGTCAAGGCCTTGAAGCTCCTGGCCCAAGCCGAGGTTATCGTCTACGACCAACTGGCCAGCCCCGAACTCCTGAAACATGCCCGGCCTGGAGCCGAAATTTTGTATGTGGGCAAAAAAGCCGGGGCCCACACCCTGCCCCAGGGCGGCATCAACCAGCTCCTGGTGGCCAAGGCCAAGGCCGGCCTCACCGTGGTGCGCCTCAAGGGCGGCGACCCCTTTGTCTTCGGCCGGGGGGGTGAGGAAGCCGAGGCCCTGGCTGCAGCCGGGGTGCCCTTCGAAGTGGTGCCGGGGGTCACCTCCGCGGTGGCGGTGCCCGCTTATGCCGGCATCCCCGTGACCCACCGCGACTACACCACCCTGGTCACCTTCATCACCGGCCACGAGGACCCCTCCAAGGAAGCCAGCACCATACCCTGGGACAACTTGGGGCAGAACCCCGGCACCCTGGTCTTTCTCATGGGGGTGAAAAACCTGGCGGAAAACTGCCGCCGCCTGGTGGCGGCCGGCCGCGCCCCAGACACTCCGGCTGCGGTGATCCAATCCGGCACCCTCCCTGAGCAGCGCACCGTGACCGGCACCCTGGCGGACATCGCGGCGGCGGCTGAAGCCGCTGGCATCCAACCCCCGGCCATACTGGTGGTAGGGGCCGTGGCGGCACTCCATCACCGCCTGGCCTGGTGGGAAAAGCGCCCCTTATGGGGCAAGATTGCGGTGGTCACCCGCACCCGGGAACAGGCCAGCGCCTTGGTGGAGTTTTTATCCGCCGCCGGAGCCCGGTGTCTGGAAGTGCCCACCCTCGAGATCGCCCCGCCGGACGACTTCGCTCCCCTGGATGCGGCCCTGCGCCGCCTGTCCGATTATGCCTGGATTATCTTCACCAGCGCCAACGGCGTATCCACATTCTTTCAGCGGCTGTTTGAGAAAGGCTATGATGTGCGGGCCCTGGGAGGGGCGAAACTGGCGGCCATCGGCCCGGCCACGGCCCAGGCTTTGCGGGACCGGGGCCTGGTGGCCGACGTGGTGCCGGCGCGCTTCCAGGCCGAGGACCTGGCCGCGGCGCTCCTGCCCCGGATAGCCCCGGGCTCCCGGGTGCTTCTGGCCCGGGCCCAGCAAGCCCGGGAAGTGCTGCCGGAAACCCTGGCCCAGGGCGGCGTCCGGGTGGAGGTGGCGCCGGTCTATCAGATTAAAAAACCAGAAAGCATTCCGGAAGAGGCCCGGCCCTTTATCGACTCCAGGCAGATAGACATCCTCACTTTCGCCAGTTCCGCCACGGTCCACAACTTTGCCGCGCTGGTCGGCCGGGAACGGTTTCAGGAACTGGCCCGCCAAGCCGTGGTAGCCGCCATCGGCCCCATCACTGCGGCCAGCCTCAAGGAATACGGCATCACCCCGGCAGTCCAGCCGGAGGATTTCACCATTCCAGCCTTAGCGGCTGCAATCGAAGATTTTTTTGCGCCCGACAAGCAATAATCCGACACCCGGGCAACTCTTCAGAGGAATCGGCTATCAGAGACCGCGGCGGCGCCAAGAGAATAATCGCTTCATCGTTACGAGGCCGAAGCCAGAGCCGCCAGGGTCCAGCGGTATTCCTGTTCCAGAAAATCCACCAGGTTCAGCTTGAGGTCGCCGGGGAGCAGGTCCCAGGTATAGGTTTCAATTTCCAGATGGCGGCTGAACCGGTGTTTGGCGAGAAGTTGGAGAACGGCCCGGGTGTGCTCATGGGTGGAGGTCAGGCTGCCGTATTGCTCAAGAAACAGGGGCACGTGGTAATGGACGCGCCATTCCTGATCAGGGGAGTCGGCTAGCTGCGCCAAGGCTTGGTGAAGATCGGCATAGCGGCTCAAGCCGCGGTCAGGTCTTTGCCCCCGCACCTGGTGCAGGTACGGAGAGCGGCTGAAAGGCTCAAGTTCCCGGCCCAGTTCGGCCCGGCGGGACTGGGCCGACGGCAACGCGGCCTGCCAGCCGCAGGTGATCTGCACCTTGCCGACCCGGATGCCCGCGGCAGCCAGGTTCTTTAACGGCTCCTCCGGATCCTCATATGCCACGGCCAGGTGGCAGGTGTCCAGGCAGACCTGGATATGCTCCAGGAGCGCCTCCTGGGCCCGGGCCAGGGACAGGCCGGCGCGGTCAGCCAGCCATCTCCCCCCTCGGGGCAGCAGCCACTGCCCAAAAAAATTCGCCAGCTCCCCACAGGTCTCCACCAGACCGTCCGGCTCGGGTTCCAGGTCCAGGTGAATGAACCGGCCGGTCCTGGCCTGGACTTCCAGGAGATGGTGGACCACCGCGGCCAGGTTGTGGCTGATGCGCTCCAGGGCCTCGACCGAAGGCGGGGCCAACCAGGGCTTGTAGGACAAGGGTGAAGTGGAGATGCTTCCTTCCTGGCCGGGCGGCAGCAATTCCCGTAAAACCCGGACCAGACGCATGGTATACTCCAGCCTGGCCGGCTCCCGCCAGTCCGGGGCAAAGACCTCCTCTTTCACCCTAGGGCCGTGAAACGCCCCGTAGGGGAAGCCATTCATGGTAAATACATAGAGGTCATGGGCGGTCAGGAACTCCTTAAGGGCCGGGAGACAGTTGCCGGCCAGCAGTTCCTGGCATTCCGCGGCGGAAAGGCGCAGGCCCACTCCGAAAGGGGCCTCAGGCGAGAGGCGGGCCTTCAGTCGCGGCAGGCATTCCGCAAGCTGCGGAAATATCCGGTTCCAGCCATGGCCCGGGTGCACCTTGCTGCAATAGGTCAGGTGGGCGGCTCCAAGGGAAGCGATATGCATGTTTTTCTGGTTCCTGTCATGTTCGGAAAACCTGACCGGCTGACAACGCAGCCGCGGCGGACCTCCTGGTCTCCCCGGCGGCCCGGCGCTCCAGGAAGGCAATGGCCTGCTTGATGAGATCGTGCTCCAACTCGTGCACCTCCAGGGGCCGGCCGATATCGGTCAACAACATGATGGTCAGCCGCCCGCCCAGGTGCTCCCGGAACTCGCTGAGCCCTTGCAGCACAGCCTCAACTCCAGAAAGGGAAGGATCCCACAACGGCAACCCCAGTTTTTCGAGCGCCGCCAGTATCCGCACCCAGGGACCTCTGGGCAGCAGGCCCGCCAAGCAGGAATAGGTGGCGTCCAAGGCAATGCCGATGGCCACCGCCTCCCCGTGGCGCAGTGCAAAGGAGCTGAGCTGCTCCAGCTTGTGGGCCGCCCAGTGACCGAAATCCAGGGGACGGGAAGAACCGAACTCAAAGGGGTCCCCGCCCCTGGCAATGTGCTTCAGGTGCAGGGCGGCGCTCCGGTAAATGACTCGCCGCATCTTTTCCATGTCCCTATCTTTCAAGGCCGGGGCCGATTTTTCCAGGAACGCGAAAAACGCGGCATCCCGAATCAGGGCCACCTTGAGGGCTTCGCTCACCCCGCTTAACCAATCCCGATGGGAGAGCGTGGTGAGGAAGTTGCAGTCGTTAATGACCGCCCAGGGGGGGGCGAAAGTGCCGAGGAAATTTTTTTTGCCGAACGCGTTGACACTGTTTTTGACGCCGATGGAGGCGTCAGCCTGCGCCATCACGGTCGTGGGAATGCGAACGAGGCGCACTCCGCGATGGGCCGTGGCCGCGGCAAAACCCGCCATGTCCACCACCGCGCCGCCGCCCACCGCCACCACATAGGAGTGGCGGCACAAGCCGGCACGATGGACGGCTCGGCGAACCCGGAAAACCGGCGCTGCCTCATTCTTTACCCGCTCCCCTCCCGGTACCAGCAGCGGCGGGGCCGCGAGCCGAAGGCGATCAGAGTAATGTTCAACGTATTCGCTGACTTCCGCCAGCAGGCGGGGATGGTGCTGATAGAGGCCCTGGTCCACGACTGCAAGGATTTTCTGGGGAGCGCCATCTCCACCGCTGCCCGCTATCTCCGCCAATAGGGGATTGGCCGGAGCAAAAACCTTATCAGTAAAATATACCCCGTAACGAAAATTAACCCGGATTTCCTGGTGGATGGGGGGAAATCTTCTCATGGCAACCTCGTGCGCCTCTGAATTATTCTGCGCCGATATTTTGCCCGGATTATGGACTTGCAGGGGCCACCGCTGCTCAAGGCCTGCTGGGACCGGAACACAACTGCACCTGAAAACCTTGTTACTTACAAAATAAGAAGAATTTCTCCGGGCGCAAGATAACTTGGTGCGCCCTCAGATCTCGGTTTCCCCTTTTGGAGTGGCATAGGTAACCGCCGCCCCCAGGGCACCGCTTAAAATTGCCCGGAGGGTTGGCAGTTCGGGAAATAATGCCTAGCTTTCAGATAAACCAACAGGCTGGCGACTGATGCCAGAAGACTTTCAGCAGAAGCTTGAACCCGTCGCTCCGGAGGTTTTAGAGCCGGAGCCAATAGAGCCTCAGCAATTGGCGGGGATTTCCCTGGCGGCCCTGGGGGTGGTTTTCGGGGACATCGGCACCAGCCCCCTGTATGCCGTCAAGATCTGTTTCGCAACGCAGTCGGGCCTTACCCTTCATGCGGCCAGCATCTTCGGGGTCGTATCCCTCATTTTCTGGTCCCTTATTCTCGTCATCTCAATCAAGTACTTGATTTACGTTATAAATGCCGACAACCACGGGGAAGGGGGGATCATGGTCCTGATGTCCCTGGTCCATCCCGGCGGCCGGGTCAGCACTCCGGGACGCTGGACGCTCGTGGCAATGGGCCTGTTCGGTGCGGCGTTGTTATACGGCGATGGAGTCATCACCCCTGCCATCTCCGTATTGAGTGCAGTGGAAGGTCTGAGTCTGGCGACGGACCTCTTCATCCCCTACATTCTGCCTATTACCGTCGTCATCATCCTCCTGCTCTTTATCTTTCAGCGCCAGGGCACTGCGGTGGTGGGGCTGGTCTTCGGCCCGGTTATGCTGGTCTGGTTCATGACCATTGCCATTCTTGGTTTTATTGCGCTTCTGCGCCGGCCGGACATCCTGATGGCGGTTAATCCTGCTTTTGCCGTGCATTTCTTTCAAGCCAACGGCTGGGCGGGGTTTATGGTCCTGGGTTTTGTTTTCCTGGTGGTTACCGGAGGCGAAGCCTTATACGCGGATGTAGGCCATTTCGGCAAGTTGCCCATCCGGGCTGCCTGGTTTGGCCTGGTGCTGCCCTGCCTGCTCTTGAACTACTTCGGCCAGGGGGCCCTGCTCCTGGAAAATCCCCAGGACATCCGCAACCCTTTTTATCTGCTGGCCCCCTCCTGGGGGTTATATCCCCTGGTGGTCCTGGCCACCATGGCCACGGTGATCGCATCCCAGGCGGTTATTTCCGGAGCCTTTTCCCTTACCCGCCAGGCGGTCCAACTCGGGTTCTGCCCGTTCATGAAGATTATCCATACTTCGGAGGCAAAGATCGGCCAGATCTATATAGGAGTGGTCAACTGGACCATGATGATCGGCACCATGGCGCTGGCTTTGGGCTTCAAACATTCAAGCAACCTGGCCTCCGCCTACGGCGTGGCCGTGTCCACTACCATGCTTATCACCACCATCCTGATCGGGGTGGTGGCCCATGAACTGTGGGGCTGGCCCAAGCCCCTGGTGGCTCTGATAACCGCCTTGTTTCTGATCCCGGATCTTTGCTTCTGCGCGGCCAATATGTTCAAGATCCTGGAGGGCGGCTGGTTTCCCCTGACCCTGGCCGTCCTGATCTTTATCCTGATGTCCACTTGGCGGGAAGGGAAAGATCTGGTATCCGCCGACTATATAGCCAGTCAGGTGTCGGTGGCAAATTTCCTGAAAGAATTCAAACGAAACCCGCCCCTGCGGGTGCCGGGCATTGCGGTTTTTCTTACCGGCAACCTCGAGGGCGTTCCTCCGGCCCTGCTGTATCAATTGGCGCACAACAAGGTGCTGCACGACAAGGTCTTGT
>Ga0207433_10009240_pt1 | contig 15751 bp, 27 predicted proteins | sample YelNatPaOPGAMG01_FD_187559 | JGI IMG/M metagenome (GOLD analysis project Ga0207433, IMG submission 187559) | Hot spring thermophilic microbial communities from Obsidian Pool, Yellowstone National Park, USA - OP-RAMG-01 (SPAdes) (version 3) | ecosystem: Environmental > Aquatic > Thermal springs... | reverse complement strand
GTAACCACTTCAGATAATGGCACACAAGTAATCGCAGTTAACCGTCTAGTCGGATCAGCTGTTACGCCTGTTGCACTTACTTATCGCACTCCAACGATTTCAGTGGGTGGAACTAGGTTACATTTAATAGCTGGTTATATTAGCGCAAGATATGATAAGCCTATTATTGTTAACCCGGGGAAGAATTTGATGTTTGAGGGTTCTCAGTTTTCTGGTTCAGCTCAAGACGTTAGGGTCACGATTGAATGGATTGAAGTTTCAATATAAGGTAGGATAAGCATGCCCGGACTTATAACTAACGTCGGTAAGAATTTGATGGCTTACAGTTTGAAGAGTACGAGAGATTGGGGTTATCCGACTCATATGGAGACGGGCTACGGCACAACTGCTCCGACTGTCAACGATACGAATCTTGAGCATCCGAATAATGATAAGGTTACCTTAACCTCTGTGACTGTTAACACGACGAATCACACGATAACGTTTAATGCCTCTTGGACGTTCACCGGTACGACTAATGTGAGTGAAATAGGACTGTGGGCTTATTCAGGTGGAACATATAGGCTGGTGAGTCGTGAAACATTTTCAACTATAACCTTCTCTGCTGGTGAAAGTATGAACTACGCAATCACATTTACATGGTGAGCTTAGAGATGGTTGTTAGAAACTATTATCCGGTTGCTGATAGGACACAAGTAACCGATAAGATTCCTATACCTGTCGAGGACCGTGAACTTATTCCACTTGAGAACAGGGACTACATGGGTGGAACAGCGTTAGCTACTGTCTATCATGCTCTACCCGCCTATTCGTCATTGAAAAGTGCATCTAAAATAGCGTCATACTCAGCCATGCCATCTTATTCAAGGACAGTAGCTCAGAAGGTTTTGAAGCGTTATTGTATTAATGACTGCCACGTCTGGCATAAGAATGCTGAGTCAGGCTACAATTATCATGGGTACGACGTGCCAAGTCACTACGATAACAGGATCGATATTTATCAAGGTGTTTATGATCAGCTTTGCCAGTTTGACCCGTTCCCTACAGGTGGAACCGTTTCAAGCGCCTACTTGTACGTTTGTCTCACTAACCCAATACCGACATGTTCCTATGCTACTCAAAGGATAACAGCTTCATGGAGTGAGTACACAGTTACATATAATAGCATTAAAAACTATCTTGTAGGTCCGATTGATGCCGGTTCGTTTGGAGGTTCAGGCTGGCAATCCATAAGTGTCTTGGGTGTTGTGAAGGACTGGATTGAAGGCGGAGCTGCTCAATATGGTATATGCTTGTCAGGTCATTACGTGCCAGCAACTGACCCTATTGTAGAATGGTATAATCGACACCAATTCAGTGGGGCTTATAACTGTTATATAATAGCGACGATTAATTTCTAGATGAAACTATTGAGTTGGGGGTGATCTGTTGAAGGTTGACATTGTCAGCAGCCGGATACATGAGTTTAAGCAGCCTGACGGAACAGTTGTTAAGCAGGTTATGACAACCTACCAAGTTGATGGAGGTCGAATAGAGACTATTACGATGCCTCTTGAAGAGTGGAGTGAAGAAGTTGTTTGGAGCAAGATCACCGAGCAGGTGGAGCATGCAAAGAAGATAGTTGGTCAGTCAAGGGAGATTTGATTTGGGCTTCAGAGACTTCATTAAGCCCTACTTGGATACGATTTATCTAATTGCATTCAAAGTTTTGAAAGGTGTGGAAGACGCTGCGAACTGGATGTTAGGATATGCGGTAATCGATAACATAGGTAGAGCTTTGAACAATTATGTGCTTAGTCCACTATTTGAGTGGATACTGTCAGCATACGCAAATGTTATGAGCATAGCCAGTGAGGTTGACAGGTTCCTAGCGAATCCTATAGCGTATATTCAGGAGAAGATGGGGTGGACTTGGAACTGGATTCAGGCAACAGCTCACGGTTTACTGAATAGTATATGGAACGTTTTGACTGGTGTGAATTGGTGGGTTGGAGTGATATACTCGGCTCTTATGAATATTCAACTACCAGACCTCTCAGTCATCATATCAGGTTGGAATGGATTAGTCGCCAACGTTCAGCAAACATTGAATAACTTTACGAACTTCGTCAGCCGTGACTTACCTAACCTCTTCGGGCAGATTGTAAGCCTAGGCAACCAGATTGCTAGTCTACCTTTCACGATAGGCCAAGACCTGTTCAACAAGCTGTTAGCGTGGGTTGAGAGCGTCGTGGTGACGGCTCTGGATGAGGCTACTGAAGAGATGAATCGCAGGGAGTAGTGGGTTTGGGCTTAGGCGCCAGCATTGTAGGATTTCTAAAGAGCACAGTGCTTTGGTTACTCTCGCTTGGTGATGAGATAGGGGACTTCTTCAACGCTGTAGGCTCACATTTCACAGCAGGATTCAAAGATTGGGCTGGAGACTTCGGTGAAGGGGTGGCTGACGTTGTTACTCCAATCACAACAAGCATAACAGGTGTAGGAGCGGCATTCATCCTACAGGGCTTCGCACATCAGATACATGAGCTGTTGCCCGCTGACCAGATTAAAAGTCCAATCCTGCGCAAACACTGGCAGGAATTCCTTGATGCTACAGACGGCAAGGCTGAGGAATGGGCTAAGAAGTATCCGACAGGCACGTACTACAGCGATACGGCATTCCAAGAGGTAATGCACCAGTTAAATGAGATTCTGCGCAACTTCTGGAAGACACTACAGGTATCAGCCTACGATGCTCTGACTGGACTCCTTACGCCTTATCCCGGATTGACCTTCGAGGACGGCAAGGCTAACGCTGTGCAGTATCTTGAGATAGTGCTTGGACTTAACGCCATATCAGCCGCTATCTCAGCAGCCATAGAAGCGTTGAGTCTTGGACAGCTTGAAGTTGTTGCAGAGAGTTTCCATGACCTGTACTACAATCTAGGCTTCTGCTGGCTGACTTGGGTTGTGTGGAGTGAACCGTTTAGGCAGAAGATTAGCACACCTTTACGCAAGGGCTATCAGCGTGAGATGCGTCCGGAAGAACCTACAAAAGCCGAGTTGATACGGTATCTCACAACTAGGCGCATCGAGCCTAAGGAGTTCATGGAAGAGATGGCGAAGCTCGGCTACAATGATTACTACTCTTCATGGTACCGCTTCTGGGAGTACAAGGACTTGACGCTTGCCAACCTTAGACGGCTCAAGGCTCTCGGGGTTACAAACATAGACTACGAGGCGTATGTGAAGCATCTTGGATACAGCGACTCTGATGTGCCTCACGTCTTGAAGTTGTTGGAGCCGGTGAAAGGTGAGGAAGAGGCTAAGGAGATTAGTGTTGCTGTAGCCGGCAGATTGTTCAGTAGAGGTAAACGTGATGAACCTTGGTTCCGTGACTTCCTCAGTAAACGGCTCTACACTGAGGATATGATTGAGGCTATGATTGATTATTATCGTGCTGATGACCTTGAGGAAGAGAGAGGTTTACTGTCAAGTGAAGTCTCTAGAGCGTTGAAGGCTGGTGAGATTACTGAGAGTCAAGCACGTGAGTATTGGAAGCAGCTTGGCAGAACTGATGACGCTATCAACGTTCTTGTAGCTTTGGCGTTGCATCAGAAGGAGGTAGAGCAGAAGGATGCTACAGTCTCTACTTATGATCAATTGTTTGTTGCTGGTCGTATTCCTGAGAGTCAGTACAGGTCGAAACTTCAGGAGCTTGGCATATCTCCTGAGGGGATTGAGGCTTATGTGGAACGGGCTAAACTCAAAATGATTGAGGAGCCTAAACTGTTGACTGAAAGTCAGGTTCTAAGTGCCTTCAAGAACCGTGTTAAGGATGAGTCTTGGGCTAGAGAGTATCTTGCTAGGTTGAAGAGGTCTCCTGATGATATTGATGTCCTGATAGAGTTGAATAAGCCTGAGGTTCCTACTGAAGAGAAGAAGCGTGAGGTAAGCAGGTCTGTCTGGGATAGCCTATTCAATAAGGGAGCTATTACTGAGAGTAAGTACCGTGAGGAACTGTTGAAGCTGGGTTACAGTCTCGAGGCTGTTGACGCCTATGTGTTGAGGTACAGTCCAACTGTGCCTGCTGAGGCTGCGCCTGTTGTGAAAGAGTTGACTAGAGCTGAGATTCTAGAGGTCTGGAGGGAGGGATTCCAGACGTCAAGTTGGACTAGAAGCAGATTGCGAGCTTTGAACATTGCCTCTGCGGATATTGAATTGCTGCTTAAGACGAATATGCCTAAGATTACTGTTGACCAAGCTATAGAGATGTACAGGACTAGACTGATAGAGTTTGATGTTGCTTTGGAGCATCTGTTACGCAATGAGGTTCCTGAAGCTGACGCTAGAGCTAGGCTTGAGGCGGTGGTGAGAGTATGATAGTTGTTCCTATAATCTATAGGATAATCTCTAGGGGCCTCTTCTTTGTAGCCGTTGGCCTGATGGCTTCTGCTGTGCTTGCTAGCGACATGGCTATCGAAGAAAAGTTGTTTGGCATCGGAGTCTTAGTAATGTTTGTAGCCGCTGTAACTTATCTGTGGGATTGGTGAGAGTATGAGTGAACCTAAGAAGCAGCAGTATAAGCCTCCTGAGAAGCCTACACCCTTTTCGCTGTATGAACGTGCTGTATCACCTAAGTCTAAGGAATCACCTGAGAGTAAGACTAAGAGCACATAAGTACAAAACTGTACTATGCGTATAGCCATACTTCTTACTTACTTACTTACTTACTTACTATGGCTATAGACATATAGTCATAGTCATAGTGGAAAGTGTTAAATAGCTAACCTAAGATATGGCTATAGTGACATCCTATGCAAACTCATATCTATATTTCAGATACAAAGGATAGGGTTTGGAAAGAGTTCATAATGATATGTAGACGTGAGAACGAATCTGCAAGCAAGAAGATTATGGAGTGGGTTAGCAGATACGTTGATAAGCACAAGCATGGAAATCCTCAAACCACGATTAAACGGTGGATTCCTGAAGAGACGAAGCCTAAACCTCCGAAGGGCAGTGTGAGAGTCCGAAACATATCCGAGAAGCCTGACGATGTCTTGCTTGAATTACTTGCAGACGATTCCGTAAACGAATTTGACAAGCAGCTTATCCGTGATGAACTGAAATGGCGGAAGGAGACTCAAGTAACATGATTTATCAATGTAGCAGATGCGGGTTACGCTTCAGAGACAAGAGCCTCTTCACATCACACGAACTCAAGTGTGTGTACAGGATTTGACCTTTAAGGCTAAGTATAATCGCAAAGTCTACGTTGGTAGATACGAGACTTTCGATGTGGGACTTGAAGTAGACTATGATGAGAAGCATGACCCCAGAGACGCCCTCACCCAACTTCAAGCAATCGTCGAACAATGGATTCGGGAAGACCATATCCCGCCTCACTCAGCCTTCTACCGGCCTGACCAGAAGATTCCACGCAAATCTCTAGTAGCAAAGGAGGAGGTTTCTCTTGACACAGTATGATACGCTAGTGCTTGTCAGCATCATACTTGCCATATCTTCTGTTGCCGTCATCATATACGGAGCGGTGGCTCTCTACCTTGCATGGAAGAACCACACCGAAGAGTGACACACGAGCCGAAACTGAAGTTCGTAAAATACTCGAAGACTTAGGCAGGTTCCACCATACTTTTGAAAGTCAAGTTCCAATCAAGACAAGATTCAGTCCTAGAACATTCATAGTGGACTTTCTGTTTGACGAGGATACTGTGATTGAGGTTCACGCAGACCATAAAGCGAGGTGGAACACTAAAACACGCAGAGACAAGGATGCGGCTAAACGTGAGTGCCTACTAGCTGAAAGTTACTTTGTCATAGACATAATAGGCACTGACAGGCAGATAGCTCGACAGGCAAACATCATCAGGAACGCAATACTCGACTCATACAAGTATAATCTAGACTACACGAGGATAGACTTGAGCACTGAAGACGGTATACCTGTTATCTCACATGACCCAAGTGAGGTTTGAATGGAGAGACGACAGTGTGCATGGTGTAGACGTTATCTACCTGCACGTTACAAGCTAGAGATTTGTGAGGTCTGCCGTAGAGAGTCTTTACGAAGGCTTAAATATATGAAGAAGCCTAAACCTGAACCTTGAGGTGTATACATCATGCAATCACCCTACTATATCTCACCTGTACTCTTCGCTATCGCAGAGGCGCTTGAGTTCTTCAGTGACAAGTTCCCAGCTGACGAGTCTGCACTCCTGAAAGGCACAGCAGCCTTCCTACGTGTTGTCACAGTCTACTTGATTGCGAAGGGATACATCCTAGCGGCAAAGTTTAGGAAGTAACATGGCTTGTCTAGGCTTAACCTCACCAACATCACAGACAGGGAAGCCTTAGAACACCGCATCAAACAGCTTTCAACAATTAATATGGCTGACAAGAAGATTATTATATGTCGAATAACACCAACTGGGAAACAGATATACTACACCTTAGAAGAAGCTCTCGCTGGGCTTCAAAGATACGCTAAAGGATTGCCTGACGAGATAGGTGAGTTTGAGCTTCTAGTAGCCAAGAAGGAATTGGCTTATGACAGGATGCGTGGTAGTAAGACCGGACTGGAGTGACCTAGCCTGTCGCTGGATGAGTGAACAACTCAAAAGGAAGACTTTGACGTACGCTAAAACGGCTGGGATTCAAGCTGTAGACCTCTACGCTGACGACGCCAATAAGCCTAAGATTATCAGTGAGCTTCTGAAGGTTCCCTACGGCACGTTGCTGGGACATGGAAACGCATCAACATACACAGCCCAACGAGAGCAGGTAGTATTCCTACTTAATGAAAGTTCCACCCGTGACCTCTGCTCAAAATCAGGTAAGAGAGGACTCAGCTTCCTATCATGTAGTGTAGGTAAACAGCTTCTACCTTGGATGGTGCAGCAGGGTTTACGTGCTGTGAGAGGATACACTGAAGACTTCGTATTCGCAATCGATTACGCTAACTTCCCAAATAGTGTAGCTGAACCATTCGCATACTGCTTCATGATATTCGATAAAGCCATCTATGAAAAGAAGACTTGGCTGTCTGCACATAACACTGCTCTAGCAGCATGGGAGAGAGCTATTCAGAACGCTCCAGCCACAACAAGAGCCTACATGATTAACGACTATGATAACGACCACATCTGGGGAGACTTAACGTTTAACCCGTATACTGAGCCTCCTGAACCACCGCCTGAACCGCCTCCAGAGCCGCCTCCTGAACCTCCACCTGAACCTCCCACACAAGTATGGTACTGTCCTTGGTGTGACTTCAAAGGCACAAAGGAAGACTTGCAGGGACACATCAAATACAATCACGCTCCGAAACTTGTGGAACCCTGCTTCCTGAATAAGGTTATCCGGTACTGGATAGGATGTAAGATTCCTTAAATGTCTAAGAAACAGAAGATTGATGAGTATGTTGATAAGTTGCCGGGTGAGATTATAGCTGTCTCACCGTTTGAGGTTGAAGACCCTCCTATACTGATGCATCCGAACCCTACAGATGATGAGCTTTACGGGCTTGCGGAATCAATTAAGCATAACGGCCAAATTAACCCTATAGTAGTCTATAGGAAAGGTGACCATTACGGGCTTATATGCGGCTACATGAGAACTCAGGCTGCTAGACGATTCAACATTCCAGTTTTAACAGCTAAACTAGTTAAGGTTGATGAGGCGACAGCTATGGGACTACTTGTAGAGGAGAATCTTACAAGGTTCCCCCATAACCCTATCAGTGAATTAGAGATGGTTCAACACGCTAAGGAGAAGCTGGGTTTAAGTATTAAGCAGATAAGTGAGAAGTACGGTTGGAGTGAGGCTTGGATTCGTCAACGCCTCGAACTGCTCAGGCTTCCAAGTGAGTTACTCACATACATTGGTGACGGTCGACTGAAGTTGACTGTGGCATCTAAACTGCTTAGGCTGCCAACCCGTGACTTACAGTTAAGGTTTGGAATTGATTCTGCGCAGCGTGGATACAGTGCCGAGCAGCTTGAAGCGATAATTAATACTTATCTTGCTGAGGCGGAGAAACTTCAGAGGCCTTTGACGGAGGAGGAGATTAAGGCTGTTGAGGAGGTTCCTCTGCAATGCTGTGATTTCTGCGGGAAAATGAAGCCTGTTGTAGAGTTTAGAACTCAGAGCTTCTGTTCAGACTGTGTTAGACATACAATCTATTTGTGGGAGAGGGAGAAGGCTGAAATGAAACTTTTGGAGCTTCAACAGGAAAGGATGGGTTTCATGAGGGAGAAGCCTCAAGTTCAGTAGAAAGGAGGTGAATCTGTCTCGGGGACTCCTATGAAAAAGCCCCGTAAAGGATGGAACTTTAGAATAATAGGTTACAATAAAGAAGGAAGACCAATAGACTCTGATGACGCCTTCTACTTACAAAGCGCAGAGAGAGTAGCTTGCCAGATGCTTATGCCAAGCCTCCGCCTCTACAAACCAAACATAACAAAAGTAACCATCTACAATAAAAGAGGGACCCGAATCAAAATATTCAAAACCAACTGAAACAAACACCTAAACAACCCCATGAAATTTTATGGTTGAAGTGTGCAATTCTGGTTTCACAAACTGGAGGACAGTTCTATCCTGGCTAAAATTCAAATCTAGCCTAAAATGAACTCAATTCAATGAAATTCCCGTGAATCCACTCTTAAATTCAAGATTCCAACCTCAAAAACCCCCCTTAAAAACCTCAGAAATCCAACCTATTCCCCAGCACCCACCCAAACCCAACCCCAACCACACAGACAGCCATGAAATTTTAAGTTGCTGGGTAGGTTGCTATTTCGGGTTGGATAGATTGTTGAGTCTATGTTCTGAAGTGTTTGAAACAATTGTAGAAGATAGGGGTTAGATTGAGTTTGAGGTAACCATGCGTGGGTTTAAATCCCGGCCTCACAAACGCCGTCGTCCGTCTCCGGTCCAACAATCCAATCGACCTGTTTCATGTTCTTCTCACTTCCAATCCAGTCTTACACTTTGGTTCTAGTCTGTAACATTCTACTGAAAAGATTCGCAGTACCTCATGATCTCTTCGAAGTACGCAGGATCCTTTGATTTCTCGATGATCTCAATGAACCCTTCATGCTTTCGCGGCACGACTGCTATGCCTTTACGCAACGAGTATCTAATGATTGTTCCGTCGTCATCTTCGAACTTATTCACCCATCGTAAAGATTTTCTTATCAATTTATCCCTCTCACTCAAGATTGACTCACCTCACCTACATACTAGTATAGGTATACATATATAAACTTTGCTATACTATGCATGGTTGGCTAAGGCATGCAAACACTTATATACTAGTGTATACGTACTTTATAGGTGTCTCACGAGCTGACCAATAGAGTCGATCGGAGACGGGAGAGAGTGAGAGAATGAGAGTCAACGTAAAAGGATATGGTTGGAGAGTTAGAGACGATTTGGTTGCTGAGGACATGAACGACTATATTCAGACGACAGCGTGGGGCATAATGAAGAAGGTTAAGTATCGTCTCTGGTGGAACGCTGCAGAGGGCGGTCTCTGGATAAGAGACTAGGAGAGAGTGAGAGATAGATGAAGCGAGTTGTGGATTTCTGCGATGCCAAACAGAGACGCATCTTAGATAAGATCGGTGAATTAGCGAAGGGCTTCTATGAAGGTAACGATAACACAGTGACCTACGCCTTGACGGGGCTGCTATCAAACTTGACTAACACAGCTTACAACGATCCGCACTACCTAAAGGAGAAGCTAGAGATCATAATTTCTAGGTTGATGGAGGATTAGGAGAGGTCAGACATGGATGATGTTACAGCTGAACTTGCTAAAATCGCTGAGGAACTGGCTAAAATTGCGGAGTCACTGGACTTCATTATGAATGAAGGTATCAAAGTAGCAATCTATGAAATGCCGATCGTTCGGACTGTTAAAGATGAGATGGCAGAGCGTAGACTGCGAAAGTCGTGGTATTGAAGATGAGCACAGAAGTTAGACTTGAACCTGTAAAAGAGGTTAGAACTGTTGGATATAGATGGAGCGTCCAAGTCACACGAAAGAAGTACACTCCAAGTCCCCAAGCCGCTTATAAAGGGGACACGGAGGAGGTTACGCAATCGCTTTCAGGGAACACTTTGACGATGCAGGAAATGTATGAACAGTTTAACTTAGCTAGGAAGAATCTAGGGTTGATGAACGCTGTCTAAGAAGTCAGATGTAACTATGATTCGGGTTCACAAGTCAACACTGGATCGGCTGGCTGAGCATGGCGGAAAGCGTGATTCATGGGAGAGCATCATATTAAAGCTGATAGACCACGCAGAGAGGACGGGCTATCCATAGCCTAACCTCCCCCACTTCTCTTTATTTATAGTATACGGTATATTGCCCGTGAAAGTCTTTGCTCTGCCAGTTCATGTTATGACTCCAATATGCAAGATAGAGTTTATCCTTGACTTCGTAGCCCATGCATGGAATAATCTTGTTGGCTGCGGCTGCATCACCGCAGTTAATATGACCGAATATGTTTGATAGAGGCTTCTCATAGACGACTTCAGTCATATCATTCGGCGCCTCTCCATCGATTAGGAAGAGTTGAACATGCACGTTCTTAAATGAAGAGATTGAGGCTTCAGCAAACAGTAAAGTTGAACCCGCAGGCACATTGAATATGTTCTCATGCCAGTTCTTCCGAACCTCTCCCCCTCTAAGCATCTTATAGATTCCGATAGTGGAGACTTCCATCTACCTATCACCTATCACACGGGACTCTCGTAGTATGTTACTTCAATCGTTCGAACGTTATGTTCTGGACATTGAAGATATGGAGTATAATGCTTTCCGGCTGGACAGTAACGGAAACCCTTGATGGCTGGAGGCAGCAGGTCTTTAGGAAGAATCCTAACAGGCTCACCCTCACTCATTAGGTCTACAACTCCTCACCGGTCACTCTCACTGCTCCTTCAGCAGGCAGATAAGTCTCACTCCACTCCTGCTTCTCAGTGAAAGGACAGAACCACCGGCCAGTCTTCAAATCCATGTAGGCCGGCTTACCGTGAAAGAACCCCATGAACACGATAGGTCGCCACTCTTTCAGGCTTGGAATCCACGCTATTAACTTGCTGAATACCATTAGACTATATCACACCTTCACTATACGTTAGGTCGTGCCATCATCCAACACTCGTCACAGTATCGGGCTATAGCGCTGCAGCGGCCATCTGAAGCGTAGGCCACCACCCACCACGACTTAACGGGTTTATGACATATTGAACAGGTGTTGTCACTAAACAAGCTCCCACCTTATGCCTAGTCGACTCATAGTTGGGTGTATTGAAGGGTCATCCAACCTAGCCACCATTAACAATTTGATAGGTTTCGTAGGCTTGTACGTGTATTTGTATAGGTCTTCATAGACCAGTAGTTGACCGATGCCTGAGGGCCGTAGCTTCTCTTTAAACTCGACAATCCAAATCTCCTTGTCAGTCTCGCAGATTGCGTCTGCCTGCTTCTGCCATAACCAAATAGCATTAGGGTGAGCCTCCATCTCGATGAGTCTTTGGCTTTGAGGTGTGTCGAGTGGAATCCAGAACGACCAGTTCCCCTTCAGCCTCCCTAACGCCAAGAATGTCTTAGCCACTTCAACCTCTTCAGGCTTATAGTGTGGGAATGTTAGGGCTTGTTGGCTTGTAGCCATTCACGACCCTTCCTCGTTATCCAAACCTTCTTTGTCATAGTAATTTGGCCAGTTGGCCACCTTTCAGGCACGACTTCCATCCGAATATGTCCTAACCGCTTTGCGATATATAGCTTTTCAAGCACGAGGCTCTTCGTGACGCCGAACTCTCGAATCAGTCCACCTATACTAGCAGCCGTAACCTTATCTAAATATTGTAAAATTCTGTATCTCCAAGTTAAAGCGATAGACATGTTTAACGCAACCCTCACGATTCAAGTCGGGACGTCCCCGTACACCCATACTCCCCTACTTATCTTAAAGTTATCGCTAGTTGGGCTTGGTGGTGAAAATTGGTCAAAACAGTAGGTGTAGGTCGAGCAGTTGAGAAGTGGAAGAGTAGAGCAAGCGTAGCTGTAGAGGATTATAAGAAGGGCATAGCGGCTCCAAGGACGCCTTGGTCTTCAGCTGCGTCTGCTGCTGCATCAACGTTCCAGCAGGCAGTTACCGCTGGAGATATAGGCGATAGGTATGCTAGAGGCGTAACAGCAGCTGGCGATGCAAAATGGTCAGGTATGTCACAGAATAAGGGTCCAGCACGTTATACGCAGGGTGTAACGTTAGGAGCGCCATACTACCAGAGTGGTATATCTGATGTGTTGTCAGTGATTGAGGGAGTCACTCCGCCTCCTAGAGGCCCAGCTGGGTCTCCGGGCAACTGGGAGATTCCTAAAGCCATTGGTGACGCTCTACACGCCATGAAGGTGGGTCGAGGCTAAAGCAACTAGAACAATCAAAGGTGATATGATTTGGGATACTGGTATTGGAGGCAACTCAAGAACGGTTGGGCAGTAGATGAGAATACTACCAACAAGTTCGATTTGCCCGAGACAGGGTATGTGAGTGGCCTAGCAATACAGTTGTATAACACCAACGAAACTACGTTGAGTTCATATCCTCGTCCTTATCCAATACAGCGAGTAACGAAACTGCGAATTGTTGGTAACGGCAACTTTGAGATAGTGAACTGTGAGGCTCGGCATCTTCAAGCGATGAACTTCTGGGACTTTGATTCACCAGTTGAAGGACAATACTCACAAATAGACACACACTTTCAGCGAAACTTCTGGTATGTGCCGTTCGGCAGGTATCTGAGGGATCCTAAGTATGGCTTGATACTTGAGAAGTTTGCTGCAGGGGTAGAGTTTGAGGAGACGAACGATGTCTCGACAACCTACTACACTGACGGGGCAACTAAGTACAACATCTTCGCTTTGATGCGTAAGAACCCTGAGGCTGGACTATTTAGCGGTGGTTACCTGAAGAAGAGGCAGATAATCAACAAGGACACCGCTTCAGAGTCACAGTACGCCGTCAAGCTACCAACTCAAGCTAAGCTGAAGCAGATACACATCTTCAGTGAACCAGACCTTTCGTCCTATGTTGACGCCACAAGCCCAACAACTAACGTTCAATACATATGGCTTGGCGTAAAGAGCAGGGAAGAGTACATACTAAACAATGTTAGGTCAATCGACTGGGCTAACCACATCCACCTGCTCAGAGGCAAGCTAGCTGAAACTCATGTGATGGCTAATACGGCTGAGTCAGGTGGGCTGTCCTACGTGGATACTATGATATACAGGCGATTCAACACTGTTGTGTGTGGAATCAATGTATCATCTGCAGATAGAACAGCTATAGCCGACTTCAACTCGGATAGACGAATCTGCAAGGTCTGGGGCTTCAGCGGTGGAACTGCGGCGGCAATAGATGTTCAGGCATACAACACAGGAATCATGCTACATGGAGACATACCTCTGCTAGACATTGATCCACTCTCTGACGAAACTGAGTGGTTCGACGCTAAGGCAAACGCAGATGTCTACGTGGAAGTCACTGAAGGCGCAAGCACAGGCAACTGGTACATAGTGCTGGATGAGCTTGAGAAGAGCTACGGTGACTAGACTTGCCGAAGCGTGAGGACACGTTACAAACCTGCCCTAAATGCGGTGGCTCAGCTACTTTAAATCCTGACGGCAACGTTGAATGTGACAACTGTGGAATAGCTAAGTAGCTTCTTCCACTTCCCCCACTTTTTAGGGGTTCAATCCCAACAAACCGATAGAGAGGTGCAAGATAGATATTGGGAATGATTGGGCTGTACAGGTACACGTACAAGTACACTAGTCCAGACACTACATCATTCACTTTTAGGAGTCCGCAGGTTCGTAGAAATCAGATTGTTGAATTGACTTCTGCAAGTGTCGCAGATTACACGACAGCCAACAAGAAGCTAGTTCTAGGCATTGAGGACGTGCTTGGGAATCAGTATGCTCTATACGTTGAGCAATCATCAAGCAAGTTTGAGAGTCATATGAGAGGGCGAGTCTTCCTGATCGAGGGGGATCGAGTGTACGGTACAGTTGTGTCACCAACAGCCTCAGATGTACTATACTTCCACGTGCACGGTAAAGTCTTCAGCAACAAGAACATGGAAGTAGCCTAGCGGATAGGTGGGAGTGTTTGTGTATGATAGATGGGAGTATGATGTTCCAGCTAGCACATCTGAAGAAGATGCAATCAAAGTCCCACTACGAATCAGTCAAGGCGTGATTCAGCAAATCTCAATAGGGTTTCCGTCAGGCTGCGGAGCATACGACCCGATTACTGGGCTAACCACTCTTCTGGCACGTTGCCGGCTCTGGTGTGGTAGCACGCCTGTTGTGCCACGTTCCCCTTCACACTACATCGCTGCGGACTCATATATTGTGGAGATTCCGAACCAAGAGTTTGAGGTCACTAAGGGCAGGACAACCTTAACATGGGAGGTTTGGAACTTAGATGATGTATTCAGTCATGAACTCTGGATAGGTATTAACTGGAGACAGTTCGAGGAGGAGGATGAAGTGTTGCCTACTCTGCTGAGGATAGAGAAGCAACTTCAAGACTTGAATGTGAAACTTGGTTACTTAGTAGGGGTGGGTTAGAATGGTTCGAGGTAGAAGCGACTACGTAGATGTTGGAGGCGTATCCCCGTCTAACTGTATTCCAGTAGACTGCACAAACTCTAAACTGACCTATGTTGGGTCATGGACTCTTGTGAGTGATGACTTCGACAGTCAGAACGGCACGTACAAGTACAGTAGTACTCTAAATGATTCAGTCAGCTTAACATTCTACGGTATAGGTGTGCGTATACGTTTTAGACGTGCGTCTGATGCAGGTAAAGTATCAATCACAATAGATACGACTACTCGAACAGTGAACACTTACAATGACACTGTTGACCATAGATGGTTCACATTTCTAGCTGAGACTAAGGAGAATCACCTTCTAACAATTAAGGTGGCTGAGTCAGGGAAGAGAGTATACTTTGACAGTTTAACTATTCTTCAGGAAGAGAAGGCTCTTGACACTGTATCAATCATTCAGGAGATAGTGAACACTCAATCTAACATCTCCAAGTTTCTAGGTAGGACAGATTATGGTCAGATGACAGACCTCTATCCCGCCTCAGTCATATACTACTCAGGACCGACAGCTAAAAGTGACGGCAAAGCCGGTCTGGCTCTGGCAGACGAATACCACCGCATATTAGCCAAGCCTCTTGGTAGTGAGAATCTAGTCTTCAAGCAGAAAGCGTCTACAGGTGAGCTTCAATCTGACCTTGTTAGTTGGGGTGGAACTGCTGTAAGCATAGGTCAGCAAGTAGCAGCTGCTAGTATTCCTGTCGTTCAAGCAAGTGATAAAGGCTTGAAAAGTTTTGAGCAGGAAAGGGTTGAGGCTGGGTATGGTTTCGGATGTTTAACATATCGATTAGGGCAGGCGAGTGGAACTTATCAGCCGACAGGTTTACTGATTAATCCTTCAGGCTCAGGTCGAAAAGTTATTATAACTTTAATCGACTGCAATGCTTCTGTTGTAACTGCTGTTCAAAACAGCACGTATGCAAACGTAACCACTTCAGATAATGGCACACAAGTAATCGCAGTTAACCGTCTAGTCGGATCAGCTGTTACGCCTGTTGCACTTACTTATCGCACTCCAACGATTTCAGTGGGTGGAACTAGGTTAAATTT
>Ga0207433_10009236_pt1 | contig 15757 bp, 17 predicted proteins | sample YelNatPaOPGAMG01_FD_187559 | JGI IMG/M metagenome (GOLD analysis project Ga0207433, IMG submission 187559) | Hot spring thermophilic microbial communities from Obsidian Pool, Yellowstone National Park, USA - OP-RAMG-01 (SPAdes) (version 3) | ecosystem: Environmental > Aquatic > Thermal springs... | reverse complement strand
AACGACTAATTCCGCAGGACAATGTTTAGGACAGGTTTATATATTTGAAGGCACTGCCCTGCAATGCAGAAACCCGGGCATTCAAACGGTATCATCTTGCTGTCAAGGAGAGACACATGCTTTTTTTAGTATGAAACAATGCAATTCACAGGAACAGGAATTAGCAGAACAGGAACAAGCAGGCGATTGTAATATGGTAGGAACATATTGCGCCGAGAGTTTCTTAGGTATATGTCTCCAAACCGACCAAGTATGGTGCTGTTTTCCGTCTTTATTAGCAGAAATTATTCAATATCAGGCAAGAGCTAATCAAGGTATTCCAGCTCCTAACTTTGGTTCTCCGCAGTCTCCGAACTGCATAGGATTTACTCCGCAACAGTTTCAGGCGATTAACTTTTCAAAGATAAACTTATCTGCTTTTTATAACAGTATAGAGAAAAATGTATCAAGCGCAATAAGTAATGCGGCAACTAACGCAATAGGCAAATTAGAACAGGAAACGCCATAATCGTTTAAAAAAGGAGGATTTTATTATGCTAAACATTAAATCTGCGAATTTATTTATAATCGTTGATAAAATTTATTTTGCATTGACCGCTATGTTTATGACTTTGGGCGCCTTATTTTTTTTCGGATTTATAACTAAAGTTTTTATTGTAAATCCAAATCTATTTAAAGTCGGCGTACACGAACAACAACATCGGATTGTTGTGCTTAAAAAATATTTAAATAGTAAGTAATTATTTATTCTTTTGTCTCATTTCTATTTCATTTTTATATTTGGCTTCTGCATTTAAAATACTTTCACGTTTATATTTAATGAAAATTTTTGCTATTTTTAATGAGACTATTAGAAGAAGAACAAAGGAAACTATATAAAAATATACCGCCAGCATAGTAGCAGAATGAATATATTGATGATTGGAATAAAAATTTATATATTGCCATTTTCCGCTATAATTTATCAAAATTATATTTTTAATAAATTTTAATTGAGACCAAAATTTAAAATCATAAAACCAATCTAAAAATAAGTAAGGAATACTAAAACTTAAGACAATTAAAATAAAGTATGTATAAAAGCTAAATGAAGCCATTCTTTTTTCAAATTTTTCACCCTGTCCGATTAACGAATCTTTAACTATGACTTCTTTATTATCATAATTATTATATGTATCCATAATTATTACCTCCTTATCGTATTAATTTTATTTTATTAATATAAAGAATCTTCCCTTTTTTTAGTAAGAGCAATATGCTCATATTGATTTGTCTCTATAAGTCCTTCATTAAAAACATTCATCCTATTCAACTAAGCTATAAGTAGGAACACCATAAATTTCACTTTTTGCTACCTCTTCAAGACCGACACTATTTATATATATACTGTTTTTTTCGTTCTCTTTAATTTGCCCTTCTTTAAGCATTTTATTAAATTCTATTTCTATGCTTTCTATATCTGAAGGGGTTAGATTGAATCCGTTCTCTTTCTTAATTAGAATTTTTATTATTTTTGCTGCGGCGGCATGTCGTTGTTTAATTTACTTAATATATTTTGTTCTTGAGGATTTATATTTATATTTCTTAAACGATATAGAAATGTTACAAATTCTCTTTCGCTGAAATCAGTTTTGTTAGATTCTCTTTCTATCGCTTTTTTGGCAATATCATTTACAGGCTCAACACGGAATGCCCATATTTTGTCCCAGTAATAAACTACAAAAAATGGAATATAAGAATTATTAGCAATAACTGTTATAGCGTTGAAACTTTTCGGATTAACATTGTTAATAGTTCCAGTGTATCTTTTATAATCTATTAGAGCCACAGGTGAACCGCTATTATATTCTACCATTAAAAAATCAATATCTATAGCAGGACAATTAAAACCCCATTGTCTATGTCTGTTGCTTAACTCTTGGTCTCTCCAATTTGTTCTTTCTTTTCTTGTTTCGCTGTAATTAAAGCTCATTTTTAATCCTCTCTTTTGTATTTTTTATACAAATAACATCATTATCAAAACCTATAAAAAAACGATTATTTTTTAATGCAGCAATAGCCGTTGTTCCGCCGCCTACGAACGGGTCTAATATAACTTGTCCGGGATACGTAAATCTTTTAATTATCATATCAAAACCTTCAACGGACTGACCCCAATAATGATGATTTTTATCATTATTATTGGGACTTGTTTTAATCACATCCCCGAAACTGTCGCCTTTATATTTTCCCTTTGAAAACAAAAACAGAGGCTTCCAGAAAGTATTGCATTTTCTTTGCCATAAATACGGGGATTGTCCGCCGGGAGTTAAATATACCAATGTCCAAACATAATTCATATGCTCAGACAATAAATTTAAAATTTCAGGAATATAACTCTGTCCAGTCATAACAATAAGACCGCCTGTTTCTTTTAACGCATAAGATGATAATTCTGATAATATTTTATATAAAGGAATATACTTTTTAGGATACGGAGGATCGGTTATTATCCAATCAACAGAACTTTCTTTTATTTTGCTTTTATAATCCTTTATATCTATATTGTATAATTTATAATCGGCATTATCTTTTGTTTGAGTTTCTTTTAAAATATTTTTGATTATCTTTCTTTCTTTTTTTAAAGGATAATCCTTTTTTATTTTGTCAAAAAAGGTATTTGGTTCTAATCCTGAGGAACAATATTGATTTTTAATATCATCAAGCAACGATACTTCCATAATAATCTCCACAATTAATTATTCATTTTTTAAATAATTTAGACATTATAGGATGAATATATTTTAATTCCTGTTCTTTCCAGCCCGCCCACTTTAAAATAGGATACAGTCTTGTTTCTTTTATCATAGATATTTATCCTGTATTTTTATTTATTTATAATCGTATCATATTTTTAAATTCTTTAAAACCTCATCACCGCTCCTAACTTAATTTCTTTTCTCATATTCTATCCAAGAGTCCTGATTATCATAGGCTGAGGAGATGATTATATAATTTCGTCAATCGAATAAAAATTGATGTTATTTAATAATATTTGCCTCTATATTTTTATTGTATAAAGTTTACTTATTTATAAAGACAACTTCCTCTTATGACTTATTCTCGGAAGTAAACCTGCCATTCCTAATATAAAAAGAATAAAATTTTATCATTTTTATGTTGATTTTTTGTTAAAAAATTCCTATAATAATATTTAGGGAAGTTAAGAATTAATTAAACAATTTTTGTGGATAATAATTTGTAAACTCTATCGACTAAAATTTTAAAAGTAAAAAAAATTATAAACTTAATCAAATTGCATAATTTTTAATCATTTAATTATGGATGACAAAAACGAAATAACTATATATACCGAAACTCCGATTACCAAAAACGGCAAAAAGACCGAACTTATTCAAACCGATTTAAAGACTAACAATTACTATGAAAACGACAATATCGTCTTTTTTACAACCTTTCAGATTAAAACGCTTATCGACGGGATAGACAATCCTTTTCATAAACTTGCCGTCCTTTTATTATACGAAACCGGAGCAAGGATAGAAGAAGCAAGAGTTTTAAAATTTAGCGATATAGATATGTCAAACGGACGGATTAAGGTCTTGACGCTTAAACAGAGAAAAAAGAATAAGATATACAGGTATCTAAAAATATCAGATAAGTTATTATCCTTAATCCTTAATCACAGGGTTGTTAATAAGCTTGCAGACGAGGATTTTATTTTATCGCAGTCTCAGAATAAAGTCGCAATTACGAGAAAAGGAATAAGCCTTATGCTTAAATCTTACGTCATTAAGTTATTGGGACAAAATAATATCGATAAGGCTCATCCCCACGCCTTAAGACATACGAGAGCCGTCCATTTGTTAGACTCCGGTATGAATATAATGCTGTTAAAAAACTTTTTGGGACATGCTAATATCGTTAACACGCTCATTTATCTTAAATACAGCAATAAGGATATGGCGGAAGCTGTTGACCGGGCGAATAACGGATTATAGCGTGTGGAGTCTTTTAATTTTAAACGCGTTACTCTTAATACTGGATATAAGGGGCTATTTCAAGAGAGATATTTAAAATATAAGACAAATATAAGACAAATAGAGGCATAATTAATGCTATCACAAACAGCGTTAGACCTTGACGGCGTTGCTAACACACCTTAAAAGTACTAAATTTTGGTCCGAACATTGGGGAGTACCTTAATCTGCTATAACAATACTGCCGCCGAACGATGTAATTTTTTCGTTGCTCATTTTTAATTTTAGTGATAAACTTTTCATCACAAGCCATTGGGTTATTGTTGATATTTGTTCAATACATATATTTTATAATAATTTGAGGATGATTTCAAGTTTCTAACGGTGGTTTAAGGTAATATTTGACATAAAACGCCTATAAGTGTTTACAAGAGAGGTGTATAGGAAGTAACGTAAATGAGGAATAAGAAATTAGAAATTTTTAACTTGACAAAGGAGCACAGTTCATCATGACAGAGTTTGCAAAGATAATTCCTGTCGTAAATGATTCAATTGAAAGTAGCATTCAAAGCAATATTATTGACTCGATTGGCAATAGAATAGCTACTAATAAAATGAAATCTCCAAAAGAGATTATTGAAATATTCAATACAGGAAGAATTGATAAGGATTGGTCTTTTAAAGATTCAAAACCGACAGAGACAGGTAAATGGACTCACAATTATCACAGATACCCTGCCAAGTTTATCCCACAACTGGTTGAAAAGCTATTTGACGATTATATTATTGACAAAAACGCTCATGTAAATGACCCTTTTATGGGAAGCGGAACGACAGTTGTCACTGCAATCTCAAGAGGCTTAAAGGTGAGCGGAACTGACATCAATAAAATTGCGTATCTGATTACAAAGGTAAAATCTACCCCAATAGAGCCAAAGTATCTTAATGAAAAAATAAATCAGTTCCTTAGCAAGTTAAAAGATCCTAAAATTATACCTCTAATCCCCCAAAACAACATAGAAAGAATCAATTATTGGTTTACAGAAGATAACAAAAATGAGCTTGGGAGGATATTAAAAGTTATTTACGACGAGGAGGACCCAAGTATAAGAGATTTTTACCTTGTTACTTTCAGTCATATCCTTAAAAGTTGCTCGATTTGGCTTCAAAGAAGCACAAAACCTACAAGAGATTTGAAAAAGAAACCAGTTGATCCAAAAGAAGCATTGCGGAAACACTTACTAAAGATGAAAAAAGGGAATGATGATTTTTACAAAATTATTCCTGTTAATGTGTTGGAGAATCTAAAAGAATATTTAAATATTGAAATAGGAGACGTACGCAAACAACCTGCACCCAATGAAAGTGTTGATTTGGTTGTGACCTCAAGCCCTTATGTAACAAGTTACGAATATGCAGACCTTCATCAGTTGTCAACAATATGGCTTAATTTAGCAGACGATCTAACACAATATAAAAAAGAATTTATCGGAACATCTCATAAGGAATACAAAAATAAAAAATTAAGAAGTAAAATTGCTATAGATATAGTTGATAAAATGACTCAAAAGAGCAAAAAAACAGCAGAAGAGATAAAAACGTTTTTTATTGATATGGAAGGGGTATTTGATGAGAGCTTTAGAATTCTAAAATACGGAGGAAGATGTTGTTATGTTATAGGTGATACGAAGCTTAAGGGTATTGATATTTTGAATGCCGAAGTTTTTGCTGAGAGTTTACAATACTCTGGCTTTAAAATTGACAGGATAATAAAAAGAGAGATCCCCCTAAAAATACTGCCACAAAAGCGAGACGAAAAAACCGGTAGATTTGCCAGCACACAAAATGCAAATTCAGAAGCTTATCCTATAGAATATATCGTCATAGGCTTAAAGGAGTGAGGATATGATATATGAAGACCTTAGAAAGTTATATGATGAAAAGAAAAAGACGTTTGGCATTGATGCATATAAACATGTTTCAGAACTGCTGATTGAAGCCAAGAAGATTCACAAACAAAACTGGCTTAAGAACCCCACTCCAAATGGTGATCACGAGCAAAGTTGGAGGGCTTTCAAAGGGAAAAATTTAGAAAAATTAATTCAGTATATAATTACAGATGAGGTTGAAGCACTGGGATTAAAAGTCATTAATGGTAATACTTTAGAACGTTCCTTGAATCTATCTAAAGAGTTTAGTCAGGTCAAAAGAAACCTTGCAATAAACTATGGAATATATGGTATGCATTTGCCTGATGTAGATATTATTATTTATGAACCAGGAAACTATAAAGTTTTGGCGGTGATTTCCTGCAAGGTTACCCTGCGAGAAAGAATAGCGCAAACAGGCTACTGGAAGCTTAAACTCCTGCAAGACGAAACCACAAAACATGTTAAGGTATATTTTATTACCCCAGACGAAGATGGCACGCTGACAAAAAAGCAACCTACAAAGAAGGGCAGAGCAATTGTAGAAGTGGATTTGGATGGAAGTTATGTTTTAACTGAAGAAGATATTGAAGAGAGCGATAAAGTTAAACTTTTTTCGCGTTTTATATACGACTTGAAAAGATTGCTAAAAAATAATAAAGATTAAAAAAAACCTTAATTAATTTGAAAAGGAATTTGGCTTTATTTTTAATTTTAATATTTCGTAGAATATGTATAAAACGATATGTATAAAACGAACAGAGTTCTTTGATCAATTTCGCCCACTTCCTTGCATCAGGCGAAACCATAAATAAGCATAATATTTAATTTACTTTTTCCTTTTCTTTGCCTTGCTCATAGCTTTATCTATGAAATCCTTGCAAACCTTTGCATCGTCCTGATAGTTTTTAGGTAGTTTAAGTCCAGTATCAACGCTTAGCTTTTCTGCGAAAGCTATCTGTTTTTCGCTGGGCTTATAAGTTGTATTTTTAAAAGCTTTATCTATAAAGTTAGAGCATATCTCTATATTATCTTTGTATCCTGCGGGCAAGGTTAGGTTCTGTTCTTTAGCTAATTTTTCCGCTAACTCTATCTGCTTATCAGATGCCTTAGGAACGGTTTTATTCTTTTCTATAAATTCAGAACATACTTGTCCGTCGGTTTTGTAGTTCGCTGGCAGAGGAATATTATTCTCTTTAGCTATTTTCTCTGCATATTCTATCTGTTTATCTGACGGCGTATAAACGTTGTCTGCAAAGTTTATATTATTGTTTTTAAGATTTTGATATATCTCTGATACCACATCTTTGTATTTAAGTTTGCCTGCGGCTATATCGTCTAATTTAGATTCCATTAACGCCGTATAGTTTATATCAAAAAGATCTGGGAATTTAGATACAAGAAAATCTGCCGCATTTATGCCAAGAGGCGTAGGTATTATTTTTTTATCTTTAATTGCGATATAATAAGGTTCTATTTTTAATGTTTTGCCGTCTTTAGATTTATAAGTTCTCGCTTTTAAATTTTTAATAGTCTGAGCGTATGTAGAAGGTCTTCCTATACCTTTGTCCTCAAGTTCTTTTATGATTGTGCTCTCCGTAAATCTCGCAGGCGGTTTAGTTTTCCATTCTTTTATATTTATATTCTCAACATCGGCTGCTCCCATATTAATGCCAGATAAAACAGTCTCTTTTTCGTTTTCGGTATCGTCATAAATAGCTTTATATCCTTTAAATTTCATAATGCTGGCAGTACTTTCCGATATAACAACTCCTGTTTTTACGGTAATAACTGTTTGGTCGTATATAGCAGGAGCCATTTGAGAGGCTATAAAACGGTTTAAAATGAGATTATAGACCTTTAATTCGTCATCTGATAGATTAGCTACCGTTTTTATATCTGACGGTCTAATAGCTTCGTGAGCGTCTTGTGAGCCGTCTTTATTCTTGTATATATGTTTCTCGTAATATTCATTTCCGAACTTATTCGTAATGTAAGTTTTAGCCATAGACAGAGCTTCGTCCGACAATCTGACGGAATCAGTTCTCATATAGGTAATATATCCGCTTTCGTAAAGTTTTTGAGCTATCCGCATAGCGTCCTCGCCCGATATTCCTAACATAGAGCTTACGGCTTGCTGATATGTGGATGTCGTAAACGGAGCAGGCGCATTTCTTTTTACATCTTTATGTAAAACGTTAGATACTATCGACTGTTTGCCTGTTAAATAATCTTTAATTTTAACAGCCGTTTCTTTATCTTTTAATTCGGATAAAGTATTTTTGGTTTCGCCGTCTTTTCTGACAACTATGGCAATAAATTCATTACCTTTTTGATTTAACAGTATTTCTACTCTGTATCTGTCTTCCGGAACAAAGTTTTTAATTTCTTTTTCTCTCTCTACGATAATTCTCAATGCCGCCGTCTGAACTCTGCCAGCTGACCTTGCCTCTGCCAAGTTGCGTCTTAAATCAGGCGATATTCCGTATCCGATAAGCCTATCTAATACTCTGCGAGCCTCCTGAGCGGAAACTAAATTTATATCTAAAGACCTTAAATGAGACAAACCGTCTTTAATGCCTTTCTCCGTTATCTCGTGGAACTCTGCTCTTTTATAATTCTTTAAGTTTAAGGCTTTAGTTAAATGCCAGCCGATAGCTTCGCCCTCTCGGTCAGGGTCGCTAGCAATAATAACATTATCGGCTTTAGATGATAATGCTTTTAATTCCGATATAAGTTTTCCTTTTCCGTCAATCGTTGTATATTTCGGTTGCAATGTTTCTAAATCTACGCTCAGCTCTTTTGGATTTAAATCCCTAATATGTCCTAACGATGCTTTAACATTATACTTAGAACCTAATACCTTGTTAATTGTTTGCGCCTTATGCGGCGATTCAACGATAATTAAATCCATAAAAGAGCCTCCTATTTAGATAAAAAGTTAAAATTAAAATTACTATGCCTGTCATTTGAAAAAACGTATTCCAAAAAATATCGTTATATTTAATATGAGCAATCGCATATCTTTGGAACCTACCTCTCTTTTTTACAAAAATACCGCCTTCGGTAATAACATCCATTAATAAATGCAGTCCTCCGACAAATAAGCCTTGTATTAGTATCCAGTAAGGCTTATGAGATATAAATCTATTAATATGTATGAATTTATCAAAATAATTGAGATGAATTACGATAAAAAATAAAATAACGGCAGGCAAAAAGCCGTAAATAGTCGCTCTTAAAATGCTATGCGTTTTATAAGTCCTAACCTCAATGCCGTAAGCATTATTTTTATGTCCGAAATCATCTATAATCGCATTACCTGTAATAGACAGTATTGCCGCAGAGATAAGCGATGCGATAGGATTAGCGAATAAAGAACCGATAGCGGTAAGAATGCCGATATTAAACAAGTTATGAGTTTTAGTTTTCATCCGTTGTCTCCTAATTGTCTTAGAGCCGCATAGACTTTGTTAGCGTAAATAAGCCCCGCCGTATAATCTGCCGAGTGATATGCCGCTATTCCTCTCCAGTTATAACCGTATCTTGCTATCTTTCTTGCCAACACGTAAGCTCCGAGATATATATCGTCGCAAGGTTTTAATCCGTATCGTAGCGGATAATGGAGTCTATTAAACCAAAACGAATTTACTTGCATAATGCCTACATCCATAGATGAATTGCGATATTCATCTATGATACTTAACGCTTGAGAGTAGTTATCAGGAAAATAAGGCGTTCCTTCTACATTTATGGCATACGGATTAAATCCGCTTTCAACATCGGCTATCGCCATTAAAATACTCTCAGGCACTCTGTAAAGCGTAGAAGCTTGATTGAAACAATACGGGATTAAATCCCCGTTTGCATTAATAGCTGGAATAAACAATAAAAGTGTTAAAATTGTTATTGCGATAATTTTATTAGTCATAGTATTGTATTATTATTATAACAAGTTTGATTAAATGTCAAGACTCTTTTATGGAAGAAACTTTTTCTACCGATTCTATGTTTTTTATGATATCAGGTTTATCTTTTTCGAGTTCGGAAACCTGCTCTACGAAAATACTTGAAAGAAAAGGCGTGTAAAAAGCATCTTGTTCGGTTTTGCCAGATACGGGTTCTTTATATTTAACTATAAACTTATTGCCGAAATACTTTTTTCCGCAAAGATTTTCCGGTATCATTCCTCTGTCTCTTAATATATTTACTACCGAATTTAATAGTACGTGTCCTAATTTCTTTCTTGTTAAATGGTCGGTTTCAAACTTAATCGCTTGAGAATAATTGTCCCCCGCTTCAAGTCCCATTTCTACGACGATATCGGTTAATAATCCAGTCATGAAATACACGTAGCCGTTTGACATAGAAAAAGCGTTAAATCTGTTTCCGCTTTCGACTTTATTGATATAAGGTTTTAGCTTAGATATAAATTCTTCCACAGAAAACCACGATAAATCAATATATTCAGGTTTGGTATAGGCTATTTTTTTATCCTGATTAACATCGTAAACGCTTGTCACTGCTTGCGTTTGTATTTCTTTTACGGGCTCTTGAGGAATTGACTTTAGTTCTTTCGCCTCTTTATTTTTGCTCTCCTGATATTTTTTATCTTCTATGTCTTGAACCTCTTTCTTTCTTGCCGATTGGTCGGCTTGTATTAAAGTTCTGCCGAGTTCAGATTTAGGAGCTCTATGATGCATCATAACAGCGTCTAATATCTCGTTTTGCTGAGATTCATCAAGTTCTTTAAACGATAAAAGTTCATTTCTGATAATACGGGCTGATAGTTCGGGATGGTCTCCCGTCGAATAAAAATCTCCATGAAAATCCGGTATTTTGCCTAAATCGTGAGATAAGGACACGGCTATAGCATCCGGTATCGCAAGAGGCGACGTGTATAATTTAATCATTTCTTCGGCTACGTCTATGGAATGGTCAATTAACGAAACATTAGAGAGTAAATTGAATTCCCTTTTGGAATTATCGAGCTTTGAAACTTTTACGACCGACGGACAATCGCCTTTGGCGTCTAAAAATTTAACAAGTTCGACCGTGAAAAACATTAAATTTTCGGTAAAACTTCCGTTGCCTCTAATATACTCGTTATAAAAATTCTCGAGTCTTTTATGAGTTAGTGTTAAATCTATCGACTGGAGTTTTTGAATAGCTTCTTTATTTTTATAAAGCGGGACGAGTTCGTCTATTTTTAAACTGTATTTTTTTTTATCCGACTGTCTTTTCCATAAAGTCGACAACTCCGCAAGAGTTATTTTAACGATCTCGACGTCTCTTTTGTCGTGTTTCGGCACTTTAAGCGTAGGAGCTAATTTTTTCTTTTTATAAAATCTGTTTATAAAATACAAAACCGCTATCCATAAAATTATTATAACGATATATAGCATTAAGCGACCTCCTCTTTATCGGTAAAATGTATGCTCGGAAATTCGATATCTACGAATAATTCCGATGTGTCTTTTGTTGTGCCCTTAAAAATTCCGTGATAGGAAGTAAAATAAAACTGTCGGGGCTGTAGTCTTATAATATCTTCTTCTCTTACCATAGGCGATTCTTCCTCTCTCGTTGAAATACCCCCTCCTACCGATAATATCGGCGAGAATTTTCTTACCGTTCCGAACTGTCCCGATATATAATGAGCTGTGTCGTAATCCGGCACTCTCATAAAAAATTTAGAATTCGTATTATCAAGTATGGTTTTTGTGTAGTCTTCTCCGATAGCCGCATACATTTGATTAACCGATTGGCAAAAGCCGTGAACCCAGACTCCAGCCCCGCCAGCTTTGGCGAACAAGTCGTCTATACCCTTATACAACGTGTTTTGCGCTTCGTCTATGTAAATACATAACGGCGGATTTAAAACTCTGCCAGACGAAAATACCCTACCTACGAAGCTCTGTATCATAGATATTAAAACCTTGCCGAGAGTGGACGCCGCCTTTCTGGTTAAAAGAGAGCCTAAATGGGCTATTAATATAACCGACTTGCCCTCCTGCAATCTCTTGATAAACCTGTTTTCGTCAGCCTGACCTATTATTTTTCCTATATTGCCGGATGTAAGTTCCGTTAGAGCTACTCTTAAAGACGATGATACTTTTGAATAATAATCTTGAGGCGAATCTAATATCTTTTGCATATCCATAGAATACTGCTGGGCATATTCGACATTTCTCGTGATTAATTTATCGAGTTCTTGTGTTTTTAATTTTTCAAGTTCTTCCCTCGATATATAATTTTTAATTTTTAAAAGGTTAAAATCAGGATCTTTGCCTTGCGCCTGAGCAATTAATTCTAAAGACTGAACTAAAACGAGCGATATTTCATAAGCTACGTTAAAGAAATACGGTTCCTTGCCGGTTTCTACGCCAGATACAATATGCCCTACTATCTCTTCTGGCATATAATAAGACGAGAGCGGATTAATAATAGCTGAATATTCCGGAAATATCGGAGTAATAAAAACTATATCGTCAAGCCTTTTAGCCATAGCAGTAGTTTGAATTATTTTATCAAACAGTTCTATGTCGCCCTTCGGATCGACGACTACGACGGAATATCCTTTTTTAATATCCTGTTCTATCATATTTTCCATAACTCTTGTTTTACCTACTCTGCTCGTTCCAAAACACCAGAAATGCCCTTTTCTCGCCGAATCCGGCAATACTATATTCATCAGCTTTTTTTCTTTAGCCTGCAAGTCTACGCCTGCGCCGATAACCGTCTCTGGATTATTTGAATTATTCTGTTCTTTCTTTATAAACATAAATATTCTCTCCCCTTAAAAGTTCTTTTGCATAATCTATCGTCTTTTGCGGAATGCTAAATTCGGTTTTAAGTTTGGTTATAACGCCCGGAATACGCAAAATAGTTTTGATATTATCGATTTTAAGCTCGTTTGCTATAATAAGGGCTGGCAGTTTAACGCTTGTTCTCGACAATATGAATTCCATATTGCCGTTTAAAGTTCTTTTGATACTGTTTATAGTAAAGACAAGATAGTCTCCGCCTTTATACGTTTTTTTTTCTGAAACAGGTTGAAATTGCAACGGATAAAGACTTTTTGTTCCGGCGGGAATATTAAAAAGATAATTTCTGTCTAAATCTATAATGTAGCCTGCGTCTGTTTCCGAGATGATATTTCCGAAAACAAGTTTTCCCATAACATACTTGTAATTATTATACAGGGATTGATATTTTGCTATGTTCAGATAATATCTTAACAGTTTCGATATCTTATGGATTTTATCTTTATCAAAAGCTGTTAAATCAACTTTTTTAAAATCAGATAATCTGAAAGCCGACATATCAATATTTCCGTTATTTTTAGATATTATTAACGCCGTATTTTTAACGTAACTTTGAATGGCGTTATTTATGCAATCTATTGCCGTTTGCATATCTATATTATATTTTTCGCATAAGTCTTCTATGTAGTTCTCTGATAGTGAAGTCAGGTTTTCCACAAAATAACTTTCCTTATATTTTATTGATAGTATTATTATTATAACAAATTTGTTAAATGTCAAGAAAAAAAGCAAAAAAAAGCCCCTAACTATTAACCGGTTAAGGTTAATAGTTAGGGGCTTGCGACGAAGTTTATTCTTCGTCGTCGTCTTCTTCATTACATTCTTCTTCTTCGTCGCAATATTCGTCGTCCCTGTCATCAAGGAAGTATCCTCTTAACATTATATTATCGAACATTCCGGCGTTCTGGAATTCGTCAATTGTTCCTTGTAATAGCCACATAATAGCCTCCTTATTATTTATTTAAAGTTAATTTTGTCAGTTAGGCAATCGCCGATTTGCTCATCGTTAGAGCCACGAATTCGTCCGTGCCGGTTTTCTTGCCAACATAGACGATACCCTCGTTCTTAATTTTGCATTCGGCGTATTTATTACCTGTCTTTTTACTATTTTTCCAAATGTATTTTCCAGCATATATTTTGCCGATATCGTTAGGTTTGCCCGATACTTTGTAAATATTGCCGTTTTTCATCAAATACATTTGATTTTTAATAGTAAAGCTTGCCGCCTTATCGGAATAAAGCTTGACTTGAGAGACAACCGTATAAACGAATTTCTCGACGCCGCCCTTGTTAGATTTAATCTCGTGGACGGTTTCGGTTTTAACGGTTTGTATCGCAGTTTCTTTTTCGGCTTCGGCAACAACTTCAATAAAGTCGTCTGATTCGACTTCCTTACGCATTTTGTTCTTCCATAATGCTTCAAGCGAACCCGTAATAACATTGGAGTCGTTGAGCGATTCAGCCAGCTGTTTTATAAATGATTTTTCCTCAACTTGAGATATTTCTTCCAATCCGCCTTCGGGTAATTCGCCCTCAAATATTTGAGAACTTACCATTTTGTCGGCTATTAAATGCATAGCCGTGTCCTGAATGGTATCTAAATTAGTAAGAAAATGAACCTCAACAGGCTTAGTCTGTCCGATTCTCCAAGACCTTCTGCTTGCCTGTCTTAACAGGTAAATAGAATAGCTCGTCTGATAAAAGACGATAGTCGGAAAATCATATAAATCAAGACCTGTTGAGACTAATCTTGGATTACAAATCATAGCGTCAACATCTTTTGTATTGTCTATGATCCACTGTTCTCTTTTTTCGGGCTTTATGCTTGCAGGCAGTATTGTCGTAGTAAAACCGTATTCCTCTAATTTAGCCTTAATTCTCGGCTGTAAATCTCTTATATTTGTAAATTCGCAATATATAAGAACCTTGCGACCACGAGCTTTATTATCAGAAACTAACTCTATAAGTTTAGCCTCCTTATTTGTCTCTATATCTAAAGGCTCGCTTATTGCCACTATAGATCCTTCTCTGTCTGTGATTTCTTCGTAAACAGGATTGTCGGCGTAAGCGGTTAAAGACACGAGCATCTTTGAAAGCATGCCCATATCGCCGTGAGCAAGATACATATTCACGATGTTTCGCAAGGTGTTTGCCAACCTGTCATATGTTTCTTTATGCTCCTCTTTAAGAGGAATGATATCAACATATTCAGTATATTCCGGCAAATCAGCCCTTAAGTCCTCATTTTTCATAAAAACGGTTTTATCAAAGAAAAAGTCTGTCAGCATTTCAGGCGAAATGCCGGGCTTCTCTTTAATATTGCTCTGTACTCTGTTATTCCTTGACATTTTATTAGCAGACTCCGTCTCCTTTCTAACTTCTTCTATGACGCCATATTTCTGAGCGGTCATCATAACAGAGTTATACTCGGATACCTTTTTCATCTTTTTGGGATTAGTTCTCCATAAAAGATAATGCAAGGTGCTCGGTTTACCGCCTGATAATGTTCCTGTCAGGAATATTGTTTTTTTTGACATAGAAACAGCTTGTCCTGCGGCTATTCCTCTTGCAGACTCGCCTTTTTCTTCGTGAGCTTCGTCAAGAATAAATAAATCGAAATAACCAGACGGTAATTTCTTTTTCATATATTCCATCAAAGATACACGCATTATTTTGTTTGTTGCCTGCCATAAAGCCTCGCCACATGCTTCGCATTTGTTCCTTTTTGTCGTATGACCTAATTGCTTTAAGCCGCATTTAGGGCAAACAAAAGGAATCTTTTTTATTTTTTTATTTGCCATTGCATAGGCATTCACACTCTTGTCTATGCAAGCATGCCTCCAATAATAAGACAGTTTAGCCATCTCTCTTGAAACGAAATAAACTTCTATTCCGTGCCTGATAGGTTTGGCTTTGTATTCTTCTCTTAAATTATTGATGTCGGTAACGGTTTTAATCTGTTTTACTGATGTTAACAGATCTCCGAATACCTTTTTTGTCTCTCTTTCCCATTTATTTAATAAAT
>Ga0207433_10009234_pt1 | contig 15759 bp, 11 predicted proteins | sample YelNatPaOPGAMG01_FD_187559 | JGI IMG/M metagenome (GOLD analysis project Ga0207433, IMG submission 187559) | Hot spring thermophilic microbial communities from Obsidian Pool, Yellowstone National Park, USA - OP-RAMG-01 (SPAdes) (version 3) | ecosystem: Environmental > Aquatic > Thermal springs... | reverse complement strand
ATTCAGTAATAAACTCATGGGTTAACTCATTAAGGTGAATATCTTTAATGTTATACCTGTAAATCAAAAAATCATTGACGTGTTTTTGTGTCGTTACATATCTCTTATATGTAGAATTTGAATACTCCTGATCTACTAACTCTTTAATTCTCTGATTATGGTAATCGAAAACTTCATTAACGGTTTTACTGCGTTTGCCTAAACCAAGAAACTCATTTTTAATTTTTTGAGCTGTAACGATTTCATCTCTTTGAATAATTTGAGCTCTAATATCATAGATTTTACTTCTTAATAAATCCAAATAGTTGTTAAACTCTTTAATTTCGTTCTTATACCCTTTTGCTTTACCAGAACTGCTCCAATTTGAAAGATTAATTTTTCGATTTGTGGAAATCTCAACTCTACTTCCATTTACAGTAACCCTCATATAAACGGGAACTTCTCCTTGTTTATCCATCTTGTCATTCCGAACATAGAAAGACACTGTGAATGTACTTTGAGTTTCCATTTTTTTTATATTCGGTTCAGGTGCAAAATTGGTAACCTAATAATCCAAAATTATACAAAATAATCGAAACATCAAAAAAATTTTAACCTTTGTATTGAATTGATTAACTGTTTCTTACAAACAATTCGGTTACCTATTTCAAGAAATCAAAATAGGTAACCGAATAGGTAACCAAAATTATGAATTTTTATGAATAAAATTGAATCGCCTAAAAATAAAAACGCCCTAAAAATCTACATTTTAGGGCGTTTTGAATTCGAATGAATGCGTTAAAGTGGAGCTGGAGGGAATCGAACCCTCGTCCAAACAAGGAACCAGCTTGCTTTCTACATGCTTAGCCTTTCTTGATTGTCGGGATTGGCCAGGTGAAAGGCAACCGAACCAATCCTTAACCTTTGGTTGTTTCATCGGGGTTTAAAGGTGTCGCCCCGACTATCCCCGTTTGATCGGTGCCCCATATGCCGGAAACAACAGGGCGTAATTTCCGGCGGGACATCTCGTCCCCGCGCATCCTAGGCGCAGGGATTAAGCCTTAACTCCTGGAGTTATTAGGCAGCGAGAGCGTAGTTAGTTTCGCCGTTTATTGGTTTGTGCCCGGGATTAACGAGCCGGCCTCACGACGCTCGGCATGCTTACAAACCCATTCTACTTGCTGTCAAAACCACGTCAGCCCCCCTGGCTGATTGAACTGCAAATATAATACTTTTAAACAAATTTATTTTGCGACTATGGATAATATTTTGTTTCATAAATTGTCTGTGCTAAATTGTATAGCCATAGTCAAATAATAGAACACAGATAACACTGATTGGTTTGATTCTAGCAGATTGACAATCAGTCAAATACCATTATCAACTTTATCTAATATATTTTAAAACTGCGTTCTAATAATCGGAAATGACTCCTTAAAATTTTTTGTATTAAACATTAGTGTGTTAATTTGTGTTAACTTCTCCATGTCTTTTATTATTTTTTTTTTGCACATGATTAGTATTGGCCAAAATTTAATATTATAGAGTAACTAAAAACAAATAGTTTATTATTTTAAAGTGCACAAAGAAAATGAAAGGTACAAGAGCTTTTGGTCTATTTTTGGTATTGTTAGTAATACTTGCTAACTCCCATTCTGACACTATTAAAATAATCAGTGTCATTATTTATCTGGGAATACTAATAGCGATCTACTTTAACAGTATCAAAAATCTATTAAATAAGTGGTTTTAATTCTATATTGCCCTACTTATTACTAATAAGGTGTTTAAATCAAATAAAAGAATAACCATGTGCATAAATGCACATGGTTATTGGTTAAAAAGATGTTAACAATTTATATCGTTTTAAAACAAAGGTACATTGGGAGAACTATTTCACAACCACCTCAACCTTATAATCGTCAATTAGGAACTCACCTTTACGTTTATTCCAGAATCCCGTTCTGATAGTAAGCTCAGGGGTTACCTCAATGTTATGAAGGATTAGAGTAAACGATATATCGTGCCACTCATCGGGATTGGCTTGAGCCGGAGTACCCACTTCAAAAACCCTTTTATATAAAGTACCTTCATTGGAAACGGCCTCAACAAAGTATCGGAGATTCTCGTCGGAGGTCTTACGAAACTGCCTGTACGAAACCTTCAAGGTAATGGGTTGAATAGGGTTGATGGTATCGAGCTTAATTTCGCTAACCATGTACTTCCGATTCCTTTTGGGTATGCGGAAGTATGCTGTTCGGTTAATCTTTGAGGTTGAAACGGTTATTGTATCGGTAGGGGTTGAACTATCAAAATCGTACTTCACCAGGGTTACATACGATTTATTTGATCCCGTAACAATTTTCTGATTTTCAAATTGGGTCAACGAATCGGCATCGCTGCGTTCCAGTAATGCAACAAAGTATGGCTTACCAAAAGTATAGGTAGGTATTTCGGGGTTAAATACCTGAATCAGCTTAAACCCCGAAGAGTATAGAACCGAATCGACATTAATGCCCTTAAGGGCAGCAAAAGCAACATCGAACAACAACAAATCACTGTTTTGCATCGTTTTTAGCTGTTCAGCATTTTTTACCTCGATATAGCTGTTGCATTTAGGATTTTTGTTGAGGAAGTAAAATACTGAGGGGTCGGTGTAGTATATCTTTTCAGTATCCAAGCCCTTTGCTTTAATATACTCAGCAGCATCGGATAAAGCCCAGTCGGTTGATGAAAGCGAAACCGGGTAGTTTTGAATGGCAAACGGGATGTGGATGATTGAAGCAAACCCAAGGATTAGAGCACCTATACGAACCGCTTCGCTCTTAAAAATAATAAAGAACATCTTGGCAAACAGGTAAAGGCCACGGGTAGCCATTACGGCCATAAACGGTACTATGGCAGCCATGTAGCGCGATAATCCCTGAGAATTGCCTATTCCCTGCCACCAGGCAAAGGAGTGGGCAAGAAAGTAGATGACAAAAGGCAATACAACCAGCACAAATTCTTGTGAATACTCCTTGCGTTCACGGATGTAAAGCCAAAGCCCAGCTACTAATCCGGTAACAAAGAATATCTCGTTGGGAATACCAAAAAAACCAGGGCTACGCAGAATAAACTGGTAGAAAGTGCCATGACCAAAAATACTATCGCTCCATATTTTAACACCATCAAAAAGCCAGAATAAATCCTTGCCAAAAAGCATTCCAATTAAGCTGTAAAATACACTTGCGCTAAGTAGTAGGGGAAGGAACTTAGTCTTACGCCAGCGAATGAAGTAGATGGCGTAAACCGGCAAAAGAATTAAACCATCGAGCCGAATAAGTGGTAGCAGTGAGATAACCAGCGCACCTGCAAGAAACTTATCCTTTATGAGAAGGAATGTACCTAATATGGCTACAAAGGCAAACATAACCTCGGTTGTGCCCCCATAGAATGTTATCATAAAAACGGGGGTAAAGCTGCAAATTACCAGTGCCAATAGCGGAGCTTTCATTTTCAGCTCTTTAGCCACCCTATAAGCAAAGTAACCCGAAAGTATGCCCAGGATGATGTTCATGAGTTGCAGCGACTTAAAACCAAGCAGGGCAAAAGGCGCAGCAAGCAATGTGAATAGTGGGTTTGCCCAAGAATTCAAAAAATTTTCGGGGTTAGTGAATGCCCAGCGGGCAAACTGGTAATGCATAACCGAGTATGAACTGCCGGAATAGCCATTGCTGAGAACAAGAATTGCCATGTCGATAATAAGTATGACCGCAATAAGCGCATACATCAACCGCCTCTCGCTGATATCGCTCAAGGATTTAATGAAGCTGTTAAAGTTCATGCTAGTGTAAGGTTTAATTACTGTTGTTTAAGCAAATAAAAAATATAAACCATGACTTGAAACATCGAATCCCGGCATAAAAATAATACTAATATTGAAACATCAACAAACTACCTGTAAAACTCCGATGTTTTGTGCCATTTCGGATATATATTGCTACTGGTCAACTGGTCACCAACCTCGTAGAATAGGGCTGCATCGTCAACCAAACCATCCAGCCTATCGCGTTGGGGGTTATACTCATCGCAGGGTTTATGGTAAACATTTTGCCAGTAGTTCTTAATTAGCTCCAGGGTTTTCGCCTTACCCATTTCAACCTGATGGGTATAACCTTTTGCAAAGATTGCGGGAACTCCTGCCTTAAGGAAAGGCAACTGATCGGAGCGGTAGAACATACCATTCTCGGGATTTGGGTCAAGCGCAATATAGCGTCCATGTCCTTGGGCTACCACTTGTAACAAACTATCGAGATTTGAATGCCCATAACCGGTAACGGTTACATCTTTAAACTTACCAATGAAAAGTACTACATCGTAGTTCAGGCAGGCAATAGCCTTTGATATATCAAACGGACAATGCTGAACAAAATACTCGGAGCCAAATAAACCTGATTCCTCAGCGGTGGGCGAAAGGAAAACAACCGAGCGTTTAGGTTTAGCATCGGCCTGCTTAAAGGCTTTTGCAATGGCTAGCATCCATGCAACAGCGGCAGCATTGTCCGAAGCACCATTGTAGATGGAATCGCCATTCACAGGGCGGCCAACTCCAAGATGATCCCAGTGTGCGGTGTAAACAATAAACTCCTCGGGTTTTTCGGTTCCCTTAATAAAACCCGCAACGTTTTTAGAAACGGAACGTTCAACGCTATTATTTAGGCTGATACTTAACTTAGCATTTAGGTCGATGGGCTTAAAATCCCTTGTGGTGGCTTGTTTTTTCAGCTCATCGTAATCGTAACCACAAGCTTTAAAAAACTGCTTAGCGGCATCATGGGTTATCCAACCATTAAGTAAGCATGCCGGATTATCGAGAGCCTTACTATCGATGTAAAGTATTGGGCTATTACTCTTACTGCCCGCAACAGCCCAAGGGTAACCGGCTGGGGCATCTTCATGAACGATTATGCAGCCAAGTGCTCCCTGCCTTTCGGCTTCCTCAAACTTGTAACGCCAACGGCCGTAATAGGTCATGGCATAGCCGGTAAAAAGCGATGAGTCGAGCAGGTAGTAACCGGGGTCGTTGACCAAAACCACAAGTATTTTTCCCTTTACATCTGTATCCCTGAAGTCGTTCCAACTATATTCGGGGGCATTGATTCCAAAACCCAGAAATAACATGGGCGCATTAGCTATTTCTACTTTCTCGCGAGTGGTAGGGCTCCACAAACAGATATCATCATCAACTTTAAAGCTAAACCTTCCTTTTTTCAGGTTTGCACCAACTGACTTTGGCAGATGGGTGGTAATGGAAACCATGGGAACATCCTGAAAAAATGAATTCCCAAAAGCTGGATTGAGCCCAATTTCCTGCATTCGGTTTTTGATGTAAGCAGTAGCCCTAGCCTCTCCAATGGTAAAAGGGGCACGCCCCATCATGCTATCGGCCGAAAGAGCCATAATATCACGTTCAATCTCGCTATACTTAATTGCACTAGTATTGGGCTTTGAGCTGCTATGGCAAGCCACTAATGCCGAAAAAACTATAAGTAAAAGGAATAATCTTCGCATAACATTTGATTTTGAACAAAATTAAAATAAATCCTGCACAAATGGGAAAAACAGAACTAAATCATAGCACGATTGTAAAAAATCACACTTTATTATTCAACCAAATGCTAACTTTAGGGTCAAAATTTTAAACCTAACCCAAAGCGCCATGAAACGAATTGTTAAACCAATGTATCTTGCTGCAATGGCAATAATTATTGGAGGTTCGGGTTGTTCCGATACCGAAAAGCAAACCAAAGAACCCTTAAAGATTGATGTATCGCTCACTCAGGAAGAAAAGGATAAAGGACTACTCACCCCTGAGATCATGTGGAAATTCGGACGTATAGGGAGTTCGGTTATTTCGCCCGATGGCAAAATGCTTGCCTACACCACAACCTACTACAACCTTCAGGAAAACAAGGGAGTTACTAACATCTACCTTATTTCGACCGAAGGTGGAGAGCCTGTAAAACTTACCGATGAGCAGGGCTCGGAGTCCAATGTTCAGTGGTGCGACGATAACAAAACCTTACGATTCCTATCAACCCGTAGCGGATCGTCGCAGATCTGGGAAGTTAAAACCGATGGAACAGGGCTCAAGCAGCTCACAAACTTCGATTTTGATATTAACGGCTTTGCCTTTTCGCCCGATGGTAAAAAACTGGTGTATGCCAAAGATGTAAAGATGGTTGACCAGGCCGAAGACATTTACCCCGATATGCCAAAGGCCAAGGTTCGGATTATCGACAACCTAATGTATAGGCATTGGGATTACTGGGAAGATGGAAAGTTCAGCCACCTAATTGTGGCCGATTACACCGACAATGGCGTTGAAAATGCCATTGATATCAACGAAGGTGAAAAGTGGGATACCCCCATGGCTACCGATTTCGATATGGAAGAGGTTCAGTGGAGCCCAAAAGGCGATAAAATTGTTTACGCTTCAAAAAAATTGTATGGCAAGGATTACGCCATGAGCACCAATTCCGATATCTACCTATACGATCTTAAAACCCGAATCACCACAAACCTATCCGATGGCAATCCCGGATACGACCGCTTCCCCCGATTCTCGCCCAACGGTGTATTCATTAGCTGGTGGAGCATGGCCACCCCACTTTACGAATCGGATCAAAAACGATTATTTATTCTAAACACCAACAACAATAAGAAAACCTACCTTACCGAAGGTTTTGACCAGAATGTGGAATACTACGTTTGGGATAACGATAGCCGAAATATCTACTTTACAAGTGGAATTAAGGGAACAGAGCAACTCTACAAGATTGACGTAGCCACCGCAAAAATTACTCAGCTTACAACCGGAAAGCACGACTATACCAGCTGCCAGTATGCCAATGGCGTTTTAACCGCCAGTCGAATGAGTATGAGTATGGCTACGGAGCTTTACCGCATAAACGAGCAAACCGGCGAGGCCACCCAACTTACCTACACCAACAAGCACATCTACGACCATATTAAGATGGGCGATGTGCGTGAGCGCTGGGTAACCACAACCGACGGGAAAAAGATGCTTGTATGGGTAATTCTTCCTCCCGATTTCGACTCCACAAAGAAATACCCTGCCCTACTCTATTGCCAGGGTGGCCCACAGAGCACCGTTAGCCAGTTCTGGAGCTACCGCTGGAACTTCCAGATTATGGCCGCCAATGGTTACGTTGTGGTGGCACCCAACCGACGTGGTGTTCCATCGTTTGGTCAGGAGTGGAACCGACAAATTTCAGGCGATTACAGCGGCCAAAACATCAAGGATTACCTGAGTGCCATTGATGATGTTAAGAAAGAGCCATGGGTAAACGCCGATAAGCTTGGCTGCGTAGGAGCAAGCTACGGAGGTTACTCTGTATTCTATCTTGCTGGGCATCACCAAAAACGCTTTAAAGCGTTTATAGCCCACTGCGGCATGTTTAACCTGGAATCGTTCTACCCTCAAACCGAAGAGCTATTCTTCCCCACCTTCGACCTTGGCGGTGCACCATGGGAAACCAACAATAAGGTTGCTCAGCGCAGCTATGCCAACTCGCCCCATAAGTTTGTAAAGAACTGGGATACCCCAATTATGATTATTGTGGGTGAACACGATTACCGCATCCCATACACCCAAAGCCTCGAGGCTTTTGGTGCGGCACAATTGCTTGGTGTACCAAGTAAACTGCTATTCTTCCCCAACGGCACCCATTTTGTTACAAAACCACAGGAAGCCGTTGTATGGCAACGCGAATTCTTTGCATGGCTCGATAAATGGTTAAAGTAAATATTTCCAATAACCCATAATAATAACGGGAGTTACCTTGAGGTTGCTCCCGTTTTTTCTATATTTACACTATGTTAACTTTTGAAATGAATAAAACCAGAAAACATTTTGTTTGGTTTACCATTATTCTTTCGGTATTCCTGGTTATTTTCGGCGCCATATCGTTGGTTAACCATTACCTTTTCCGAACCTACGCTCTGGATTTGGGTATGTTTAATCAGGCTATCAGGAATGCTGCACTATTTCAAAAACCAACATTTACGCTAAGTCCAACTGGTCAAGAAATGCCATTCCTTGCAACACATTTCTCGCCAATTATATTCCTTTTTACTCCACTTTACTACATTTTTGGAAATTACACACTACTAATTGTACAAATCGTTGCAGTTCTGTTTGGTGGCGTTGGAGCCTATTTCTACTCCAAATACCGCATGGGTAACGATATGATTATCCCTATAATTGTTCTTATACACTTTTTTAGCATTTGGGGCATATACTCAGCGCTTACCTACGATTTTCATTGCAATGTATTAGGAGCAATGCTTGTTCCCTGGTTTTTCCTTTTTTATGAACGTAAGCAATACAAGCAAGCCTTTTTTACTGTTGTTATGGCAGTTTTAACCATTGAAACCATGTCTGTATGGTTTGCTTTTATTATTACCCCGCTTGCTTTTAGCAATTTCAATCGAAAAGAATTTTTTCAGGTTGATATACCCCTTTTATCTTTCTGCATTCTATCGGCTTTAATAATCATTTTGTTTATTATGCCTCAACTACAAGGTAGTAACTCTAACTTACAATTTGATCGATACCTTTGGCTTGGTAGCACTCCAATGCATGCAGCTATGAACTTGATAAAATCGCCCACCAATCTCTTAAGAATACTTTTTACTAACACCACAAACGATGTGGCTTACGATTATATAAAACTCGAATTTCACATCATGGTACTACTATCAGGCGGGCTACTTTTTGCCATAAATCCACGCTTCCTCTTCATGCTAATTCCCATTTATTTACAAAAACTGATACCAAACGACTATAACTTTTGGGGCATTAACAACCAGTATTCCATAGAGTTTGTTCCAATACTCAGCATAGCAGCTATTAGTACCATTTCGGAAATTAAATCAAACTATAGGTTGCCCTTTGCCATTGTGCTCACTGCAGTAACAATGGGTGCCACCATTTACACCATGGAAAATAGGGTATCGAAATGGTACGACGGAATTAATACCCGTTTTTACAGCAAGGAGCACTACCAAACCGAGTTCAACATAAAAAAAATTAACAGGGCAATTAAAGTTGCTGATGGCTCAAAAGCCGTATCGGCAAGTTCAAGGCTTGCGCCCCATCTTAAATCTCAAAGAATTTATCACTATCCCATAGTTAAAGATGCGGAATATATTCTGATATCACCAAAAAGTAATACATGGCCATTAAGCAGTATCGATTTTAAAAATTCCATCGATACCTTAAATCAAAGTAAGTGCTTTGCAATTATTTACTCCGACGACGATTTGCTGATATACAAAAGGAATGAGAGCAAGGCTACCCATTGATTTTATCGATTACCAATGCAATTTTCTCATCAAGAACTAGTTCACCAGGAATCCAGTTAATATTGTACCCCTTGCGCTCCATTCCCCGGAACCAGGTCATCTGCCTTTTAGCAAACTGCCTAATGGCAATGTAAAGGTTTTCGAACATTTCGTCGTAAGTGTATTTTCCTAATAGATACTCGGTAATATACTTGTATTCAAGTCCGTAGTAAATAAGATCGTCGGCCGATAAACCGGAGCCCAGTAAGGCTTTAACCTCATCAATCATACCTGAGTTCAAGCGGAGCGCAAGCCGCTCACGGATACGTTTCATTTCTGCAGCACGCTGATGTTTCACACCAAAAACTATGCTTTTAATCTGCGGGAATGGTTTGGGATCGACAGGTTGATGGCGGTAATACTCCTCGATTTCAATAGCCCTGATAGTTCTTTTGCGGGTATCCAAATCGGTGGTGTTGTGCAGCTTTTTGTACGATGCCAGAATGGCAGCCAATTCATTGTCGGTTTTGGTTTCCAGTTTTCGCCTGAGTTCAGGGTTTTCGGGAACAGGCAGTAACTTGTACCCTCGCAGTACCGCATCGATGTATAAACCACTGCCACCGCAGAGTATTGGCAAACGTTTACGCTTTTTTATATCGTTGTATGCATCAATAAAATGCTGCTGGTACTCAAAAACATTGAACTTATACCCGGCATCCACTATATCGATTAAATGGTAAGGAATAGCTTGTCCATCAACAACATAATCGTCCAGATCCTTACCGGTTCCTATGGTCATACCCCTGTAAACCTGGCGGGAATCGGCACTTATCACCTCGCCGTCAAGGCGTGCAGCCAAATGTGCAGCAAGTTGTGTTTTCCCGCTTGCAGTAGGCCCAACAATTGCTATCAAATCGTACTTACTCTCCAACATCAACAGAATGGTTTAGCAAGTAAAATTAGCTAAATTTGCAAACCTGATAGTAAATCGACTATGGTAAAGTTACGCCACCCCGCACGCAATAACAGGCTGAACGAACTAAACCGTTTGGTTTGGTTTGGCTTACTTCTTGCGATTTCGGGAACGGCAGCTGTACTGATTGCTACAAACTTTTTTAGTGAATCCCTATTGACAGCTAAAAACTTTTTGCTTGTCGTACTTCTGAGTATCATATTGATATTTTACCTTTACCGTATAGTGAGTGTTGCGCGCAAACAGTTCAAATTGACCGACAGAAATGGAAACCAAGAATAACATAGTATTTAAAAACAAGAAGGCCACTTTTCAATTCGAAATCATAGAGACCTACACGGCAGGGATTGTTTTAAAGGGGACCGAAATAAAATCGATAAGGATGGGTAAGGCCAGCTTTGTGGACTCATACTGCCACTTTATTGGTGATGAATTATGGATAAAAGGCCTGCATATTGCAGAGTATGCCTGGGGTACCTACAATAACCACGACCCCAAGCAGGAACGCAAGTTACTGTTAACCCGTAAAGAGCTTATAAAGCTAAAACGTCGATCCGAGGAGAAAGGGTTAACCATTATTGCCCTGAAACTATTCATCAACCAACGTGGACTTGCCAAAGTAGAAATTGCACTTGCCCGCGGCAAGCAGCTTCACGATAAGCGAGAGGATCTTAAACACAAAGATGCCCGACGCGAGATGGACCGGGCTATGAAAAGGTAAGGCTCTTGTCAGACGAAATTATTTGATTAGACTTAATCCCTCCTTAGCACTTGCACTTGTAGGATCGTAAAGCAAAGCCTTTTGGAAAAGAATCTTTGCCTCCTTTGTTTTGCCTAACTGGTAATTTGTCCAACCCAGCATTAGCACGCTGTAATAGTCAAACGGATAAAGATTTACAACCTTTTGAAAATAGGTATAGGCTTTTTGATAATCCTTATTCTCATAGCTAATCATACCCATACGGTAAAGCACAAGAGTATTATTGGGGTCAATGGAAAGTATCTTGTTATACTGCTCAACTACAGAACCCCAATTACCCATTGCTGATGCGGGTAGTACAATTCCCAACCGGGGTTCAATGGCATAGGGCATAAGTTCTACAGCTTTAGAGTAGTAGCCTATCGATTCGCTAAATTGACCTTGCAGGTATGTTAACCATCCCAACCTTAAATTAACCTCGTATGATTTTTCATCGTACATGGCCTTTAAGGGTTTTGTAGCATCGGCATACTTGCCTTCCTTTTCCTTAGCATAGCTTTCAGCGAATGCTGCTGATAGCTTAGTAAAATCCTGAGCCGCTAAGTTTACCGACATGGTTGTCAGCACCAGTAAGATTAGATTTTTGACCTTCATAGCTATTGAAATTTAATGGTTAACGTTGCATTTATTCCAAATGCATTAAGTACTAACTTTGATGTTTTAGTATAATTCTCCAAATCCCAGGAATAGTTGTTTATCTCAGAGTAATGACCACCAACCCTTAAAGAAAACTTTTTAGCAGGGATAATTAAATTACCATAAAAACTTTTTGAAGGAATAATAAATGAGTTGTTCAGTTCCGTGCCAAAATTACGTGAATACAAGAAAGAATTGCCAATCATCATCCCGGATTCAACCCATAAATACTTAAATACTTTGAAGCCAACATCAAAATTCGATTGATAAGTGTCGCCCCAGTTTTTATCCAATTGGTAAAAACCACTAACCGTTGAATACAGGTTTAAATTTGAAAAAGGGAAATAGGTGATGTAAGCCTCAGTAGCAAACTGATTAGATTTTGCAAAGTTGCTGTAGTTGAAATTTATACCCCCTCTCAGATACCAACCTATTAATGTAAAGTTTAATCCAAATAACGATTCCGTTGATAAATTTAGGGAAGAACTCCTGCGCCCATAAGTAGATACGTTCGACACATCGGTAAAAAATACCCAGTGGGTATACCCTGAAAACTCAAAACCTTGAGTAATTAGGCTTTTGTAACTAAAATAAAATTGATTTTGTTTGTATGTATCGTAATTGCCTGAGGGATCGGAGGGTGAGTAAAAAGTAGCTACTTTACTGGTATTTGAGTACTGGAAAAAACCGTTAGCCCTTTCTGAAAAATTGAAAGCTAATCCTGCATTTAATACAGCCAGATTTTCAATGGCCTCAAAGTTTAAGGGGTTAGTTTGATATTTTTTGACATCGTATCCAGTATATGAATAGCTTAATATTAGTTCAGGAGCCTTAGCCATGGGTAGGGTTTTTAAATGACTACTTTTATCATTCTCGGAAAGGGTGCGGAGAAATTGAAGTGCATCAGCCTGCCTGCCTGCCAAAAGGTAGCAATAGTACAAATATTTGTTTGTTACAGTATCGAAAGGGTTTTGCTGTTTAGCGCGAGTAAAATTTCTATACGCATAAGCATACCTTTGATTTTCATAGGCCAAAATACCTAACCTCATCCTTAGGTAGTAGTAATCATTCCCCTGATTTAAAATTTCTTTGGCAGTCCTTTTTAAGTTCTTATAATCCTTACCAAGGAAATATTGATAGTTTAACCTATCAAGTGATGCAAAATCGGCTTGTGCGCTTAGCTTGTAGGTTAACACCAAAACTGAGGCTATAACAATTATAGTACGCATTTCGCAATGGTTTTATTTTGCTCCTGAATAATTTCTACTTTACCGCTTGAACGAATTTCTATATCAATTCTCTCTGTTTGAACGATTCTGTTTAAATATTTACCCTCAATGGTTGTTTCGAACCTATAACCTTCGATATCGAATTCGCTTCCAATTCTTATAACCTTAACTTTATAATCCGTATGCAAGACTTGAACAAAAGGAGCTATAAAATCGTGAAGGTAAAGAATTAAACCACTAAACGTTTTATTTACGGGAATGGAATCAAATGCTTCAATGCCTTCAAAGTATGTTAAAGGTATCCTGTAGGCAGCAAGGTAAAATTTATATAAAAGAGATTTTTTACTCCCCTCAAAATGGGTAAAGTAGAAATACACATCATCAAGCTCAAAAAATGCCTTAGAATTAGTTTTTTTACACTCAATGTATAACTTATTCAAATAGGTAATACCCACTTCCCAAGTAACATTTTCAATAATATTTTCATGTTGTACTTCCCAGCTAATTAACTTGCCAGGTTTAAAGTTTAGCATGGATTTAAGTAATGGGTCAGATTCAAAATTGCTAACATTTTGATCAATAGCGGGATAATCGAATGTTTTGAGTTCAGCATTATTAACAATGTATGATGATAATGGATATTTAATGGTTTTTGATCCAATGTACTCGGTTGGCTGGATCTGAAAATGGAGGTGCGGGTAAGCTGAACGCCCTGAATTGCCAACCTCACCTACTTTTGTTCCAAACTTTACTTTATCGCCAACCTTAACGGGAATTGAACCTTTTCTGAGGTGCGAAAGTTTGGAATACAAACCAGCTGCATGCTTAATTATTACGGTATTCCCCCAATTCTTATTAATATTTATTTCACCTACAGGATTATCATCTACACCGTCGTCAACCTCAACCACTTCGCCATCGGCAGGAGCAATTACATTTTTCCCGTAACAATAATAATCGGTTAGTAAATGGCCCTCACTTTTAAACTGTTTGCCATCGGAGTCTAAAACAATGAAATCCCATGCATGTGCCCAATCCCCCTTGTGAGTATAATTGCCATTATGACCTTGATTTACGGTCCAAACTCCGTAAAAGGGTAACCTAATCCTAATCCACCCATAGTTGGGAAAGCGTTTAGCAAACGATTGATAGGAGTAAAGATTTAGTTCGGGTTTCCCTTCCTGCACCATCACCTCCCTTAACCCAGAAGCCGACATCCTAAAACGAATGGAGTAAATAAACATAAGAACAACAATATTAAAGGGTAGCGAAAGGATTGGCAAGCCAAGCGTTTTAAAAATAGTTGCTAGCCCAATAGTTACCATTGCAATTACAGGTGTAATGGCCACAGCCCACCAGTACGAAGCCCTTGTGGGTATATAGTAATAACCGCCTATGGCAATTGCGCTAAGAATAAAGTTAAACCCAATATAGCTATACCCCAACGCATTCAAATCTAGACCAAAAGTTAAATAGGCAATATAAGCCACGCTGTACCCAATAACCGATAACGAAAATGCAATTCGTGAGTATGCCATTAATGTCAATGCTACCAAAACCCCGGCTAGCACATTAAACTGAAAGAATATTGAACCCAATGAAATAAAATAACCATTAATAAAGTTGGATTTTATATGATTGAGCCACCAGTCGTGAATGGCAATAAAATTAAAACCGCCAACATCAAAAATTCTGTTGAGTAGGTAGACACTACTCTGATTTATTTCGGTTGATGTCAGTTGCCAGGTAGCACTTAGCACAAGCCACATGCTTAACACAAATGGAAGCGATAGGTAAGGTAAGTAGTACTTTCCTAAAACTCCCTGTAGTGTAATATTAACAAGTAATGTAAAAAATCCGGCAGTGACAGCTAAAAGCAGAAGTGTAATGCTAATATCATAGTAAAATCCTAACCCAAATCCAACCAGTAAAGCATTAAAACCATATAAGCCCTTAGCGGTTGTTTCCCTATCTAGTTTTATCAGATAAGATGTAAGCGTGGCTACTAATGCTGAAACCAATCCAGCAATACCAATTGAAAAATCGATAAACGTTATGAGTAATAAAAGAATAGCTAAAGAGTAATCGCTTGAAAAAAAGATTTGCGAGTAGCTCCTGATCAGTCCCTTAATGATTGTATTTAATCCGTTTATCGGTCTCATAATCAAGTATGCTGATGGTTTACTTTAGGTGATCTGGAATATTCTCATTTGAAACAATGCTATCAATACTCTCAGCTTTACGGATAATATGTGTTTTTCTGTAAGTATCAATTATTATAACGTTAGGTCTGGTGGTAATAAACTGTAGCCACTGCGTATTATTGTAGGCACCCGTTCGGGATATTAAAAAGTGCTCACCTGTTTTCAAGGGAGGAAACATAATTGATGGGCGCAATACATCAATATTCATACAGAGAGGGCCATATATTACGGTTTCCTCAACTAAGCCCGAATGAGCCTGTGTGGGATTTATCTTGTGATCGTACCAAAACGATGTAAAAAGTAAGTTAACACCAACATCTACAATTAAGGCCCTTCGTCCATCGGTAAGCCGTTTATTTGCTATAACTGTACCTGCTATACTTCCTGCATCGTCAATTAAAGCTCTCCCTGTTTCAAGAATTACAGTAGGTAATTTATCGGGTTTAATTTGTGAGTTGATAATTGCTGAGGTTATGGCATCAGCATACTCATCGAATGAAGGGGTTGTATCTTCACCAGAAAGGTATGCACCTCGCAAGGTGTTACGCGATGCAAAACCACCACCCATATCGATATATGCAATGTAATGGTTAAACTTTTGTGCAATACTGGCAGCTAATTCCGACA
>Ga0207433_10009225_pt1 | contig 15770 bp, 13 predicted proteins | sample YelNatPaOPGAMG01_FD_187559 | JGI IMG/M metagenome (GOLD analysis project Ga0207433, IMG submission 187559) | Hot spring thermophilic microbial communities from Obsidian Pool, Yellowstone National Park, USA - OP-RAMG-01 (SPAdes) (version 3) | ecosystem: Environmental > Aquatic > Thermal springs... | reverse complement strand
CGAGTACTCATCGAGTAAGGTTTGGGCGGTAAAGTTTTTATAGGTTAACTGGAGCGATAGCTGTTTATTATAAATATCGCTTGCACGAGTCAGATTCCGTGTATTCTGATAGTAGTCAAAATAGTTCCTATCGCTGCGGGAACCAGCACCATAGGTCGATGCGATATTAAATGTAACATCTTCACCTGTAATTGTTTGACCAAAACTTATTTGGTTCATGCTAAACTGCTTGCCGGTATGTGTGGCGGTGTAGGTGATTTTACCGCCTTGTTCAAAACCACTTCGGGTTATTATATTCACAACACCAAGCCCTGCAAACCCACCATATACCGCTGAACCTGGGCCGCGTATAATTTCAATTCTTTCAACATTGTCGAGCGCAAAATGGTTTCCAAATGGAACGCACGAGAACATGCCATCGTTCATTTCAAAGCCATTTACCATGAATAAGTATTTCCCTTCGTGGGCCCAAATCCCTCGAATTCCCATACCTACAACGCCCTCGACATCAACACCAAAATCAAAGCCGGGAACAAAAAGGTGGAAAAGTTCAATAATATCCCTTGCCCCGCTTCGCTTAATTTCATCTTTGGTTATTACGGTTACAATTCCAGGGTTTTCCCTTAAATTGATTTTGGTTTTTGTTGAGATTGATACCTCAATGTTTATTAAATCTTCAAGCGAGAGAGAGTATAAATCGATTTCTTTCTCTTGAGCCGATATGTTTAAACCCAAAAAAAGGAAGGCAATGAATGCAAAAATCCTCATGCGTTTTTTTTGCAATTTAAATGCTAAGCAAACACAAGTCAATACTAACTATAAAAATGTGTTGAAATCGGAAATTATTGTCAGCTTTGGATTGTGTTCTTCTTGTTTATGTGTGGTGGCTACTGCAACAACCTGCATACCTGCATTAATGGCAGCCTGAATACCGGAGAATGAGTCCTCAAAAACAAGACAATTTGCGGGTTGAATGCCCAGTAGTTCTGACGCTTTCAGGAAAATATCGGGATTGGGTTTCCCAAGTTTTACCATATTACCGTTTACAGTAACATCAATATAAACCTTAATACCTGTGTTGTTTACCACAAAATCAATATTGCTTTGTGGCGCAGAACTGGCAATTGCAATTTTCTTTCCGAGTATTTTCAATTCCTTCATGAAATTGACTAAACCATCCAAAGGTTTGATATGGGGTTGGTAGAGTTCCCTGTATATTGCCTCTTTTTCCTCGCCAAGCTGGTGAACTTCAGCATCCGCTAATACCCTCCCAAAAAGGGCTTTTAGAATATCAGCGTTGTTTTTTCCAAAGTATTTTTTTGTGAAATCTTCACTCTCAAAGTTTAATCCATGTCGTTTGCAGAATTCCCCCCAGGCGTCAATATGGAAAAGATAATTATCAACAATTACACCATCCATATCGAAAATTATCCCTTCTATGCCGTCCAATTTAATTTTCATGCTTCAGTAATTTCAATAAGGTTTTGCAAAGATAGCTGAGTTAATCAACTTATATGGCAATCTCAATTAAACCAAATTTAAATTAGTAGCCAAAATTTTTGAACTATTTGAAATGTTGGGCTTTACCTCGAAGTATTATTTATTTTAATTGATGCTAAATGCATGATTGACAAATCATTATTTGATTCCGTGTTATAAATGAATAATTGGATTAAAGATTTACTATTTTTGGCACAGAGTTCGATATGACTATAAAAATTGATTCATATGAGAACAGCAATTGTATCAGCAATTCTTATTTTATTTTCATTAGCTCTCAACGCTCAGGATATTAGCGTCTATTCGGTTAATAATGGTAAGGGCGATGTTATAAAAGTATCGGCCGACACCCTTAATTTGGGGGAGATTTATCTCGACGATTTATCCAGTGAACATGGTATTGTATTGATTAAATTGACCAATTCAGGGAAACAACCCTTGCTTATTCGGAATGTTACCGGATGCTGTGGCACAAATATAAAATCGTGGCCCAAAGCGCCCGTATTACCTGGAAAACAATCGGAAATAAGGGTTGAATTTCGTATTGAACCTAAACCTCAGCGAATTAGTAGAACGGTTACCATTGAGTCAAACGCCCAGGGCAAACCAGTGGCAAAACTTCATATCGTTGGTGTTGTGATTCAACGAAGACAACCCAATGAACTTGTGCTGTAATTTTTTGTTTAAAATGTAGTAAAGGGGATTGAAGACAATCCCCTTTTTTTGTAAATTTATCGGGTTATGCGTAAACGACTGAGCACAACTACATTCGATCTTCCGGTACAGGAACTCCGCAGGGGTTACCGTAGCGATGTTTATTTCTGGCGCGAAAAGGTAGTCCTTGAAAGCCACAACCTGCATCCACGAGTAACCATGCAGGTTTTCCAAAAAAATAACGCTATTCTCTGTGGCATCGACGAAGCCATTGCCGTTCTCAAAGTGGCAAGCGGTCGATATTCCGACTACACAAGAGCGTATCAACTTTTCGATAAACTAATTGAATTGAAAAAACTTGCTCGAACCCAGTTTTTAAACGATAAAACCAGGTATTTAAAGATTGAGGAAGAACGTATTAAGGTATCGCAGGAGCTGGATAACCTATGGATCGATGGATTTTCGGAGATTGAAATTGATGCCTTATGGGATGGCGATGCCATATCGCCTTATGAACCTGTGATGCATATTCATGGCGATGCATCGCTCTTTGCCCATCTTGAGACAATATACTTGGGCATACTTGCCCGCCGTACCAAAATAGCCACAAATGTTCGCAGGGTTGTTGAAGCTGCAAATGGAAAAACGGTTCTTTACTTCCCCGCTCGCTTCGATCACTGGGCAGTGCAGGGAGGCGATGGTTATGCTGCTCATATTGGCGGCGCTTCGGGTGTATCAACCGATGCTCAGGGTGAGTGGTGGGGTGCTGGTGCCTCAGGCACAATACCTCATGCCCTTATTGCTGCTATTGGGGGCAATACAGTTAAGGCCGTTCAATTTTTCCACGAATCATACCCTAATGCAATCCTCATAGCCCTTGTCGATTTTGACAACGACTGTGTAAACACCGCTTTAGAGTGTGCTCGTGCTTTGGGTGATAAGCTTTGGGGGGTTAGGCTCGATACTTCCGAGAATCTTGTCGATAAAAGTGTTTTCCCTTTAATGGGAACCTATAAACCCACAGGTGTAAATCCTAAACTGGTTGAACTCGTTCGCACTGCCCTTGACCGCGAAGGCTTTTCGAATGTAAAAATTGTGGTTTCTGGTGGCTTTAATCCCGATCGCATCAGGCAGTTCGAAGCAATGAGGGTTCCCGTTGATGCTTATGGGGTTGGCAGCTACCTGATGCAGGGCAGCTACGATTTTACTGCCGATATTGTTTTGGTTAACGGGAAGCCCATAGCTAAGGTAGGTAGGCATTTCATGCCAAATCCTCGTTTGGAAAGGTATAACACAAAAGAGTGATACAATGAAAGCATTAATTGTGGTTGATGTTCAAAACGACTTTTGTCCGGGCGGAGCATTGCCTGTAACCGATGGCGATAAAGTGGTTGAACCCATAAATGGCCTAATCAAACAGTTTGAAGCCGATGGACTTCCTGTGGTTTTTACAAGGGACTGGCATCCCTCCAATCACTCTTCATTTAAGGAAAATGGCGGCATTTGGCCCCCTCATTGTGTGGCTGGAACGCAGGGGGCCGCATTTCATCCTGACCTATACTTTCCATCGGTTGCCTTTCTTGTATCAAAAGCCACTGAACCCCACCTGGAGGCATACTCAGGGTTTCAGGGAACAGGCTTGGCATCGTGGTTGCGCCAATATGATGTGGATGAATTGCTGGTTACAGGTTTAGCCACTGATTACTGTGTTAAAAACACTGTAATTGATGCTCTAAAACTTGGTTTCAAAGTTACAGTTGTACAAGAGGCAATAAAAGCGGTCAATGTAAATCCCGACGATGGTGAAAAAGCAATCAACCAAATGCTAAGTCTCGGCGCTCAAATTCTTTAATAACAAGAAAAGGGGTGTGTAAACACCCCTTTTTCTTATGGATTTACCGTGATTTATCGGGTAACCGTTAACTTGCGAGTAATAATTACTCCATTATCGCTTTTAATTTTAACCAGATAAACGCCTGTTGAAAGATTTGACACATCTATTTTCCCTTCGGAAGTCTCAGTCCCTGATGTCCAAACTAGAGCCCCGGTAATATTGTAAACATCTATCGACCCTTTAGTAAAACCAGCTATATTTACAAAAATCGAAGAATTAGTTGGGTTGGGGTACACGGTTAGTTTGGATTCATTTTCTTTGGTATCTACACCAGCCGGCCAGGTTACAAAAAGAAGATTTGGTTTTACATATACTTGAATATCTTCGCCCTTCTGAACGGTTAGTGTAACAGTTTTATTTCCGTATGTTGTATACTTAACTGTATATGGTCCTTTCCCTGATTTAGTTGCGGGTACTGCTCCATCGCCAAAATTCCATTCCCAACTTTCTGGTGAACCATAAGTCATGTCGGTGAAAACCACGGAACTGTCTCTCATGTTAGCTGTAGTTTTGTTAACCATAAAATTAGCGGAGAGTACCGATGGGCCTTTTTTCCACATGCCGCCATAGTTTGCGCTTGAGTTAAATCCTCCTGCCCAAACGGCACCATTGGGTGAGGCTCCCATATTGGTAAACTGGTAATTCTTATACAAGGGTGCATAATCGGTAAAGGTATTACCTCCATCAACACTGAACGATACTCCCATTTTATTGGCAGAATAGTTTGAACCGGTTGAGATTAAAGTGTCGGTTCCTAGAATCCAACAAAAATCAGCCGTATAAACGCTTCCACTTGGAGTGAATTGTGTCCAAGTAGCACCGCCATCGGTAGTACGATAAAACTTATCAACATTATTTTCATTACCATAAATAATACCTTCATTACTATTCTTAAAGGCTATTTCAAAGGCAGTTGAACTTAGAGGGGTTTGGTAAGCCTGCCAGGTTGCACCCTTATTGGTTGACTTGAATATTCTACCTTTATTGGTGGCAAACCATACTGTATTACCAATAACGTCATAGTAGCCTATTACTCCGTATTCCCCATCCAATGGAGTTGGTATGTTGGCCTGCGAAACCCTAGTCCAAGTTGTTCCCCCATTGGTTGTGGTGTATATTTCAAAATATCCCCCGTTAGGATCGCCCATGCAGAATCCGTTGTTGGCATCCCAAAAATGAACAACATTGGGGAAGCCATTGGGTTTAGTGAAAGTGGCAGAAGTTTGTTGTGTCCAGGTTTTTCCGCCATCGGTGGTTTTGGCAATCATGCCACCGCCATTGGTACCATCGTAAAGGGGCACCCAAGCAATGCTATCGCTTATTGCACAAATCATTCCGGCAGCCAACCCTGTGGAACCCGATGGGTTTATTGTTCCAGCACTCCATGTTTCACCACCATCAACTGTTCTGGTGTACTCTTTAACGGCAGCTTTACCCCCTGATCCGTCGTATGCCACTGCCCATGCTACCCTGTTGTTAACAGCTGATATGTATTGAATCCCTCGCGAGGAGGTGGTAAATCCGCTGGCCTGCTGAACCCATAAATGCTTATAATCTCCTTGGTTGGGTTTAATGCCAATAATCATTTCGTTGCTTTCGCTAAAATCGTAGCTTGTACCACTGGGTTTCATAGCAGCAGCAGCGTAGTACCCATTAGCAAAACCGCCCCAACCCCAGTTAATGTGTAGTTCACTGTTGTCGTTGTACCCATCACAAACCCATGCATGTCCGCCGCTTGCAGAACTACTCCCTGCATAGTATACAGGACGGTTGGCATCTATCTCTGTTTTGATTTTGTTAATCCAATCGGTTTGATTATTTGGATCAAAGGAGTAAATTTGGATGGTTGTTGGGTCATAATTAAAGTAGTTTGTAAGGGCATAAAGAACATCCTTGCTAAATGCCCCCGAACCATCGGTGGCATAGTTCATGTTAACTGCCACACCTGCATGGTAACAAAGCGTGGCTACAGCAACCTTTTCTTCGTAGGTGCTTCCGGATGTCAGCTCGTTAGGCATACTTGCCCAGCTGTAGGTAGTAGCTTCATAATTGGCATACTGAGTACCATAGGTTGAATGTACATATTTATGCCAACCCTTTCCGGTTTGTGGCCATTGGTGGTAACGCATAATTTGCGACATGGCAGTAGCTACACATCCGGTTGGCGTTCCAGTAGGGCATAACATATTATAGTAGGGGGATTGATTCCAAATAGTAGAAAGAAGCGGACCTGCTCCTTTAAAGCCTTTACTGATTTTACCTTCAAGAATGTCTTGCCATTCCTGTTTTACAGATTTATCGCCAACTTTTGTTTTAGCGGCAAAGTTAACCTGCTTGGCATACCAGTTAAACCGTTCGGCTACTACAGGATTATCAATTTTTTTGGGCATTGGGTTGGTTAACGACCAACCAATAATTGGCTTTGCCTCATCATCGGCCGACACAATAATAAAACCCCCTTTGCTCATGGCAAAAATGTAAAGTGCATCTTTCCCCTCAAACTGATGGGTGTTTATCAGTTTCAGATCGAATGTGTCGATACTAGAGCCTTTCTTTGCGCTCAAGTAATTTATGGCAACCTTTCGTGCCAATTTTACATCAACAGGATTGGCAATGACCAGTAACCCTGAAAATGCAAATAGCAATAGTGTGTAGATTTTTTTCATTGGATTTGGTTTTTGTTGTTACTGTTTATTTTGATTTGGTTCTTTAAATTTATCGTTGGTTTCCTTCAAAATAACCCGGAGCCATTCTTCCCGGTAACCGGGTTGCGATGGGCTTACTGGATATCCCCAAGGATTTCGGATGAAATTTCCGTCCTTTTCTTTTTTTACATTGCCATCGATATACTTAACCAAAAGCCAGTTGCTTAAGTCGTTCCATTTCTGAGTAGTACTGTTGGCAGTATTTACAGAATAATCGGTAAGGAACTCAATGGCAAGTTTAGGGTCATTTTCCCATAACTTGAGGGCTGCAGCATCAACTGCAGGGGTATAGGCCTCAAACTTGGTTTCAAGTTCGTTTTGTACCTTTTTAATATCCTGTATTACTAAGTCGTATCGCAAGTAGGCAAAGTGTGCTACCCTATTAAAAATCCAGAATGCCGAGGTGGGGGAATAGGTAAGCATATCGCCATTCCCCTCGGCGTAGCTTTCGGGAACTCTAATTATACCGCAGTATATCGGTACGTAAACTGTTGAGGCTGCATCGTCCACTCCAAACCAGAAAATTCCCCCAATTGGGTTGGGAAGCCAACTGCGCATTTGCGCAATGAACGAGAATCCCGTTTGTTGTGTTGCTGTTACTCGTTCGTGGAAGTATGTTACGCTATCGACTTTCCATGTTAAAGGTCGCCAGCGGTAGGGTAAACCATGAGGCCCAGCCCCAACATCTTTGCTCATGTCCAGTTCGGTACCTTCCAGATGGTCGCGTTTAAAGCCCATTAAATCGCGTGGGGTGAGCTTGCGGTTGGGCTTTACGTATAGGGGCATTCTGTTTTTTAGGTTTTCGCCTTTAGCATAATCCCAGTATGCATCCATGCCATCGCATGAATGATTAAAGAAAGCCCATACACGGGCATCGCAAAAGCGAGCGCCATTGAAAGTTACAGGATTATATACATCGCTGAAACTGAATTCAGCATCGTTGCCGGAAAAATATCCGTTTTTGCGGGCGTAGGCTATAACGTCGTAGGAGTAAACCACTTCAACATCGGCATTATTTATTAAGTGCAAATTCTTGCTGCTTATGGATGTCTTCAGGTTTTCCAAAGGAAATGTTTGAATTCGGGCTTGATTGGCATGTGCCGAGATGTACCCATCGGGTATTCGGATGGCTACCCAAACCGCCCCCTTATCGGCATTCACATTTTTCTTAAGTTTCTTATCGTACTTCAGGTTTGTTTTTTTGGCAATCATCTCCAGTATCCATACCTCGTTAGGGTCGCCAATGGAAAACGATTCGCCACTGCTGGCATAGCCGAACTGCTCAACCAGTTCAACCATCACCTTAATGGCTTCGCGGGCAGTTTTTGCCCGTTGTAGGGCAAGAAACATTAGGCTGCCATAATCTATTATAGCAGTTGAGTCCATTAACTCTTCAATACCTCCAAACGTTGTTTCGCCAATGGCAACCTGGTACTCGTTCATGAAACCAATTACCTGATAGGTTTCCTGCACCTGAGGGATTTGCCCAAGGGGCTTGTTTGTACCCCTATCGTAAAGGGTAATCATTGTGCCTGCAGGCCAAGTAGCTCTTGGTTTAAAGTAGAGTTCACCATACCTTATATGGGAATCGGCTGCATAGCTTACCATGGTTGAACCATCGGCACTTGCACCCTTAGTTATCAGGTAATTGGTGCACGAATAGCTTTGGTGCCAAACCAATGTACCTATAATTAGTAATAAGATGTAAGAGATTTGTTTTTTCATTTCCAACCCTTGATACTGTTAATCAACAAAAATAGAAAAATATTTTTAAGAACTTAAACTCAATTTTTTGCAAAGCAGTATAGTAGATAATCGCAACATAATTGTTGACTAAATGCAAATATCCATTGACATAAAGCAGTTCTATTATTTGCTTTGGCATGCCATTTGTTTTAACTTGCAGGAAAGTTTTTTATGTTAAACCTAAAGTTTAAAAAATTATGAAAATGAAAAGAATCTCAATGATTGCCCTGCTTATGGCAGGTATGTTTGCCTTTGTTGCATGTAATAAGGATGATGCAAAGGATTTAAACAAGGATGAAGCCCAGCAGCAAATAACCAATGCTGAGCAAGACCTGCAAACTAAAAGCGGTGAAATTGTTGCTACCGATGGGTACAAAATTCAGGAGTATTTTGCAACCCAACTTTCATCTCCTTTTTATTCAAAATCTAATGTATCCAAAAGTATTGTACCTTCTCGTTTTCAGAAAGCCTATGAGTTGACCAGGCAGAACATGTTACTGGAAAACCCTGAAATTGAATTTTATTTTGAAAGATTCATTATAGGTTTCTTTAACGATGTAAAGGGTACATGGAATTGGACACCTAATGGCTGGACTTACGAGACAACCCCAACCGATAAGGTTGTTGTTAAGTTTCCATATCCAGCAAATAATGCTACCAACAACGTAACCATTACCTATTACGACTTCACTACAACCTTGGTTAACGGTCAAAATATTCCAACCGGTATAAAGGTAAAAATTGAGTACAACAACAATCAGGTATTTGCATTGGCATACTCCGCCACCATTGCAAACATGATGAAGTACTCGCAGAAGGTAGATGTTACTTTTGGCGCATTTGCAATTTCTAACGAGGAATCTTTTGATGCCTCCGTAAACAATAAAGTGCTATATAGCAAGAATTTCACCTTTAAGAAGGATGGTAAGCTTTTCTATAGCGAGGTTGCTAATTTAACTATGACCATTATCAGTGAACAATCTGCCAATGTTTTGATTACTGCTACTCAGGTGATTGGTAATCTTGAATTCAGGTTAAAGATTGATGCAAGTACCAGTCAACTTGAAACAGGTAATCCTAACGACTTTGCATCGTTGTCACTTTATACCACCGGTGGCGACAAGGTTGGTGATTTCGTGTTTGTAATGGAAGGAGAAGATTGGGTTCTTTACTTTAAGTTCAACAGTGGTGAGCAGGTTAAGGCCGAAACCCTTATGCCTTTAGTTTCTGAAAGATTTAACTCTTTTATTAATGATTTATTCAGCAATTTATATGGTAAATGACCATTGCTACAAATTGTAAAAGGCTGCCTTTTGGCAGCCTTTTTTTTTAAAATGCTTGACTTTTGCTTTTCAGTATCCTAAATTTATTGAAAAACTAATATATCATGGAAGATAAATTAATAGTGATAGCAACTGAAAGTAATTCAAAAGCTTTAGTGCTAAAATCGTACCTCGAGGCAAATGGCATAGAATGTTTTTTACAAAATGCAAACGTCCTTCAGGGAGCCATTGCCGAAGGGGTTAAAGTGCAAATACGCGAATCCGATGCCGAAAAGGCATTGCAACTGCTTTCGGCATTGCGGCATGCTGAGGATGTAAAAAAAGTTGAACAACAACTTAGGAAAATCCTTGTACCTGTTGATTTTTCAGAACCATCGCAAAATGCTGCACGTTATGCAGTTATGCTTGCCTCCAAGTATAATGCTCAAATTAAGTTGCTTCATGTTTTCAACTCGCCCGTGGTTGATATGATACCCTTTACCGATGTGGCCAGCATTCAGATCGATTTTGACATGAACTATCATGCTCTTTATAGTTCTGCCAAGGAGCGGTTAATAAAGTTTTACGAAAGCCTTAAGGCATTTGCTGACCAAATGGGCTATGGTGATGTGCAAATTGGCTATACACTCCGCGAAGGTTATGCTGCCTATGGCATTATTGAGGCAAGCAAACGTTATAGGCCTGGAATAATTATAATGGGAACCAAAGGCGAAGGGTACAGGAGTACCGAACTGGTGGGTAGCGTGGCCACTGAGGTGTCGGACGAAACCCATATCCCGCTACTTGTAATACCCGAAAAGGCAGTCCTTAAGGGAATAGATGAAGTAAAAAAGGTACTTTACATAACCAATTTTGATGAAAACGATAACCTATCCATTCGAAAACTCCTTAGGATTGTTTCACCATTCCAAGTTGAGCTGCATTGCATTCATATTACCGACAAACCTGATACTCCCGGTGTTAAGGCTCTGATGAATACCACTAAAGACTATATCAATAGCGTTACCACAGGAATTCCAATTGCTTGTGAGGTTATTGTTGGAAAGGGGAACGAGAGAAGCGTGATTGACTACATTTCAAAGAATCACATAAACCTTGTTGCATTGACCTCGGTAAAAAGGAACTTGCTCTATAAGATTTTTAACCCATCGCTTGCTAAACGAATGATTTACCAGGCCGATGTTCCGGTTTTGCTTTTCCACGCATAAATGGGAAATGGCCACTAATCAAAGTGGCCATTTTAGTTTATACCATTATAAGCAACAAAAACTTATTCAACTGCCATGTTGTGGAAAACATTAGTTACATCTTCATCTTCCTCAATTTTTTCAATAAGTTTTTCAACTTCAGCCTGTTGTTCCGGTGTTAACTTTTTGGTATCGTTTGGAATTCGCTCAAACTGGAAGCTGATAATGTTTAACCCTTTCTCTTCCAGGAACCTTTGTATTGGGCCAAACTGTGTAAAGTCAGCAAATAGCATTATGGTTTCATCTTCGGTAAAAACTTCTTCTACCCCAAAATCGATGAGTTCAAGTTCCAGGTCTTCCATAGAGATGTTGGGGTTTTTAGCCACCTTGAATGAACATTTACGTTCGAATATGAAATCGAGCATGCCTGTGGTTCCTAGCGAACCTCCATACTTGTTGAAGTAGCTGCGAACATTGGCTACGGTTCTTGTTGGGTTATCGGTAGCCGTTTCAACCAATATGGCAATGCCATGAGGTCCGTAGCCCTCGTAAACCACTTCCTTATAATCCTTAGTGTCCTTATCGGTTGCCCGTTTTATGGCTCGCTCTACATTCTCTTTAGGCATGTTCTCCGACTTTGCATTCTGGATTAGCAGTCGGAGTTTGGGGTTAGTTTCGGGGTCAGGGCCACCGGCTTTTGCTGCCATGGTAATTTCTTTTCCCAGCCTGGTGAACACCCTTGCCATGTTTCCCCAGCGCTTTAGTTTACGTGCTTTTCGGTATTCAAATGCTCTTCCCATTTTGTGAAAAGTTGTTAGTTCAATTTAACTGCAAACGTATATTTTTTTGGCTATTCGGCCAACCATTCTTAAATCTTTTTGTTTTCTTTGTGTAGCTTATTTTTCTGAATTATGAGCGTATATAAGGGTTTAACCGATAGTGAGGTTATACAAAACAGAAATCGTTACGGTGAAAACATAATTACTCCTCCGCCTCAAACTCCATGGTGGAAATTACTGCTGGAAAAGTTTGAAGACCCTATAATTAAGATTCTTATAGTGGCAGCCATCATTGCCATTGCAGTTGGCTTAACCAATGGGCATTACCTCGAGGGGGTTGGAATAGTAGTAGCAATTCTGCTAGCCACGGTCATGGCTTTTATAAATGAGTACAAAGCCTCCAAGGAGTTTGAATTGCTTAACAGCGTTAACGATGAGTTGCACGTAAAGGTTATTCGTAACGGTGGTGTTACCTCGGTTCCCAAACGCGATGTTGTGGTTGGGGATATTGTTATTGTTGACCGAGGCGATGAAATACCTTCCGATGGAGTTCTCTTAGAATCGGTTTCGTTAATTGTGAACGAATCATCGCTCACCGGTGAGCCTTCAACAAATAAAACCTCAATACCAACCAATAGCTATAATACAACCTACTCGCCCAACCTGGTACTCAAGGGCACAACTGTTACCGATGGCCATGGTGTTTACCAGACTACCGCAGTTGGCGACAGTACCGAAATTGGTAAAACGGCTCACGCTGCTACGGTTGAGGTGAATAACCCAACTCCGTTAACCAAACAGCTTCAAAAACTAAGCGAGTATATCAGTTCAGCAGCGTTCTTTATAGCCATTCTTGCTTTTGTAATTCTCACCATTTTTGACTTGGTTAACCCCGTCAACGGCTTTACCTTTGAGCAGGAATATGTAGTGGCAGTTGTAGTGCTTTCCATTATTATCATCTTGGCCAAATACTGGGTTCCTTCAATCAATGCAATACTTGGCTGGTTAAGGGTGCCTTTCAAAATTCCTCTACCTTATCCCAATAATTCAAAACGACAGTTGCTTTTACTATTAGTATCGGCATTTCTTATTATTTCATTAGGCCTTGCCATTGCAGCCTTATTAAATATCGATATTTTTTCTGCAGGCATTTTACTTGATAGTAATCTGTTGAGCCACCTTCTCAACTATTTCATGGTTTCCATGACCCTTATTGTTGTGGCTGTGCCCGAAGGACTCTCCATGAGCGTAACTCTTAGCCTTGCTTACAGCATGCGTAAAATGACGGCAGAAAATAACCTGGTTCGAAAGTTGCAGGCTACTGAAACCATGGGCGCTACTACGGTGATTTGTACCGATAAAACCGGTACTCTTACCCAAAATCGCATGCGCGTGATTGACTATGACTTCCTACAGGATAGCGATACCAAAAATCTTTCGACACTCGTAAAACTATCGCTGGCTGTAAACTCAACCGCTCATCTCGATTTTTCAAAAGAACCAACCACTGTTGTTGGAAATCCTACCGATGGTGCGCTTTTGCTATGGCTAAATGAGTTGGGTGTGGATTACCGCCTGCTTCGCGATAGTTTTAAGGTTGATGTTCAGCATCCTTTTTCCTCGGAAAAAAAGTATATGATAACTGTGGGCCATTCCGTTGATTTGGGGAAAAGATTACTATTGGTTAAAGGTGCACCCGAAAAGGTACTAACCATGTGTAGCTCACAAACGGTTAGTGACCACATACATGAAAAGCTGAAGGAATACCAGGTTAAAGCCTTGCGAACCATTGCATTTGCTTATTCCGAGGTACTCTCTGAAAGTTTAAGTGATTCCGAAATGCCCAATAGTTTAATATTCCTGGGAATAGTTGGAATTGCCGACCCGTTGCGTGATGAAGTTGCTGCTGCTATTAATGAATGCCATATAGCAGGTATCGATGTTAAAATGGTTACAGGCGACAATCAGGATACAGCCATTGCCATAGGCAAAAATGCTGGTTTGCTGACCGAGCATTCCAACGATTTGTCCATTTCAGGGCCCGATTTCGAAAAACTTTCCGATGATGAGGCGTTAAAGGTTTTGCCCGATTTAAAAGTGATGTATAGGGCTCGCCCTTCCGATAAATTACGGATGGTATCGCTACTTCAAAAGCTACATAATGTGGTTGCCGTTACGGGCGACGGTACAAATGATGCTCCTGCGCTTAATCAGGCAGATGTGGGATTGGCAATGGGGTCTGGCACTCAAGTGGCTAAGGATGCTGCAGATATTATCCTTTTAGACGATTCGTTCTCAAGTATTGTTAATGCAACCCGTTGGGGTAGGGCTCTATACCAGAACATTCAGAAGTTCTTATACTTTCAGCTCACCATAAACCTTGTTGCTGTTGCAATTGTGTTAACAGGGCCGTTCACAGGCATCGATTTGCCTTTAACAGTAACCCAAATGCTTTGGGTTAACTTAATAATGGATACATTTGCCGCTCTGGCATTGGCTACTGAACCACCGCATTCAGAAATAATGAAACGAAAGCCCCGCTCGCCCCGTGAGTTTATTTTGAATGCTGGCATCTTAAGGTATCTAATAGCGACTGCAATTCTTTTCTACATTATTCTGGTCGGTTTACTTTTGTTCTATAAATATGATGATGGCTTTAGCAGTAAGGAACTAACCTGTTTCTTTAATATCTTTGTATTAATCCAGTTTTGGAACCTATTCAATGCTCGCAGGTTATTTGGGGGCGTAGGTATATTCAGTTTCTCGTCCAATAAACTCTTTGTAACCATAGCGTTAACCATTCTGTTAGGTCAATTTGCGATTGTGCAATTTGGCGGCGAGGTGTTTAGAACTGTTCCTCTTACCGGAATTGAATGGTTGCTTCATATTATTGCCACCTCGCCTGTACTGATTCTTGGTTACCTGGCCAAAAGAACCATAAAAATTTAAAATGACGTTTAAGAAGGTTGAACATCATCTATTTTTACTTAATTTGTATTGATTAACAAAAACATGTTGTTGCAATGAAGTCACGCACTATTGCTCTGCAATCGGAAATTGAACAGGTTATAAGTTCAACAGAAGTATGCCATGTTAGCATGGTCGATTTGGATGGTAAACCCTATGTTCTACCCTTTAACTTTGGCTTCCACGATGGTTCCCTTTACCTCCATTCAGGTCCAGAAGGGAAAAAGATTGAGATTTGGAAACAAAACCCCAATGTTTGCGTGGCATTTAGTTCCGATTACCTTTTGCGTTACCAACACAAAGAAGTTGCTTGTTCATATTCCATGAAATATCGTAGCGTGCTTATTTATGGGAAAGTTGAGGAAATTTGCGATATGAATGAGAAAAAGCATTACATGAACATCATCATGAAAAAGTACACTGGCCGCGATAATTTTGATTATAGCTTACCTGCCCTTAAAAATGTTAAGGTTTTTCGGGTAAAACCTGAAAAAATTGAGGGTAAGGCTTACGGATACTAATCGATTTCTGGGTGTATGGCTTGCAATTTTTTATCAAAAAATATCTTTTCCCATGCTTGATTTTTCAGAAATAGTTTATATTTATATGGAAAATTGATACCGTTTTTTTGATATGTCAAGCGTTAAAGACCTAAAAAAGGATATTAAGCATATGGTGAAGCACCTACTCGATGAGTGCTATACCCAGCTAGCTTACTCTGAGCCAATATCACAGGAACGGGTTCTCGATATCATCTCCGATATAATGATACTTGAACAGGAAATTATCTCAAAAATCTCAAAAAAATCCTATACCAGAGGCAAACCGCACAAAGTCGATTTTCAGAAATTGGCCAATGAATTCTACGATGAGGTGGTTGAACTGGCTGAACGAATTAACTCGCTTGAAGAATAGTTTACGGTTAGAAGATATACTGAAAGTCAGTTTTTTAAAGCAGAAGAGGGTGTTTCTTTAGTTCCTTCGATAGGTTTTTAGAATTTCCTCCACAAACCGAATCTAATAGCTGCCAAAACCTTGGGCCATGATTTTTCTAC
>Ga0207433_10009219_pt1 | contig 15774 bp, 19 predicted proteins | sample YelNatPaOPGAMG01_FD_187559 | JGI IMG/M metagenome (GOLD analysis project Ga0207433, IMG submission 187559) | Hot spring thermophilic microbial communities from Obsidian Pool, Yellowstone National Park, USA - OP-RAMG-01 (SPAdes) (version 3) | ecosystem: Environmental > Aquatic > Thermal springs... | reverse complement strand
TTTCAAGGGTAAAAAAATTGTCTTGAAGAGCCCAAAAGACTTGCTCTTTTTTGTGAATATCCATTACATCGATGTGATTCCTTGCGTGCATCGAATAGGAATGCAAAGGCCAGATTGGCTTGTAGTTGATATTGACCCAGGACCAAAAGTTGATTTTGAAAAGACAAAAGAGGTAGCAGAAATCACTTACAAAATTTTTGAAAGGTTTAAGCTTAACCCTGCGATGAAGTTTTCAGGTTCAAGAGGCTTTCAGATCTGGTCTTTAATAAAAGAATTTCAGCTCCCAGAAAATTATCAGCCTTTGGTTTTGAGGGGAGAAAGCAAAAGAGAAAAAAATTACTTTTCCCTTTTCTCAGATTTTGTTCGCTTGATTCAAAAAGAAGTTGATAAGGAAATTCCAAAAATAACAACTTCAGAAACTTTGGCAAAAGAAGAAAGAGAAGATAAGATTTTGCTTGATCCTTCAAGCATGAAACCAATGGGCCTTGTGAGAAGCCCTTATGGGGTGCATAGCAAGACAGGCTTGACATCTTTGCCTTTATCAATAAAAGAGCTTAAAAATTTTCAACCAAAAGATGCAAGCATAGAAAAAACTTTAGAAAGATTCAAGAGAAAAGGCAATGAGTTTGTTTTAAAAGAAGCCGAACCAAAGAAGCTTTTAGAGCTATTCTAAAAAACATAATATTACAAAAGTACAATTTTATCTTAGGTGAAATCGTGCCCATAAGTACTGTACCTTACAGGAGAAAGTATGCTCACACAAAATCTAGAGGAAGAGAATCTACTGTGGTTTGTGGTATTTGTGGGAGGCAAGTGCCAAGGTATAAGACGTTTGTGGTAAGAAAAAGCTTTAGAATCACCGATCCAACAATTCTTCAGCAAGTCGACAAAAGGTTCATCCACACGATGACAAGAACAATAAGGATTTGTCCTGCTTGTGCAAGGTTTCACGGTGTAGTTAAACCCGGAAAAAGTGTGAGAAAAAAACATTTGAGATAAACATGATCAAGAAAATACTGAATTTGAGAGGGTTTTTTTATAGAAAGATAAAAGAATCGATGGAAAAAAAGGAAGGAAAACAAAAATTTGATGAAATCTTACCTGGATTTGCAGTGATGAAATCCAAGAGGATTGTAGAGTTCCCAGATATAACAGATGTAACAAAGGTTAATGTTATATATCCTCTGATAGAACCTTTCACCTATGCCCAAATAAAATGGAACCCAGAAACAAAAGAGCTAATTTACAATGTACTTGAACCAAAAATGAGCGAAGAAGATAAAAAAATCCTGCGGAAAATCTCAGAAGGTTTAATAGAGCTTGTAGATGTTGAGCTTTCAGCAATCAAGCAACCTTCCAAAGTTATAGAATATCTTGAAAAAAATGTGTTGAAGGTGATAAAAGAGCTTGGGCTAAAGCTCAACCAAGAACAATACATAAAAGTCATGTACTACATTTATAGGAATTTTGTAGGCTTGAATGAAATTGAGCCTTTCATGCAAGACCCAAACATAGAAGATATAAGTTGTGATGGTGTTGGTATTCCTTTTTACGTCGTTCACAGGAAATATGGCTCTCTTAAGACCAATGTTGTTTTTGAAGATTTGGAAAATTTGAGAGAGCTTGTGGTTAAGCTTGCTGAAAGATGTGGAAGATACGTAAGCTATGCTGAACCTATTCTTGACGGAACTTTACCGGATGGAAGTAGGGTGGCAGCTACTTTAGCGGTGGATGTTGCAACAAGAGGGCCTGTAATAACGATAAGGAAATTTGGTGAGAAGCCTTTTTCACCGATTGAACAAATGGAATTGAAAACTGCATCGGCAGAAATTTTGGCTTATTTTTGGTATTTGTTGGAGCATGGTGTTTCAATGCTCATCATTGGTGGTGTTGCTACTGGTAAAACTTCTTTTCTCAACACACTTTGTATGTTTATTCCACCTGAGTGTAAAATAGTGTCGATTGAAGACACAAGAGAATTAAGGATTCCAAACGAGCACTGGGTTCCGACTTTAGCCAGACCAGGGTTTGGGATACCTATGCCGTCTGGTGAAAGGTACGGCGGTGTCAGCCTTTTCGATTTGCTCAAAGAGAGCTTCAGACAAAATCCTGATTATGTGGTTGTTGGTGAAACTAGAGGTGAAGAAGCTTATGTCATGTTCCAAGGTATAAGCTCAGGACATCCCAGCTTAAGCACGATGCATGCAGGCTCAATAGAGACTTTAATTAAAAGGTTAACTACTCCGCCCATAGAGCTTTCACCCACACTTATAGAGGGCCTTGACGTTGTTGTTGTGATGGTACATGCAAGGGAAAAAGGCAAGTCGGCAAGAAGGATAAAGGAAGTGGTAGAAATAGAATCTGTAGACCCAAAAACTGAAGAAGTCAAGTACAGAACAGTTTTTCGATGGAATCCTGAAAAAGACGAGTATGAAAAAGTTAATGAAAGTATAAAAGTGGAAAAAGTTGTTTTAGCTAAAGGAGGGAAAATAGAAAATGCTTGGGAAGAGATCAGAAGAAGGGAAAAGATTTTAAACTGGCTTAAATCAAAAGGGGTAAAAGATTATGTTGAAGTGGTGAAGATACTTAATCTCTATCATAAAGATAAAAAGAAATTCTTTGAAATATATGGAGAAGAGTTAGGAAGTGTTGAGCCAGAAGAAATGGATTTAACTGGCAAGAAACCAAAATTGGAGCCTATACCAAAAAGAGTTGAAAAAAAGGTGAAAAAGAAATCTTTGTTAGAAATGCTTGGATTTAAGGTAATGAGGGAAAGGTGATGTTAGATTCAATTAAAGGATTTGCAACTTCTAAATTTAGTTGGGTTGTGGAAAAATATCCTGAATTCTTTTTAGTTGTTAAAGAAAACTTACCAAAGGCTGATATGAAAATTGGTTATCGAACTTATGTAAGCCTTGTTATTTTCATAACATTGCTAGCTTTCTTCTCAAGCATTTCTATTTCTTTCATAGCTTTGAGCATAATTAAAGTTGAGATTCTTCCAAAAATATTCTATTCATTTTTTGCATCATTTTTCATATCCATCCTTACATTTCTTGTTTTCATATTTTACCCTTCACAACGTGCAGAAAAGAGAAAAAGAAATATAGAAGCAAACTTGCCTTTTGCCATAACCCATATGGGTGCAATAGCAGAATCTGGAATTCCTCCTTATGTTGTTTTCAGGCTCATAAGCAAATTTAAAGAATATGGGGAAATTTCAAGAGAAATGGAAAAAATAGTTAAAAATATAGATGAATTTGGTGTTGACCCTCTTACTGCCGTGAAAGAAGTTGCGAATAAGACGCCTAGCGATTCTTTTAGGCAAATATTGTTGGGCTTCATAACAACTATAGAAGCTGGTGGTGATGTTAAAATTTTCTTGAAGAGTGTTGGTGAAGAGGCACTTTTCCAATGGAGAATGAAAAGGGAGAAATTTAACCAACAGCTCACCACCATATCAGAATTTTACATAAGCATACTCATGACTGCACCACTCTTCATAATTTCACTTTTTGCCGTGATGAACATGATACAGCCAACAATAGCCGGTTTTGGTATATTTGAATTGATGAAATTGGGCATTTACATCTTAGTGCCTGTCATAAATATTGGCTTCTTACTTTTCTTGTCAGGGGTAGAGGTTCAAGTATGAGAATAGAGAAAAAATACCTTATTTTGACCATACTGAACACATTTATTGCAGTTTGTATAATTCTCATTAATTTCCTTTTCTTGAAAGAAATTCCAAACATTTTCCCTGTAATAAATATCTTTGCCTTTATGTTGGCTGTGCTACCGATCGTGCTTTGGAGATATCTAGAATATAGAAAGTTGAAGATTGTTGAATCTGTGTTCCCAAATTTCTTGAGAGATTTCATAGAATTGATGAGAGGTGGTATGACTGTTGAACAAGCTATGAAAAATTTGAGAAAGAATGATTACAAAGAACTCAACCCTTATGTTAAAAAAATGGCAGCTCAGCTAGATTGGGGAATTCCTGTCGAAAAAGTTTTGAGTAGTTTTGCAAAGTCAACAAAATCTACCATGATACAGAGAACAATATCATCTGTCATAGAAAGTCATAGATTTGGTGGCAACTTGACAGACACGCTTGAAGCATTGAATAATGCAAGCATAGAAGTTGAAAGGCTTAAATCTGAAAGGATGATGTATCTCTATTCTCAAGTTACATCTGGTTATTTGATTTTCTTCTTCTTCCTTGGTATAATAATTTCGATATGGAAGTTCTTGATACCAAACTTAGGTAATATAAGCATAGAAGGTGTAACTACCTCCCCACAAAACTTGATGAATGAATACAGAAGTCTTTTCTTAAATCTTCTTGTGATTCAAGGAGCTTTTGCTGGAATGTGTGTGGGAAAAATGGCCGAAGGAAAAATAATCAGTGGTTTGAAACATAGCTTGATCATGATCTTCACAAGTTTAATCGTATTCACAATCATTGGTTAACAAACTGTTAGTATATCTGAAGACCTCAATTCATCTGAAACTTTTTCAGTGCAATTTGTATTTACTCTAACTCTATCGTAATTGCTGCTGGCAGAAATGTTGAATTTATATTTTTCACCAGCGAGCATCGTCAAATTGCCACAACAAGAGCTATCTCCAAAAACAGCACCACTAGCATAATAGAGATAATATCTTTGAATTGAGGCGTTCGTGTACAAAATCGTGATGGTTATGTTTCCAAGAGCTATGGTACCTGTGTTAGTGATAAAACCAGAAAGGTAATCGCCAGAATAACAAACATCTGAAAATGAAATACCACCATTTCCACATATTATTTCTATGTTGGCTTTTTCTTGTACTATTTGGACAGAAGTTCTTGTAAAGCCAAATAGCCAAGTGCTGACCATACCAGCAACGGCAACTGTAAGTGCTATTAAGAGAATCGTGGCAACCAGAGGAGAAATTCCTTTCATTTCAACTCCTCATACATCCCGACTCTACAGTTAACGTAGGACATAGACCAGTACCGATTATCAACTTTAAGAATTTTTCACTTGCGACATTTGTGGTAGAATTCTCTAAAATAAAGCTTTTGTATTCACCCTTTAAAAGCGTGCTATTGAGTGGAATTGGTGAAGTTACAGTATTGTCAGTCAAAACTATAAAGGCTCTCAAATCTTCTATATCATATTGGCCAATGTTATGTAAGGTGAATGTTAGCTTTCCTGTTTGTGTATTCAAATTGCAAGACCATATTTCAAAGTTAGAGAACCTACATTCTTCTTCACTTCTATTCACTTTCGGCAAAGTTTGGGAAGTGTAGCTTGAAACCCAGAAAGCTAGTATTCCTGCTACTGACATTGTTATCGCTATTAGCAAGACTGATGCAACTAGCGGAGAAATTCCTTTCATACTTAATCTAAATTTGGATTTCGAGTAATAAATATATTTAGGGAGAATTGATGGTAAAAGCACAAACTCAAATCATAGGAAATATTTTCATGGTTCTCTTAAGTGTTGTTTTCTTAACCGTAATTTCAATTTTATCTTACAGTCTTTATACTACTCAACTTAAAAGTGAGATTGAAAACAATTTGAGACAAATCGGGACGGAAATATCAAAAAGTATTATCAAATTGTACGAAATTGGAAAAAATTCAAAATATTCTCCAAATGAAAATGGAAGTGCAAAACTTGCTGAGATCGAACTCAAACTGCCTTCTCGCATATCAGGGAAGAATTATGAAATTTTTCTCGTCGCAAACCCAATTTTAATTCAAATTTCAAACATAAGCGTGAATGAATCTTCACCTCCTTATACTCTAACACTTTACGGTACAAAAGTAGTTTTGAGAACTACACAATCCCCAGAAGTTTTTGTTGAAGTGGATGTTCCAAATATAGGGGCTTACGTTCAGGGAAAAAGTGAAAATGGTTTAAACAGTTCACTTGCTTATTACAGGTACAATTTAAATGGCACGATTAAAGATATTATCTTGCTAGGGCCACAAGATATAATTATCGATATAGGCAAGGTGAGTTGATGGCCTTTGATTACATTGATTTTATAGTTGCTTCTAGCATCTTCTTGATTTTTGTAGTTTTCCTTTTCAATCAAGTTTTGAATTACATTTCAAATTACAGGAATGTGGTTGAAACTTCTGAGCTTAAAGAAATAGCTTCGATTATCTTTAACTCTTTTTTCACCGATAAAGGTTTACCTGAAAATTGGGAAGAACAAAGTTTTGTTCCGAGTAAAATTGGTTTGATCGATAATTTTTATTTGGCAATAATAAATGTAACAGATTTGAGTGGAAGTTTGAGAGAAAATATAACCATAAACGGAAGCATAAATTTTGATCCAGACTGCAACAAAAATATTTGGAACAACACGCTCAAGCTTTATGATTCAGAAAATTCAGAAATTCCATTTCAACTTTACAATCAAAGTTTTTGTGAAGGTTCTGGCCTTAAAAAAGGAGAGATAGTTTTCAATCTTACCCTTTTGCCTCATGAGTCAAAAATTTTCTTCTTATATTTTTCATCTGAAAAAAATGTCGTCCCGCAAAACTATTCTTTGGATTTTCCTGTTGATGAGGTGAATTATACATTTGAAGTGTTTCCAGTTCAAGAATTTCAAGCAATATCAATAGATAAGCTCATGGGCTTAAGGAATTTGAGTTATGAAGAAGTAATTCAAACTATTCCAAAAGGTTATAATTTCAGGGTGGAAATATCATGAAAGGGGTTTCAAAAGTCCTTGAAGTTTCAATTGCAATATTGGTTGTGGTGAGTGCATACCTTTATCTTTTTGGCTCTGGAGAAAAAGTCCCAGATTCGGAACTCACAACATGGAAAATGAGGGGATTCGAAGCGCTCAAGGCTTTAGATGAATCAAACAAACTTGCTACCAACGCCCTAGCCAATGAAACAGAAAAAATAGAAGCTGACCTTGAAGAAATTTTGCCAATTGGTTTAAATTACAAAGTTATAATTTGCCCACAAACTTGTCCTAAGATCAACATAAACTCAGAAAAAGTCACTTCCGTGAGTTATTTCGTAGCAGGTAATGTAACAAATGTTGAGCCGAGAGAAATTTTACTTTACATGTGGGGATAGAAATGAAAGGCCAATTTTTTTTGGTGTCTGCGGTTGTGGTTGTTGTAGTTTTATTGCTCATCAAAAACAGCTTGAATTTAGCCCAGATAATAGAAAACAAGAGAAGTCTTGAAATGAGCATGGAGAGAAAAGAATTTTTGAATGTAAGGAATGGGCTGATCAAAACGATAGATTATTCTTACAATAAGGATGAAAGTGAGAAGATTGAAAGTTATATAGTTTATGTGAGGCAGAGGCTTAAAGCTAGAGCAATCGAATTGAATGGAATCGCTATAGAAGCAAGCCTTAAGAATGTGAGTGAAAATTCTCCTACTGGTTTGAATGTCACGGTCTTCAATTTCCTTGGAGAAAACATACAAACCTTGAATTTAAGTTTTAATTGTAGCGACTCAATTCAAGTGCTTTCAAACATTCCAGACAATTCAAGCGGAAGGGCAGATTTTACCTTTATCAGCTCAAATGAAAATTGTAGTTTAAACGTAAATTACACAACAGAAAAAGAAAGTAAAGAGTATAAAATTCTGATTCAGGTTGAAATAGGTAAGAACAAATTTTTTGGCTTTTTTGATTTAAGGATGAAAGGACTAACAGGTGAAAGCAGAGACGAATTCTCAAAAGTAGTGGAGATAACTTAGTTTATTGAAAAGATAAAAAATAAACAAGGGAAAAACAATTTCTATTTGATGAAAAAAGGAGTTTCAACCATAATTTCTTTTGTATTATTGCTTTTGATATCAGTCATAGCAGTGTATCTTGCTTTGAATGTTGTTAAGCCTACCGTAGAAAGGGTTTTTGAATCTGCTGCCATGAATGAAGCCGAGCTAAACATACAGATTTTAGACAATTTAATAAGAGAAGTGGCTTCTGAAGGAACAGGAAGCTTGAGAAGTGTTGTTTTGAAAGTTTCAGATGGGGAATACAGAATAATTAATACCAGCGGAAATTTTACAGGAGCGATTCAATTTGAGATAGAGCTCAAACACAGTCCATATACTGCACCCATGTTGAAAAGAGTTGGAAATTTGAAGTATTCAGTTGGAATTAATCCCCTTGGCTTAGTAGGTTACTGGAATTTTAATGAGAGGAATGGGACATTTGTTGCTGATAGCTCTGGCTATGGAAATGATGGAACTTTATATAATGAAAGTGTAATTTGCTCAGGAGGAGATTGCCCTACATGGATAGACGGAAAATATGGAAGCGCCTTAAGCTTCGATGGGGCTAACGATTACGTTAATGTTGGCACTGGCTCTGGATTAGATTTGACAGAAGCTTTTACCTTAGAAATGTGGTACAAACCTATCTCAATCCAAACAGGAACAAAAACAATTGTTGGAAGGGGCTTAACAACTAGCGATGTAGGTGGTTATGCAATTAAAATCGAAGATGGAAAATTCAGAGGATATTTCTATGATTCTTCTTGGCACTACACTCCTCTCAGCAGCATTACAGCCTCACCTGGTACATGGTACCATATCGTTTTAACATATGACAAGGCAAATCTAAAGCTTTACCTCAACGGCAATTTGGATAGCTCTACACAATTCACCTCACCTGTCAATGCTCCCACTAACGCTGTACTTAACTTTGGAAGATGGACTAATGGTAGCCAATATACTAACGGTATAATTGACGAGCTAAAAATTTACTCTAGAGCACTAACTGGTAGGGAAGTGAAAGAAAATTACGATGCAAAAGCTTCAAACTATCAAGTCGCTCTTGAATACAACAAAATCATCATTACAGGAAATCTTAAGCTTGGAAAAGGTACCCATAAGCTTTGTATAGAAAAGATTGGTGAGCTTTACAATAAACCTTTGATAAAAATAACTACTTGCTAAAATTAAGCTAGTAAGTTGCTACTGTAGTTTATTTTCAACTAGCAACCCAACAAGAGTCGCCCTTGCTGCATTGAGAAGCCACACCTACTCCCAAGCATACACCTGAACAAATAACAGATGTATTGCCTGGTACAACAAACGGAAGTGAAGTCATGTTACCAGGAGGCATAGTTCCTACAATTCCTATGAGCTTTCCATCTTGAGTCAAACATGTAACATTTGTCAATTCTTCTGAACCTGAATTCATCAAGAAAATTGCTGTCTCTGTAACTCTATAGATGTTGGGAGTAATTCCTGCGCACTTTATGTGGGCTTCAGTTGCACCGGAAACTGCTGTTTGTGCAGTTCTTGTGTAGGTTGTAAGCCAAACACTGATTATACCTCCTACAGCCACAGTAAAAGCTATTAGTAAGATAGTAGCTATCATCGGGCTTATAGCTTTTGAATTCATAATATTTTTTTAGTTGGGGATATATAAAAGCTTTTATTTGGCCAAGACAAGGAATAAATATGAAATACAGATGGAAAAGAGATTCTGAACGATATAAAATACTCTCTCTCATATTTTTGGTTATTGTCATCAGCCTCACAATCTACATTTTTTGGCCAAGAGAGGTTGAACAGTTTGCCCAAGAATTGATCTTACCCGAGCTTTCAACTTCTGGTTTCTCTAAAGTTGAGAAAATTGAAACTGCGACTGTTGGAGATGTGGGTGCTGTAAGCTTGAAAGCAGGCTGCTATGATTTAACTGCAAGCGTTGAAGCAAGTCAAGCTGAATCTATACAAAGGGGTTTAGATAAAACTTATGTGGCAAGACCGAATGCTCATGATATCGTAGCAGAAGTTTTTAAATCTTTGGGGATAGAAGTTCTGATGGTCAAGGTGACAGAACTTAAAGAAAATTCTTTCTATTCTAAACTGATTTTAAGGCAAGGTAACACAATTTTAAGCTTGGACGCAAGGCCAAGTGATGCGATTGCAATTGCTGTAAGGACAAATTCTTCTATTTTTGTAAATTCAACCCTTTTAAAAGAAGTTGGAAAGAAAATCTGCTAAATCTTTTTTCTTACAAAGTGAGTAAAGGAATAAACTAACCCTTTAAAGCCTTCTTGAATTCTTCTCTGAATTCTCTTGCTTTTTCTGCTATTCTTTCAGCAGCTTTTTCCAAAGCTTCTCTTGGCGAGCCTCTTGCGACTCTAACAAAAATTTTTGGTTGGCTTAGATAAGGATGCTCTTTTACATCAGCAGATTCAGAAACATTTTTATCGTTCCAAAGTTCTTCCCTAATTGTGTTTGTAAGTGTGTAAGTTTCTCCTGTGGCTTCGATGAACAAAGTTTTCTCATCTTCTTTTATAACTTTGAGTTCCATGAAAACACTAAAAAATAATTGAACTTTTAATATTTAAATTTACATTTTACTTAGAGAGTGCAAATATCTTAATCTTTTTTGATTTTTCAATTCAATTTAATTTTAGTGGTTTCATGAATGTCTTGTTGATATTCTTGCTCTTTTTTCTATTCTACATGCTAGCTAAGCTCATCTTGAACGAAGCAATTTACATTCCTTTGCCTTTATCAACGATAAGGAAAATGCTTAGGCTTGCTAAGGTGAATAAGAAAGATTTGCTTTATGATTTGGGAGCAGGCGACGGAAGAGTTATTTTAACAGCAGCTAAAGAATTTGGATGCAAAGCTGTTGGTATAGAAAGAAGTGCTTTGCTTGCTGCAATTTGTAGGTGGAGGATTAAAAAGGAAGGCTTGCAAGACAAAGTAAAAGTTATAGAAAAAAATTATTTTGATGTTGACTTAAGTAAAGCTACCGTTGTCACAGCTTACCTTTCAAAAAAACAAAATAAGCTGCTTGTGCCAAAGCTTAAAAGAGAATTGAAAAAAGGGACAAGGGTAGTTTCAGCATCTCATGTTTTTCCAGGATTGAGAGAAATGAAAAAAATAAAAACAGGTCATTTTTACACTTATTTATACAAAATTTAAATTTTGAATTGAAGATTATTATTAACGGGTCCGTAGTCTAACGGTAGGACGTCACCCTGACACGGTGAAGGAAGGAGTTCAATTCTCCTCGGACCCACTTATTTTTTAAAAATAAAATATGATTAAGAAAAGCCCTGGTAGCTCAGTTGGTAGAGCACGTGCATGGTAAGCAGAAAATTACAAACGGGGTCACGGGTTCGAGTCCCGTCCAGGGCTTCAATTTTCAGAAAACTACTTCAAAAAATTTTTTGCATATCTCACCAAAGCAGATTCAAGTTTCACAAGATCAAGCTTTTTCCTCTGAGCAAATTTTTTCAAATCTTTTATTTTCAAATTTTCCATTGCTAACTTTACAAGAGGCGATGGTTTTGGATCTGCCTTTTTCCAACAATACCTCATCTCTCTCAAGAAAATTGAAACTGTGGTTTCCCCAATTCCTTTTCCAAGTTCTTTTATCCTTTCTTCCAAATCTTTCGAATCTTTTGCCTTTTCATGCAAGATGTTCAAATCCCCATTATACAACTTTTGTAAATTTCCAAAAACTTCTAAAAGTTTGTCTGCTGTCGAAAAATCATATCTTGTGTAACCACCTTCGTCCAAAATCTCAACTAAACCATTCCAGCCAGTATCCAAAATCTTCTTCGCGCTTGTTATACCATGCTTCAAAAAACAAAAATAGGTCTTTTTTGCAGAAGTTTCTCTTATTGGCTTTGCAAAAAGAATCGAGGCCAGAAACCATTTGAAGATTTCTTCAGATTTTCCAGATTTTAAATCAATTCCCAGCTCTTCCGAATAAGTTCTTGGATACAATTTTAACAATTCTTTTATCCTCATATATTCATTTTTGTTAAATAAAATTATGAAAGTGATTGATTGGAACATAGTTTGTAAAACTGCGGGCAAGCAACTGAACTTAGTCTTTTTGCTTGGTGCAATGGCTTCAGCAGATTTCTTTCTTGCTGATGCTTTGGAGAAGCTAGGCTTTTCAATTTTGTTTACATCTTTTACCAAAGGAATAGCAATCTTTTCAGCAGTTTACTGCTTAGCCTATGCTTTGATCTTAACCAAAAAGATTTTGGAAAAATTTTACTAAGCTCATAGCTCAAAATTAAACTTTTCTTTAGCTATTTCTTCAAGCTTTTTTATTTGTTCTTTTTTGAATCCTATGTAGATTCCACCGAATTTCCCTCCAACCCAAGTTCTAGTTTTCACATTTTTTTCCAAAACTTTTGTCAAGAGAGGATGTAAAATTTCTATTTTTTCAACTTCCATTTTTCCTCTTTTCAATTCTATTTCTTTAACTTTCTCAAGAACTATTTCTATACCATTTTCAATTCCATGTAAACTTAAGAATTCTCCCTTTTTTGGCAGAATTATTTTTTCAAGAGTTTCATGCTCGATATCGAGATGGGTCACTCGAGCTAAAGCATAGCCTTTCATATGGATGTAAACTGTTGGATTTTTGAGCAAGAATTTTTTGTTTTTTGTTTGAAGGTAAACCTTCACATTTTTCAATTTCAATTTTCCGTAAGCAGGACCACTCATACTTAATTTTTAATTCAGAAAATCTAAATTTATTTTATGGTTGAAGACCTTTTTTTGAAGATAGTTCTTTCCCTTGGCATAGGTGCTCTGGTTGGTATAGAAAGAGAACAAAGGGCTAAAGGTGAAATTGCTCAAGGTATAAGAACTTTCATGCTTTCTTCTTTGCTTGGCTTCCTTTCAACTTATTTTTCTATCCTCTTTCAATCTTTCATAATTTTTTACATAGCTTTCATCTTTTCCGGAATTTTAACAACTTTAGCTTACTTTAAAAAAACAAAGACAGGACACATGGGCCAAACAACAAACTTTGCCTTTTTGCTAACTTTTCTTCTAGGAACTTTAGTTTACTTTGACACTTTTCCGTTCTATCTATCTATCTCCCTAGCAATTTTACTCACTTTCATTCTTGCCTCGAAAGAAATCTTGCATGCTTTTTCCAAACACTTGACAAAAGAAGAAGTTTGGAATGCTATTTTCTTTGCAGTTCTTTCATTCGTTGTTTTGCCCATCCTTCCAAATAGAACTGTAGATCCTTTCAATTCAATAAATCCTTTCTTGATTTGGTCAAGTGTTGTCATAGTTCTATCTTTAAGCTTCTCCGCTTACATCTTGATGAAAATTTTTGGTCCAAAAAAGGGAATAATCCTTTCAGGGATTTTGGGAGGAATAGTTTCTTCTGTTGCAGTTACGATATCGATGGCAAGCGATGCTAAGAAAAACAAAAAGATTTTCTTCTCAGCAATTTTTTCCATCATAGTTGCTTCTTCCACGATGTTTTTGAGGATGTTCTTCATCTCAAGCATCTTCAACTACAGCCTAAGCTTTCAAATTTTTGCCCCTCTTGCAATCTTAAGCGTTTTAGGCTATTTTTGTGCTCTTAGCTACATGGAAAAGATAAAGAAAGAGAAGCCCAAGCTCATCTTGAGGTCGCCTTTGGAATTAAAAACTGCTTTGAGGTTCGGTCTTTTCTTCATGCTTACCATGATAATCATAAACATTGCCAAAAACTATTTCAGTGAGGCAGTAATTTATCCTATAGCCCTAATCACAGGCTTGGCTGATGTTGATGCAATAGTGATTTCCCTTTCCTCGTTGGCCTTAACTTCAATTTCACCTTCAGTTGCTGCAAAAGGTATAATCCTTGCCGCCCTTGCCAACACCTTTTCAAAATGGCTTTTAACTCTTTGGCTCGGCACAAGAAAAATGGCTTTAGATGTGGGAAAAGCATTTTCAGTTTTAATTTTATTTGGCATAGCATTTCTATTTTTCATTTGACTAAATTAATATTATGGAAGAAGAATTTCCTTTGGTCACAACTTTCCTTTCCATCTTGCTAATAGCTTCATTTCTATTTACAACAAACATCACAGAAAGAATTTTCAACCCAAAAGCAAAGAGTCCATTAGAATACTATGAAAAGCTGCTCGGTTTTGTGCCGGCAAGACCAAAAATTTATTCTTTGCTAACTTACACTTTAATCCATGTTGACGCTTTTCATCTTTTTGGAAATTTGATAGTTTTGATTATAGTTGGTCTTGCTTTAGAGAAGCATATAGGCAAAATCCCCTTTCTTTCAATCTACATTTCTTCTGGCTGCATAGCAGTAACTTTTGACATAATAAATAGAATTTTGCTTAAAATTTCAATGGAAGCACCTTTTGTTGGAGCTTCTGGCTCAATTTTTGGTTTGGTTGCAATGGCAAGTTTAACTAGGCCGATGGAAAAAATTCCAACATTTTTAATTTTGCTAACATTTTTACCTTTACTACAAATATTGTTAGCTTTGCCATTGGCAATTTTCACAACCCAAACAAGTCAAATTGCTTTGCTCTTTTTCGTGCCATTTTTCATTTTTGCGCTTCTTTTCTTGCCAGGCCGCTTGCCAATGTTTTTTGCAGCAATCCTTTTCATAATCTCTTGGATAATTTTCTTAGCTCTTAATTTAACTCCTGCTTCTCACATCGGGCATTTAGGAGGTTTTTTGGGCGGTTTAATAGGGATGTTTTTGTTTCCGAAAGAAAAACCTTAAATTTTTATCTTTAATTGTGCAAAAATATATCATGATAGCAAAGACAGGAGCTATAATTGTTGGGATAATTATTTTGAGTTTCGTAGCAGCTTTGCTTCTGATAGACCTTACAAGTAAAGAAGGTTTCACTTCTGGCAGTTCTCTTGCAAGTTTCTTCAATTTTTTATCCGGCAAGGAAGAGAAGAAAGATTGTGATTGTGAATACAGCTCTCAGCTTGGAGAATACATTTGCAATCCTTTTTGTGGAGAGCTTGCTGGAAAGTCTTGTAAAGAAAAGGTAGATTGTTTAGGTTAAACATTAGCTTAAGATTTTTTTCATTTTTTTGCTAACTACTCCAATATTTTCTAGTTTGAATAAACTTTCTTTCAGCTTCCAAAATATCTCTCAGAAAATCGTCTTCATCTTTGTGATATCTTGCTAAAATCCTTTTAGCAGTTTCCGGTCCAACTCCTCTAGCAGCTAAAGCTATTGCTGCTTTTTTCCCATAAACCAAAAAGAGATCAGCAGATTTTCTTATTCTCTCAAACTTTTTCTTCTCAATTTCTGTTACAGTTCCTCTTAACTTCTTCTTCACAATTTTTATCGCTTCCATGTTTTTTGGATTGACTATACCAAGCAACCTTGCTTCACACTTCTTACATTTGACATTTTCAGGAATTTCTTTAACCACAAAGCTTTGCTGCCATTGCCCACAATTAACACAAACGAGCTTTACACTTGTGTTCATGAGCCTTTTCTTGAAAAGCTCAAAAATCTCGAGCTCAGGCTTTGTTGGCCCAACAAGCTCTGCAAATTCGTGCCTTAAACCAATTCTTCCAAGTGGGGAAAGACCAGGCTTGAAAAAAACTTTTATCTCGCCATTTTGAATTTTTTTCAAGATTTCTGTAGCTTTTTCTATGTCGAGCTTCTCAGTTTCCAACTCTTTTAAAGTCTCCTTGAAGATTGGCGTTCCAATATAACTTTCAACAATCTTGCTAAGTCTTACCTTGCCATAATCAGCATTTTTTTCTATTGCCCCAAATCTTTTGGCAACATGAACAAACTTCCATTCAAAAAGGTTGCTCTTGCTCAAGTACATCTCGATGTAATTTCTCAAGTATTCTGGCTTCGTGTTGAACAAGATTTCTTTCAAAACGTCTAAAGCCTTAACTTGAAAATGCAAAATTATCCTGTAAGGATCAGTTTTCAATCCAATAGAGCCGATTCTTGCTGTGAGCAAAGAAGATAAAAATCTTCCAAGAGTTTCATTCACAAGAGAGCCATAGCAAGCGTGA
>Ga0207433_10009216_pt1 | contig 15778 bp, 14 predicted proteins | sample YelNatPaOPGAMG01_FD_187559 | JGI IMG/M metagenome (GOLD analysis project Ga0207433, IMG submission 187559) | Hot spring thermophilic microbial communities from Obsidian Pool, Yellowstone National Park, USA - OP-RAMG-01 (SPAdes) (version 3) | ecosystem: Environmental > Aquatic > Thermal springs... | reverse complement strand
CGCCGTCATATAGGTTTGATCGGACATTGAGTTGCCGTCATCCACAATTTTTGTCTTAGGCCAATCTTCCCAGTGATCGACAAGTGCAATATTCAAAGGCAAAGTCGTTATTATGAATATCACCAGTACCAGCTGATAAGCCTTTTTCCATCTCTTTGTGAGTGGAACATATGCAGAAAAGAAAATAATCGGTAATATAACTAGTGGAAACATCATTCTCTCGTAGATACGACTGCCAGAAAGAGGCAAGAGCAAGACGAACGACAAGAAAAGCAGAATGCCGATGAACGTCCAATTCTCCCTTTTTTTATAAATAAGAAATGCAGCAATAGGAAATAGAAATGCTAGTGGGAATCCGATTGAAGCCGCAATCGATGCCATTAAGTTTAGGAATTTCAAGAGTATTGAATCCCCACTAAAGAATCCGGTCTCATAGCTCTCGAGACCGAACCATCCTGACATATACGAGAAATAAATATCCGGAATCAATATCAAAATGAATAATGTTATTGCAATACTAAATCTCATTATTTTCTCTTTTCTATGTCCAAATCTCGTCTGCAATTTCCGAGCAGTCAAAATTCTTGCTATAATATATGATGCAAAAAGAATGATCAGTAAAATTACTAAACGGTGTATGAATGCCACTAGCAATATTAAGAAAGCTAATATTATAATGAGCAAGATTTGTGCATACCTATCCTGTTCCTTCTCCTTTGCTACTTTTAATCGAATTAACGTCCACAATATTAAAGGCAACAGAGCTAGAAATACACCTCTTGTGGTGGCCGTCCACTGGTTCATGAGGAGTAATAGTGGAGCAGAAGAATAGGTTACAGCTATCGCGAAGCCAAATAACGGAGATTTCTTCAATTCAAGCGCCAGTACGAATGATGCTATGGTTGCGATGATCCCGGAAAAGAATGATAAGAGAAGCACGAGGCATTCAATATCAATCCCTGTCATCAGAGACAGTTCTGCAAGAATTATAGGGACTCCGCTGGGATAAGATAATGGATAATATCCAAAATATGACAGTAAATTGGCGTCCCATTTTATTTCATTAAACGTATAAATGGAATTTGCAAGATTATGAATAAAAAATGAGTCAATGCCTGTCTCATGGGAGGAGGTAGGCCATCTCATTATAATTGATAGTGAGACAGATGCTACTAATAGCCAAATCACGCTCTTTCTAGTTGCGTCCTGGTGTGTCATTTAATCACATGCGCATTCAATGTCCCTTATCATGCGATTGCGTTGAATAAGACTTATGGTAATCTTTTTAAATATGAAACAATTGGATTTATTTCTCGGCAAATAGATGTTGGGATTAACTTATTATGATTATAATTGTTCATTTTTATCACTCTCTGGGTGCTTGATATCCTCAGGCGCAAGATATTTGAAGGCCAACCACCAGAATAATGCGATCCAACAAATGAATATTATTTCCCCCGCATACATATGTGTCCATAGAAGCGTGAAGGGAGCTGGATCAGCAGGGTTTCCCATGCCATTGAAATAGCCAGAAAGCATGACAAGATATATTCGAAAGATATTTGCTAAATATGCAGCGAGTATTCCGATTATTAAGAATATGCCCAATCTTCTCTCCCAATGCTCATAGAAAGAAAGCGTGAAAGCCATAAATGCTGCAATGAAAATCATTGCAGAGTAAATGCCAGAGCATGAGATTGCAATCCCAACAGATCCTTGCAATCCGTTTTGCATCGTGAAATTGATGATGGATCCGCTACTTGATACATCTATACCCGAAAGCATCATCAAGCCAACGACAGGACCAACGACTGCTACCTGAACATACAAATTTCCGAATGCGGAGTTAAACGCATTTTCGGACTCTAGAAAAGCAATTGCTGGCACTATTTCAATCGTCAGTATTATGAAGAACACTAATATGAAGTCCGCTTCCCTCGGATATATTTCCCATATGAGCGGATATATCATAAAATCAAATCCTAGAAATAGTAATATCCAATCGTATGTTCCGATTTCTTTGTTCATCGAATAATATGAATTATAGAATATATCTGCAATAATAAGTGCTATTCCTATTATATAACACAATGAGATTAATTTTCCATTTAATAGAAGGCGATTAATAATTCTTCTTGATATCCCCTTGGATTGTTTCTTCTCCGGGAAATGAAATCTTGAGATAATGTTACGAAAATAATCCAAATCAAAGATTTTCAAGGAATGAAGAATAATAATAATGCCTATACCTAACAGTATTATTCCTATCCAGAATGGTATCTTCGAAAGCATTATTGCAATGTCCGCACCAGCAGCAGCAATAATGAAGCCAATGAACGTTTCGCGATTCATCCTTCCTATAATCATCACACTCTTATAATAGCTTCAAAGTGGTATTAATAGTGTTTGCTGGAAATAATAATGCAATTGACGATTCTCTCTATAATGAAGAAATGCCGATGACATTTTCTCAAGTGAATAATTCGATCATTATTCAATGCTGGTAATCGACTCATCAAATTGTCTGATTTCCTTCCAAAGAAATGATATCCTATTCCAATTCGGCGCAATGAATGTCACCAAATATAGGCCTGAAGCAAAGATTCTGTTTGTGATTGTATCTAATGGGATCAATGTCAAGATCAATATTAATAAAAAGACAATCATAAAAATCGGTACAATGCTCGATTTATGATTGACTGACCATAACTTTCCTGCATAGAATATGGAACCAATGGAATTGATAATGGCTGCTGCCAGATAACCCATTGCTGCGCCTAGTTCTCCTTCTATTCTTATTAAGCTATTCCAGATTATCAGAGCAATGCAAAATGCAATAATGCTCACGATTGCTGATATTTTGACATATTTGGTTCCGATCAAGGCGATATTCGATGGTCTAGAGACTGAAATCATAAACACTCCGATTAACAATAGAATAAGAGTCGGCTTCGCATCTACATATTCTTCACCAAATAATATATTGAGAATGTCCTCGCAAAGAATTATCATTAGTCCAATTACAATTCCGCAGACAATAATCAGTGATGCCGTCCAAAGTGATATCGCACGTCGGATGCTTTCCACCTTAAGTCTTCCCCAAAGCCCAGATACGCGAGGTAATAAGACCTGCGACATCACATTGGGAATTAATAGGACAATCGTAATGACAGAGTAAGCAACTGCAAAGAGAGCCGCAGCCCGTGCTCCTGAGATTGAACTCGTGAGTATATTTGGCAGGTATGCAGTTGCCATGCTCATAATCGTTCCAATGGTAGTGAGGCTGGCATATGAAAGAATCGGATTTTTTTCACTGCTCCCTATTGCTTTTATTTTTGGCAGGTTCTCATCTATTTTTTTAATTGATATGACAATAAAAACGACGTATAATGCAGAAAACGATAATAATATAGATGCAAATGAATTAAAAGTAATCAGAATGAAAAGGACAATAAAAAAAGAAACATCCGCGACAATTTCTCTCTTTAGATATCCTTTTGAATCTTTAAGGGAATAGAAAGTTGCTCGGATAAGATAGTAAAACGAAGAAAAGAAGATTATTGGAAGCGAGAAATAAATGTATGCCACATCCACACCTAGTAGCCCCCCTATCTCATTTGAAAATATGCCCATAATAATCACGAATGGTAAAACAATTATCAGATTGATTCTCATATTCCTTTCATAAACCAATCTCGCGCTCGATTTATCATTTCTAGAAATATAATCGCTCACGAACTTGTTCATAGAATTGGTTAATCCTGTTGATATAATCATCGAAATAAGTAAAGCAAAGGAAAGAGCAACATTTGTCATGCCAAGAATCAGAATGCTATCTGTACCAAATGAGCGGCTGACTATGATGTTAAAAAGCATTTTCAGAGATCCAATCAGCGCAAACGCAATTGATGAAAATAATATGGCCTTCACAGTTGTTTCGGTATTCATCGACAGTCCCTCTAGTTGCCTTCTCTCCTTCATATTATTCTTGATAGATATGATGGTATCTTCAATCATTATTTCTGTTCTCTATGCAAGAATGCCAATACTATAAATGCGACTCTTTCTCCCATACGGCATAAATATATTAAAGTAAGTTTTGTATAAGAGCTGCATATCCGATGCAATATTGCTTTCAAGAATGCAGAATTGGAAAGCAATCAATGTTAGTAATTCCTTAGTGAAGACAATGGTAGCAACCAATAGGTACAGATTATTGGTCATATCGCCATACTATATGTCATTCGCAAAAGGATTGACAGATGCTATTGCCTCATATGTGAAGAAAATTGATTTTCTTATTTATCATAATAAATTACTTGAATTATCAAGATATATGCCAAAACTTAAATGCATTAGTAAAGCGAGACATTACACGATTGATAGATTGATTGAGCAGGGAGATCGGCCGAGAAATCTCGAATTGCACATTTTAAACGGAGCATTTGGCTTGTTCAAGAGAAATACTCAAAGCTTTGCAAATAATTTGTCGAAATGCATATTAAAATTAATACGAGAAGAAAATATCGAATTTGATCTGGTTCATAGTCACTTCATTTGGCCCTTCGGATATGCGGGAACAATTATCAGTAAGACATACGATGTACCACTTCTATTGACTGCACACGGATACGATATTTATCGACTGCCATTTCTTAATGAGAAATGGAGATACAGGATTGTTTCGGTCTTAGAATCCGCAGATCATATTGTGACAGTTAGTGATAGCAACGCAAGATGTCTGCAAAGGCTTGGGATAACCAAGCAGTATTCAGTTATTCCAAACGGATATGATAGTGCCATTTTTTATCCCATAGATAAAACAGATTGCAGAAATTTATTGGGAATTGATCAAGAAAAAAAGGTGATACTTTCCGTAGGAGTTCTTGAACCAGTAAAGGGCCATAAGAATTTAATCACTGCCATTGCAGAGATTTCAAGAATTCGTGACGACATCCTGTGCCTTATCATCGGCAGGGGAACACTTGAAAGAGAGTTAAGAAGACAAATCTCGGCACTCGGTCTTGAAGATGTCGTTAAATTAATTGGGTGGAAACCTCATCCAGAGATCCCTATATGGCTCAATGCATGTGATATTCTTGCCTTGCCAAGTCTTTCCGAGGGAAACCCCTCTGTGATTTTTGAAGCACTTGCATGTGGAAAGCCTGTTGTTGCAACGAGAGTCGGTGGAATCTCAGAGATCATCATTGATGAGCGATATGGTATTCTTTGTCAGAATAACAATCCAAACGAAATCAAAGAAAAATTGCTATTATCTCTTGATAAGAAATGGGATGCGAAAGAAATATTAGAATATGCAAAGCAATTTTCCTATAATATGATAGCAACGAAATATATTGATTTGATTTCCTCAATGTTGAGAAAGCGCTAGCAATATTCAAGCTCATTATTTCTGGCGATAGGGAGTAATTCAAGATTCTCGAAAAAAAATGACCTTCTTTTTAAGAGCGCAGAGGCAAATGAATTATGGGTCGAGGCGAATGCATACCTCAAATCTATATTAGTATTATTTCTCATTTATAGAATTTCTAAATTTTTCAATTTCATTTATGATAGCTTCAGTTATGTCTTTCTTATTTGACAACATTTTATCTCTTTTAGATTTCAATTCGCTCACCAGCAAATCATTGGAGAGGATAATCTTTGCTTTATTAATTATCTCCTCAATATCATCATTAGGATGAAAATATTGAATTACAAGTCCAACTTCCTGTAAATCGTCGAGGTAACCCCTCCTACTAGGGTTTATAAAAATAGAAGGAATACCAAGTACTGCAGCCTCAGAAGCCATCACAGCACCTTCTCCGATATAAAGAGAAGCAAAGCACAGTAGATCATGCAATCTGGCGGGATTAATATCGAGCCTAAATTTTCTGATAGTATCATCTAGCTCATTTTCACTAAAAACGAAAACCCTTGCCATCTTTGCAAGTTCGAGCACAAGCCTTCTTCTGTTTTCTTTATTTAAACCTTTAAGTCCTATATCGTGGCTAGAGTCAAAAGAGCTGAAACGCACAATAATATATTTCTCATCTTTCTTCAATCCGATTTCACTAAGTATTGAAGGGTTTGCTTCGAAATATTTTGGATGAAGGTATGCCAGTTCCTTGTAGCTATCAACAATCACCTCATTGCTAAACCTGAAGGTGCCGTGAAATGACTTGGGCAAAAAGGTCTTTGTATTCCAAAGAGGAGCTATAAGTACCTGAGCTATCTTCGCAATCTCAGTATCTCCAAAAGAAATGTGAGGTTTACGCATTAGGAAACTGACATGAGCTGAATATGGTGAGCTAAGGCTAAGGAAAAGATCAGGCTTGAATTGTACAGCAATTCGCAGGAGTTTCAGATCATTTATAATCATTCTAATTCCTTTCATTATGAGACCATTTGCTGGCGGATATAACGAAATATAATTCAAACCATCTTCTATTAAGAGCCTGGCTACTATCCCCTCCCTATTTCGTATGACAAGTAGGATCTCATCACCTTGCTTTCTCAGATGTTTGATAACGTTCTTTAGAAAATGATAATGTGCAGGATGACCAAGATCAATTAGGACTCTCAATTTTTCAACTTCCCTATGTAGTTCTCTATTAAAGATTTCTCTATCTATTTTCTTTAGGCGAATCTCATCAATTTCTAATAGATCATATTTATGAAATTGATTCCATTGTGTTGATGTTTTGCTGAGGATATATCGTTTGTTCCCGTTCCTGCACTTAGATTATCAAATTTTATTCAATCTTTAAACACTAATGAAGTTTCTACACAGGCTCACAGCAATCTCTCATGAGTCTTCTATTTTTCATTTTGGCAATTATCTTCATTCCTTTTTTAGCGATGGCAGTTCTTACTGGCTTAACCATGAGATTATATCTTCCAAAATTAACAAGTCGTCCACCGAATTTCTTTTTGAACTCGCGTACCCCGTATTTCTCATCTGGTCTGCCAGCACCACCGAAATCAAAAGTCTTCAGACCTAACCGAATTGCCAATCTCAAAGCACTCCATACAAGAAGTTCGTTTGGTCTTCTATCTAGGAACTTAGAATCGGCAGCGGCATACCAATCATACATATTCGGACCTGCGATAAGGAGGAGTCTTCCTGCGACAATTTGTTCTTGCTCATTCTTTGCGACGAGAAACCTGCGCTCATTATCTTTCAATTCCGTAAAACATGAAATAAAAAGAGATTTATCTGGTATTGGTAACCCCTTGCATGCATATGTTCTTAAGAGAATGTTATAAAATGTATCGATTTCTGATAAATTCGTAACTTCAGAAACAATAAGTCCTTTGTTTAAAGCTCTTTTCACCATTCTTCTTCCATCTGAGGAGAGACGCTTCAGTAGTTCCTCCTCACCTACAGTGACATCAATGATGAAATTGAGATGCTCTTCGAATTTATATCCTTTCGATTTGAAGATCTTATCGTAGTTCGACATATCGAACAGATTCCTAAATTCGATAAAATACGGTTTCTTTCCGATTCTTCTGATCCCATCGAGAAGCATCGCCATACATTCATTTCGTATTTTCTCATCGTGAACTCTTATAAGAGGGCCGCCGAGAACCATTCTTCGTCTTGTCGATATCATGCCACCGGCAACAGTATCGATAATGTCATATGCAGCAAGGCTGCCAATGATAGTTCCGTCATGCTCCACCCCCACCCAGTACCATTCGTAATTCTTGGTCTTCTCAATAACGTTCCTAAATGAAGGATGCTGGAACAAGGTTACCTCATTGAATGATAGAACGAATCGTTCAAGTTCCTTAATATCAATTTGCGAGATTCCGATCAATTTCATATTTTATCCCGATGCTTAGAAATATATCTAAATCGAATAATTAATATGGCCACGCTTAGCACGTCCTTCTCCATAGCAATTGGAAGAGATTGCCCGCATCAGATTTCTAGTTATTATCGTTTATACAAAAGTTCTCTTAAGTCATAAATCTTATCTATTGTTCCCTGATATGGATTAAGGGGCTGACTAGTCTTGAAGAAAGGTGTATCCAGATTCCTCAGGAAGGCATATAGATTTGGCAAGGATATGGCCAAACCATTCGCATACATATTTTTCGCGGCACAAGAGTATTACTTGCGTAAGCATCCAGACAAGGAAAAACTTCCGGTAACGGTTATTGGTGAAGGCTCAAAAATTCATCCTAGGGCTTTTATTGCTAAGCAAGGAGTCGTAATTGGAAGAAATTGTTTGATTGAGGCCGATGCGGTCATTTTGGAGCACACAATATTGGAAGATAATGTTAGAGTAATGCAGGGTAGTGTTATTGGCTCAGACGGCTTTGTCCGTCTAAAAGTTGGTAAGCATATTATTTCGAGACATTCAAGAGGAAAGTTAATAATAAGAAGCGGAGCTATTATAGGACCGCATTGCTGCGTTGATCGTGCATTTTGGAGAAGTAATACCGTAGTGGGCAATCATTCTGTTCTTGGAAGCAATATATATGTTGCTCACGATGTTTATATTGGGGATAAGTGTATTATATTCACAGGAGCAATGTTGGCAGGACGAGCCAAAGTGGATGATGAGGCCACCGTCGGATTTAATTGCTCCGTATCAAACGATTTAATTATTGGAAAGCGGGCAATCGTATTTCCCGGATCAGTTGTTACGAAAGACGTGCCTCCTGGTGCGATGGTCTCAGGAAATTTCGCAATTAATCATTCGAAGCATATGCTCATCCTTAGAGAAATAGCTAGCCAGAGCGTAGGTATTCTATGAGACTTAGCGAATTTACTAATGTTGGCGGCAGGCTAGTGCGCGATAAGGAATTTTCTTCGCTTGGAAGAGTGAGAGACTGGCAGAAGAATCGATTAGTCTTTATTACAGATAGCAAGGAATTGGATCTTCTTAATAGGGATCAGAATATCTCGGCTGTAATCACCTATGAATCTCTTGCAAAGTATATTCCTGAGAGTCTTGGATTGCTGATCGTTGATAATCCTGAAAAAGCTTTTAGCAAAATTCATTTAACGTTAATGGCACGGAAAGATTTCTATCCTCGTGATTTTAAGAACGATATCAGTAGCGATGCGGTCATTCATGAAACCGCCGTGATTTCTGATAATTCTGTTCGAATTGGCAGAAACTGTCGCATCGGTCCTAAGGCTTTCATCGGTCCACATACGGAAATAGGGGATGGTGTCACTATTGGGCCCGGGACTATCATAGGAGCAGATTGGGGGAATCTAATATCAAACGATTCGGATATATTTCTGGCTAGAGCTGGAGGTGTCAAAATTGGCAAGAAAGTCTGGTTGCATTGCAATTGTGTTATTGAGCGATCGATCTTTGGAGGGCTGACTGAGATAGGCGATTATACATATCTTGATAGTCTTGTCAGCGTTGGTGCTGGGGCAAAAATCGGCAGAGCATGCATAATTGTTGCAGCGGCCATTATCGGCCAAAGCGCATGTCTGGATGATGAGATATGGGTGGGACCAAATGCGGTCATAGCCGAAGGGGTACGGGTAGGAAGAAAAGGTTCTATATCATTGGGATCGGTCGTTATCGATGACGTGCCTGCAGGAAAGAAAGTGACAGGCAATTTCGCGGTAGATCACATGAAATTCATCGATTTCATGCGGCGTTTCAAGTAGGACTCTTAATTTGATGATTCCCGAGACCGACAATCATAAATTTATTATTTAAAGAGATCCCAAATCGAAAATATGTCCAGATCCCCAGTGATACATATTGCGGCGCGGTCGATTTTATTCGCATTGCTGTTAATCGCGCTCCGCAATCTTCTTTCCAATGTAGTCAGGGTAATAAAGTCAATATCATTCGATTCTTTTCTGATTTCTGTGACAAGCTGCAGGAGCACGTCTCGCATCAATAAATATCTCTCAGGATGTATTTGAAGAACAACAAAACCTTGAACATCTATAGCATCTCTTATCAATTTTCTAAGAAGTGATTTAATTGTCGATTTATCTCTAATTTTGATCCTATCTATTATGATCTCGTCATCTGGTAGGTTCACAGGTATTTCAATAAGTCCTTTAGCTATTTGATTGCTATTGAGCGGGTTCCCACTTTCCTCAATAGGATATGCATTGCTGGCAATCTCAATTGCGTCTCTATATATCCCATCATTATCTTGAGTGGTATGGATAATCGGTTTTGAACTATCGTACAGTAATCCATGTTTGAGTAGCAATTCGCCAAGATTCGCACCTCTCTTTAGATACGGAGCCCTATACCCGTATATGTCTATTCCATATTTCCGGAAAATCTTAATTGCATTTTCCATATCAACCGAAAGTTCCTGTTCAGTTGCATTACTAAAATCTCTGTGTCGATATCCATGAATTGCAATTTCTACAAATTCATTTCTTGCTGCCCGTAAAATCGCCGCTCTCCTATCATTTAGTATACCAGCTGTAACGGGAATTGTCATCCCAATTTTGAAATTGATCGCATCGCTGCTCATTTGCATGATAGCCTGTTGAATTTTTTTGTCAGTGAAGCCGTATCGCATCACCATGAGAAACAAACGCTCGAACGAATGAAGAAAACCTCGGGTTCTTAGCGTGTTTCCAAAGGAACGCATATCTTCAATCCTTCGATCAGAAAGCTTTCGCTTTAATATCGTTCAATAGGCTAATAATATCTTGTCTCAGATCCGGTCTCTCAAGGGCGAACTCGATATTTGCTCTTATCCAGTCAATCTTATTGCCTATATCATATCTCGTGCCATCAACTAGTTTGCCATATATCTCATGCTTCTTTAAAAGTAATTTCATTGCATCGGTGAGTTGAATTTCTCCTCCTATTCCCTTTTCTGTCATCTCAAGGCATTTAAATATTTCGGGCGTGAAAATATATCTTCCTATAATTGCCAGATTTGATGGCTCTTCACCTTTCGCAGGCTTCTCAACGAGATTCGTGATATTAAATAGACCTCTATCTATTTCAATTCCCGCTATCACGCCGTATTTATGAATATTCTCGAAAGGAACTCTTTCGAGTCCAACTATTGCCTTTCCTCCCATTGTTCTGAAAGTATCAATCAATTGGGACAGTGCAGGTTTCTTATCAACAATAAGATCATCGGCCAACAGTACTGCAAAAGGTTCATTTCCAATATGCTTTCTTGCGCAAAGAATCGCATCTCCCAGGCCTAACGGTTCTTTTTGCCTAATGTAGAAAATATCCGCTAGCTCAGAAATGGCCTTCAAGTTTTCAGCCTGTTTTTTTTCACCCCTTAGCAATAATTTCTCTTCAAGCTCGATTGATCTATCAAAATGATCTTCGATCGCTCGTTTTCCTCGACCAGTTATTATTATTATATCAGAAATGCCCGAGGCGACGGCTTCTTCAACGACGTATTGAATGCAGGGCTTGTCCACGATAGGAAGCATTTCCTTAGGCTGCGCTTTCGTTGCGGGTAAGAACCTGATACCCAGTCCTGCTGCAGGTATTACGGCTTTCATTAGTTTGTTGATCGCGGATTTCGGATTTAATAGTTGTTTGCGTGCCTTAATAACCAATAGAAAGAATGATATGAGCGGTGCACTTTTTCTTAAAAGGGGACTCAAGACAGGTAGGGCAAGATGAACATCGCAATTGTCGGCTGTGGTTTTGTCGGATTGACCACAGGTGTGACTTTAGCTCACCTGGGACACAACGTTTCTCTTATTGAAATAGATAAGGACAGACTCTCACTCATAAAGAAGCGCAAGGCGCCCTTTGCAGAACCTGGACTCTCTGAGATGCTAAGCAAGGGTCTAGAAAATGAGAGAATCTCGGTAACAAATGACATCGGAAAAGGCATCGAAAATTGCAAGCATATTTTCATAGCGGTCCAGACGCCTGTCGACGAGCGCGGAGTCTCAAACTTGAAATATCTGAAAGAGAGCGCAAAGGGTATAGGTCGCCTTTTGGAAAAAGGTCAGCATGTCATTGTTAAGAGCACCGTACTTCCAGGAACTACTGAGCAAGTGGTTCTGCCCATTCTCGAAAGAGAATCTGGTCTGTCCTCGCGTAAGGACTTCTCGATTTCCATGAATCCAGAGTTTCTTCAAGAAGGAAGAGCGATCGAAGACAGTCTAAGGCCGAATAGGATAGTCGTCGGCTCTACTACTGTGAACAAAGCGAGAGAAGTAATGCGAATTTTCGATAAGATACGCGCTCCGAAAATCCTGACGAACATTCGGACTGCGGAGATGATAAAACTAGTCTCAAACTGCTTCCTCGCCACGAAAATCAGTTATGCCAATGAGATTGCAAATCTTTGCGAGAGAATCGGCATAGATGTGAAGGATGTGATGCATGGCGTGGGCCTTGATCCACGGATAGGCGATAAGTTCTTGAATGCTGGTCTGGGATTTGGCGGCAGTTGCCTTCCAAAGGATCTCTCAGCGTTGATATCCTTTTGCAAAGAGAACGAAATGAAACCTGTACTTTTGGAAGCGGTCAAAGAAGTCAACAATACACAGCCAATGCGTGCCATCAATATGCTGGAGGAGGAGCTTGGAGATCTGCGAAACAAGCGTATCGCTCTGCTCGGATTGGCATTTAAAGCTGGCGTGGATGATGTTCGGGACACAAGAGCCTTGCCGATCGCGAAGGTCTTGCTTGAGCGAGGCGCGACGGTGGTTGGATTCGATCCTCTAGCTAATAAAAACTTCCAAAGGCTCTTGCCAGATGTAAAGTTAGCGGGATCGATAAGAGAGTGCCTTAAGGATTCTGACGGATGCATTATTCAGACTGATGACGAATCATTCAGGAAGCTCACGTACAAGGATTTTTCCGTGATGCGCTCGAAGATAATCATAGACGGAAGAAGAGTCATTTCACCTGAAAGAGTCCGGGGTGAGGACATTCGTATCAGAGCGATCGGATTGGGACAAGGGCTCAAGAGCTGAGAATTTGGACAATTACAGCAATTATTCCGCATGCGACATATAGCGATAGGATTGTTCTTACTAATCCGCGTTCAGTCATAGCCCTCTTATGTAGAATCAAATATGCAAGCGTGTATCTCTCAGCGCCAGCTGGTGGATGCAGTCTATTGTCCTCATCGATCACCGGTCTTGCGCAAGCCTCCTTTCTATCGACTTTCTTGACTAACGAATAGTAGAACGTCGCGAAAGCCTCATAGAATGCGGGCAGCACCGCGATCACGCCAGCAAGTTCCATTCCTCCTATTATCACTCCTGCGCCGATTGCTGCTCCCATCGATAATGTTCCCACATCACCGACGAATGTTAGCGCCGGGTATCCGTTATAATAATTTAGGCCGATCGCGGCTCCTGCGAGCGCCGCGAATATCAATATGCAGTCGGCGTTTCTCTGGGTGAGGATAGCGGCGATCATCAATGAGACAGAGATTATCGCGACCTGACCTGTCTCCAACCCATTGTATCCTGCGGACATGTTGATCGCATTCGCCGCACCGGTTATCCCGATGGGAACGACTATCAACCAGAAGATGAGTTTCAATGCTTCCGATCCTGAGAAATCAAGTTCGAATCCGAACGGGAATGGGATTGTCAATTCTGCGGTTCCGGCAATGATCAGTGGAAGCGCCGCGAAGGCTACCACTATCGCCTTTACTCTCTGAGGAATGTTCGAAATATCGTCCAGTATACCGATTATCCCCGCGATGAACATGACGCCTATCGTTGCTATAATCGTTGTTGCGACGAACACGCTGAAGAGCTTCAGAATGCCTGTCGCAATGGCGATGCCGATGGGGAAGCCGAATAGCAACGAGAACCCGCCCAGTTCTGCTATCTCGGGTCGGTCCCTCTTGTTCCAGTCTATGCCGACGATCCCTCTCTCTTTCATCCTGCGGATGATAGGTTTCGCGAGGAGAACCGTGGTCACGCCAGAGCCAAAGATGGCTATGACTATGCATATCGAGAACAGAAGTGAGTCCGAGATAAAGTCTCCCATGCGATATCGGTAGGGGATAGAGGACGAATAGATAATAATATCTGATGAGTCAGGTAATCATTGCTGCAATTCCGAAAAATCGATGATCCTATTGCCATAGCTCGCGAGGTCCTTGTTGTGCGTCGCGATTAGGATGGTCGTGTCGAATTCCTCTTGCACCTTCTTGAAATACTTCATCACGCCCGCTTCGTTCTCGGCGTCGAGGTTGCCGGTCGGCTCATCGGCCAGAAGGACCTTTGGGTTGTTCGCCATCGCGCGTGCGATCGCGGCCCTCTGCGCCTCTCCTCCGCTGACCGTGTTCGCCTCCTGGTCCGCGATCTTCTCGATGTCGAATATTTTCAGCAGGTTCCTCGCGGTTTTATCATTCTTGATACCGGCCAGCCTCAGCGGCAGCTCGACGTTCTGCAGTATCGTCAGCTGCGAGATGAGGTTGTAATCCTGGAAAACGAACCCGATGTTCTTCAGGCGAAAGCGTGCCAGCTGGTCCTCGGACATGGTATCCAGCCTCGTCCCGTCGATCGCTATCGACCCCTTGTCCGGCCTGTCGAGGCCCGCGATAAGATTCAACAGGGTCGTCTTGCCACACCCGGAACGCCCCATCAGGATCACCATCTCGCCCTTCCGGATGTCCAGGTCGAGGTTCTCGATTATCGGCTTTCTGCCGGAGTTGTAGGATTTTGTCAATCCGCGGATGACTATCATCGGTGAGTCGTCATCGGTCATCGTGAACCTGCCATCTCCTCCTTGATAACCGCGCATCAATAAATCAATTTTCGCTCTTCTTGCCATGAGAACCGGTGAGGGATCTCGAGAACGAGAGCGCAAGGAGCGCAATTGAGATGGTTATCCCGATGAAGACGTAATACATACCTTCTACCAGCATCCTATCGACCTCCCTTGCGAACGCGATGAGTATCAGCGAGGCCGAGCAGATCATGATCATCGCGAGAGGCGTCACGCGTGCGACGCGGGGGATTTCGTGTCCGGCCCTTATCCTGTTTCTGTTCTTCAATTCGAAATAGGTCGATACCAGGATGAGCATTATCAGGAAGGCAGCATATGAAGGCGCGTTCTCGTGCACCGGCGGTACCCAGGTATGCAGATCCGAGAGGAAAAGCGCGACCAGGAGGAATAGGCCGGCGAGAATCGAAGTCGACACGGCTATCGCCTGGATGATCGCCTCATTCGTCGACACCCTTCTGCCGCGCATGACCCTCCTATCTACCGGTGTCTCGAACTCCGCGCCGCAGAACGGGCAAACGGAATCATCCGGACCCACTATGCCGAGGCATGCAGGGCAAACCCAGATTTTCTCTCGCCAGACGAGCGGAGGCATTCCATCCCTTTGAGCTACGGGTAATGTATGCGTCTTCTTCATTTATCAAGATTTTCCCGGTCAGCTCACAAAGAGCCAAAGATAGACCTCGCGATAGGGCTGTTCCGTCAGGCTCTGTCCCTCGAGGAAGAGCATGAACCGCAGCTTGAACGTCCCTGTTTCGGATATCGAGAACCTGAAGCTCTTATTATTATATTCCCCTGGCTCCAGCGAGAAATTGCTGGCATATGCCAGACCTTCATCGAATACGACGGGACCGCCGAACGGGTCCGTAGCGTTCCAATGCGTTATGTTCGTCGTCGAGTTCTGCCGCTGAAGGCAGATCACGAGGCTGTAGTTCTTCTTCGACGTCTCGAAGGACCCGACAGAGACGTGTACGAGCGCCTCCTGGCCGACGGAGAGGTTCCTCGGATAGTCCTTCGCCTTCATGTCGGGGCCGAGTATCGCAAGCTGGGTGAACGACTCGCCGCTCCTCGGGACGGCGATG
>Ga0207433_10009208_pt1 | contig 15786 bp, 16 predicted proteins | sample YelNatPaOPGAMG01_FD_187559 | JGI IMG/M metagenome (GOLD analysis project Ga0207433, IMG submission 187559) | Hot spring thermophilic microbial communities from Obsidian Pool, Yellowstone National Park, USA - OP-RAMG-01 (SPAdes) (version 3) | ecosystem: Environmental > Aquatic > Thermal springs... | reverse complement strand
CACCATACCTCTTGAGGGAAGAGCGCAGAAAACTGCTTGAGGTGGTTGTGGATGAAGTGAACGGCAAAGTGCCAGTTATCGCTGGAACAGGAGCTATAGGCACCAAAGAAACTGTGCAGTTGACCGTAGATGCGAAAGATGTGGGAGTTGATGCTGCGCTTGTTGTTACACCATTCTACTTTAGACACTCTGTCGATGAATTGTATGCGCATTATAGTGCTGTGCTTGAGGCTGTTGACTTGCCAATAATAGTTTATAACGTTCCAAAATTCACTGGGTTCTCGCTTGAACCAGCCTTGGTTGAGAGGCTTTCCTCCGAATATAGCCAAATAGTCGGAATAAAGGATAGTAGTGGAAGTTACAGCCAAATAACAGAGCTTGTTAGGCTTGTGGGCAAGAAAATTTCAGTTTTAGCTGGAACAGCCGATTTGGCGCTTCCGACGTTGGCTCTTGGCGGGAAAGGCGTCGTGATAGCCGTTGCGAATGTTGCCCCAAAGCTTTGCAGCGAACTCTACGATGCCTTCAAGGATGGAGATTGTGCGAAGGCGTGGGAGCTTCAAAAGAAAATTTCACACATAAACGAAGTTCTCGTGATAAGGCATAACCAACTCGCAGCAATAAAGGAAGTATTAAACATCATGAACTTACCAGCCGGGTATCCACGAAAACCAACATTACCCTTAAACGAAAGAGAAAAAGCGGAAATCAGAAAGTTTATCGAAAAAGTTAACCTGAATTAGAGGCTCTTGGACGTTAGCCTCTTGATGTAATCTAAAACCTTTGATTTGATTAGGTCTCTGATTTTTCGCGCCTCATCTAAAGGCATTTTCGCTGGGTCTGGGACATTCCACTCTTCAACATCTTTAACGTAAACGACTGGGCATTCTGCGCTTCCACAAACTATTACGGCGGCATCAGCCTTAGTTTGCATCTCAAAGTTTAGGGATTTAGGTTTTTTGTCGCTGATGTTTATCCCTTCTTCATGCATCAATAATATGGCGTTTGGGTGAACATTTTCTGCTGGTCTGCTGCCAGCGCTTATTGCCTGCCAACCTTTTGGAGCAAACTTGTTGAAGTAGGCTTCAGCAATTTGGCTTCTGAAACTGTTTTCAACACAAACGAATAACACGGTTTTCATAAAATGCCTTCTTGAGCAGATGGTTTACTATTCTTTTACTCTTTCCAGTCCAAGAGTCTTTTCTCGCCTTCAATTTTCTTTATGTCGGTTATGTCCTGCGTAACTTCCATTGTTCCCAAATATTTTCCGTTCTTGTCCCTAACCGCAAAATATCTTATGTGGATTAGGCGGTTGTTCACGTTAATCCAGAACTCAGCCACATCTCTCTTCCCTTCCTTAAAGGCTTCGAGAATGCGGTTTACTATATGTATGCTTTTTTGCGGGTGGCACAGCTGCACTTTTCTGCCTATCACAGCTTTTGTTCGGATAAAAATGCGTTTTTCAGCCTTGTTAAAATACCTTACAGTGTCATCCTTGTCCACAAATGTTATGTCAACTGGTAAAGCGTTCAGCAGCGCTTCAATCTCCTCTTTAGTTAATGTTCCGGTTTCGAATTGTAACGCGAAAGGCGTCTCTTTTTGTGCGGGCATAACGCTCTCCTCTTTTTCTGCTTTAACTATTTGTGGCGGTGTTAACTCTGGCGGAGTGAAACAGCAATATCCAATTTCATCAAATTCGCTTCTTATAGCTTTCCACTCGTCTTTGGTTATGACGCGTAAAGCTGTTGGAAAGAGTATGTTGTTTTCTTTGAAGAAATGGTTTGCCAATAAACTGTTTAGGTTTTCAGCCAGTTCGCCTAATTGCGCTTTAAATTCTTGAAAACTTGATGTGCCGTAATTTTCAATAAGCTTGTTTAATGTCTTCTTTTTCTCCCTTATTTGATTATGTTCCATCCACATTATTGCTGGCGGTTCTGTGATTCCATGCTTTTCCAAGTTTGGAAAGAGCACATTTTCCTCACGTAAATAATGCTTTTCGGAATCCATAAAATCCCCTGCCAAGTGCTGTAAGACATGAATCTCCTCTTCGACATAGCTGGATTCGCTGAAGTGTTGAATCTTTTGCGCTGTGGATGCGAGTTTTCCAGCAAGCTGTAGCATTATTTTATGTTCTTCCATTAGTACATTGATTGGGTGGCTTGCCGGCACATCAAGTTTCTGTTTTTCCAATTGTTCCCTAAAAACAGCCATGTGCACATCGCAGAGCCTTTGGATTTCTTCTCTCGGCATCCCCTCCCTAATCAACTCTTGCTCTATCCTTGAAATTTCAAGCGGGCTTATGCCTTCCAAAAACTGCTTAAACTTCTCTTTAACCTCTTGCGGATTTGCGCCAGCATGCAACTGCCTAAGAATTTCCTTCAAAACATTTTTCCTATCTTCCGCCAACATGCTATTCCTCCTTAATCTTTTTCGCAAGCGCCCTTCCAACATCAATTATCTGTTTTATGTCATCAGCTTTGGGCGGACCATTAATCTCCACGGCTCCTACAACCTCAATTTTCGTTTGTCCAAGCAGTTCTTGAACGTGCTTTATCGTACCTCCTCCCCAACCGTAGGAGCTTAAGACTACGCCAAACTTTAATGGTGGGCGTAAAGCCTTGACGAGGTATGTGGCGTAAACGCCAAGCGGATGTATTCCTCCAAGAACTGTTGGTGCACCCAAAACTATGGCTTTTGAGTCCACAAGGTCTTTTGCTATATCACCAATGTCGGATAAAGCCAAATTGTAAACAACTATTTCTATCCCTTCAGTGGAAAGCGTGTCCGCAATCGCTTGAACCATTTTTTCTGTGCTGTGCCACATAGTCACGTAAACAATTATGGCTTTGCGTTTTGTCTCGCCATCAACCCACCTTTTATAGGCGTTTAAAATGCGTTCAACATTCTTGTGTATTGGACCGTGACTTGGTGCAATCAGCCTTATGTCTAAACCCTTTATCTTTTCAAGTGCTTTCTGCCCCATCACCCTAAAAGGCATCATTATCTCGCCAAAATACCTCTGGGCGTGAACGAGCAAATCCTCAACATCACTGTCGTAAACTCCTCCAGCAAGATGTGCGCCGAAAAAGTCGCATGAAAACAAAATTCCATCCTCCTGCAAATACGTGAACATTGTTTCTGGCCAGTGGAGCATCGGCGCTTCTATAAAGCGTAATGTCTTATCGCCTAGCTCTATTTTTTCTTCGTCTTTGACCGCTATAATTCGGTTTTCTGAAACATTGTAGAAGTTTTGAGCCATTTTTGCGCCTTTGCTTGAGGTCACTATTTTGGCTTTGCTGTTAATTTGCATCATGTAAGAAATTGCGCCAGCATGGTCTGGTTCAGCGTGGTTCATTATGATGTAGTCGATTTCTTCTGGGCGCGTGATTATGCTTATCTTTTCTTCCAGTTCTTTTTCGAAGCCTGGGTTTACTGTGTCGATTAATGCTTTTTTGTTTTTGCCGATTATTAGGTAGGAGTTGTAGCTTGTTCCCTTTGGCAGTGGAATTAGCGCGTCGAAAATTCTTCTGTTCCAATCCCTTGCGCCTACCCAGTAAACGTTTTCTGCGAGTTTTGTTATGTTTTTCTGCGTCATTCTTATGCCTCTTTTATTACAATTGTAATAAAGTATATTTATGCCTTTCTACAACTACACTATAGGAAGGACTATAAATGTTGGTGCCATGCGAAATAGCAGTAAAATGCCTACTCCCCGCAATACGCGCCATGTTAGCACAAGAACTTACGACAGAACACGGTCTAAAGCAGACAGAAACAGCAAAACTTTTAGGCGTAAGCCAACCAGCCATAAGCCTATACTATAGGCGGATACGTGGAAAAGCCATAAACCTAGAAAAAGACCCTGAAATAACGAAGTTAATTAAAGAATTTGCCAACACGATGGCTTGCGGTAGCGAATCATTATCCCACAAAGAGTTTATCCAAAAATTCTGTGAAATATGCAAGCTGATAAGATCAAAAGGACTAATGTGTGAGTTACACAAAATCTTCGACCCGCAAATTGACATTGAAAAGTGCGAGCTGTGTTTAGCTATTGGTGATTTCAACTGCTTTAGATAACCCTTTATAGCATAAAACGTAAATCAAAAGTTGAGGAACAAATCATGGGCTATCTGTCAGCTTGGAAAGTTCTAGAAGAAATGATTGCAGAATTTCGGAAAAGAGGAGTAACGATAACACCAGAAATGATAAACGATTTAAAATTCGCCAAAACGCTAATCAACATTTTAAAGGCTGATCCAACATGCACAGAAACAAGCCAAAAAATCGAAGAACTCCTAATGAAAGTCGAATCCTACCTTGTATCTGAGGGACAGAAAAAATTTGGCGCGGAATACGTGGAAGCCTGGCTTAGGCGAGTGGATGAGGCAATACAAAAACCACATGAAGAAGAGGCAGAGACAGAAACAAGGTTCGTTCTTGGGCTTCCGCGAGAACACAAGTGGATTCGTGTTAAACCTTCATCAGATTTGCCGATTGAAAAGCTGAAGCTTTTGGCTGAAGAATCAAATCTTTTATACGAGATGCAGAAGGATGGTTGCTTGCTCGTTTACGGTGAAGAAGAACGCATAAAAGATTTTGTTAAAAAGGTAGCTACAAAGCATGTATGATCCTTATTGGTACGTATAGCCTAACTTAATCTAGCTGAAAATTCATCTTAAAGTGTGCATAACTGTTAAAGCTTATTGCTAAAACCTTTTTATAGAAAAATCTTACAGAAGAGTCTTATGGCAAGATAGCTGCAACCTTTCGGTGTGGGTGAGGGCGCAAACTGAATGCCCTATATCAAAAAAATTGAGCTTAAGGGATTCAAATCCTTTGGTCCACAAACCGTTAAAGTAGTCCTAGATAAGGGTTTTACAGCCATAACTGGTCCAAATGGAAGTGGAAAAACAAACATTGTTGATGCGGTTTTATTCGCCCTAGGCGAGTTAAGCACGAAAAGGCTCCGCGCGGAAAACGCCGCAAAATTGATTTTTCACGGTTCGGAGAAGGCTGGGCTTGAAAGGGCGAAAATGGCTAAGGTCATCATACAATTTGATAATACGGATGGACGGATACCTGTAGACACTGCAACAGTTACAGTGTCACGTGAAGTTTATCGAAATGGTCAAAGCGTCTATAGGCTTAATGGAAGAAGAATATCACGAACTCAAATCCTAGAAATTCTCTCGATGGCTGGGTTAAGCTCAACAAGCCAAAACATTATCATGCAAGGCACGATAACGCGGCTAACGGATATCGCGCCGATGGAAAGAAGGAAAATAATTGAGGATTTGGTTGGAATAGCCCAATACGACGCGGAAAAGGCTGAAGCTGAGGAAAAACTCAGGGCAGCGGACATTTCCATACGAACTGCCATGGGAAGAATAGACGAGGTGCAAAGGAGAGTCGACGACCTAGAAAGGGAACGTAACCAGCTTTTGCGCTACAACTTCATCCAGCGTGAGATAGGAAAGTTTGAGGCAATAAAAATATCGAATGACATAATGCAGATTCAAAAAAAGATAGAGGAAGCAACATCCCAAGCGGAAAAAGTCAAAGAAAGGGTTGAAAAGCTGCGGCAACTGCGCGAAGATTTGCGTTCAAAGAGGAGGGGCATAGAAGGCGAGTGGAGAAAGCTAAGCTCAGAAATAGTTGAAGAGGGTGGTTCACAAGTTTTAAAGGTTCAAATGCGTATAGGCGAATTAAAATCAAAATTAACAGAATTAACAACACGCATAACTTCTGGGAAAACAAGCCTTGAAGGCTTAAGGCGCGTAAGAGAAAACAACCTCGCGCAATACGAGTCAATTAGAAAAGAAATTCGCGAAAACCGTTTGAGAATAAAGGAACTAAGAAGCGAATACGAAGCAATCCTAAACCAAATAAACGCAAAACAAGCCGAACATGACGCGCTTGCAAATGAAACGACTCAACTTTGGGAAAATCTCGGCGAAAACAGCAAGAAAATCCGAGAAATGGAACAGCAGATAGAAAATTGCTACAGAAGACTCTCATATTTACGCTCCGAATACGCAAAAAGCCAGACGGCAATAAAAGTTCGCATGAGAAGACTAAACGACCTCAAAAGCCGAAAAGAGAGGTTCACATCAACACTCGCAGAACTTGAGAAGTCTTTTGCTGAACTTGAAAAAGTGCAGAAAGAACAGAAAACACAGTTAAAGAACATGCAGCGAATGCTCGAACGGAAGATTGCGCAAAAAGAAGCCATCGAACGCGAGATAGCGGAAGCTGGAAAAATAGCAGATTCAGCAAAAGCCGCAGTAATAGAATTCGCAACACAAAGAGAACTCGCGGAAACCGTAGCCTCTGAAGAAAAAGCCCTCCGAAGCATAGAAGAACTCGGCGAACTCGGAGTAATCCAAGGCGTCTACGGCAGACTTCGTAACCTAATAAAAGTTGACAACGCCTATAAACGAGCTATTGAGGCTGCAGCGGCTGGCTGGCTTGACGCAGTCGTCGTAAAGGATTTTGATGCCGCTTTCACTTGTGCAGAAACCCTAAGAAGGATGAAGCTTGGGCGCATAAAAATAATTCCGCTTCAAGGAACTTCAAACCCTAAAGCCTTGAAAGTCCCACAAATGAAAGGCGTAAATGGCGCGGCATCGCTTTTCATAAAATGTGAAAAGCATTACGAGCCAGCTGTCAAATTCGTCTTTGGAGACACGCTAATAGTTTCAGATGAAAAAACCGCTTTCACACTGTCGAACGAGGGGTTTAGGGTAGTTACAGTTGACGGAGACTTATATGAGTCTGGGGGTGCGTTTGAAAGCGGCTATTATAGGGCGCCAATAGACTTTTCAACGATAATACCAAGCGAGAAAGCCATAAAAAGCCTAGATGAAGCCGTTAACGCCTTGCAGCAGCATCTCTCCAAACGCGGCACCGACTTGTCGGCATTTGAGGAGGAAATCGACAGAACACGCGTCGAAATTGCGCGCCTTTCAGAAGCCATAATAACGCTTGATAGGGAAATTGCGCGCGTCAAGAGAAATGTTAGAAGAACTAGAGCAAACGTCAAACGTGTTGACAAGAACATTGCCAAACTCGAGAAGGAAGTAGAAAATGAAAAGGCTCTTACGTGGAAGCACCGTGCTGAAAGTAGCTCAATTCAAAAGGAGATACGTAAACTTCAAAATGCTTTAGTTGCTCTTCGGCGAAAGGCAGACCCATCCTACATCCAAGAGTTAGAGGTCAAAAGGGAAAAACTTGCTGAGGAAATAATAGTTTTGAGACAGAAACTTGGCACGGTTCAAACTGAAATTTCGACGCTTCAGTCAAAGTTTGACAATGTTTTAAGGGTTGGTTATCAAAACGCGAAAATCCAGCTTGCAAAGGTTGAGCAGCAACTTCGAAAAGTGGAGAAGGAAGTAGAAGAAGCCGCAAAAGAGCGTGAATCTCTCAAACTTGAAATTGCAGAGCTTGAAAAGAGCCGTGTTGAACTCTCCAAAACTGTTTTGTCAGCGCGAGAAGAAGCGAAAAAGTTCACTTCTCAAATAGACGACATCGACAAGGAACTACGCAAACTCGACTCGGAATATGAGCAAGCTGACCGCCTTCTAAATCAACTCCAACTCAACATTCAAACTTCAATGCTTCAGCTTGAACAATACAGAAGCCAGCTTAGGCAATTTGGATACGAACAACCATTGCATGTGACACCAGCCCAAGTTGATGAGGCAGAAACCTCCATCAAAATGATGCGCTTTGAGCTTGAAAGAATAGGCGCCGTGAACCAATTAGCGTTATCCCACTATGCTGAGCAAATTTCACGGTACAAGGAGCTTTCATTAAGGCTTAATGAGTTGGAAAGGGAAAAGCAAGCCATAGTCCAGTTTATGAACGAAATTGAAAGTAAAAAGCGTAGAGTCTTCATGGAAGCCTTCGAAAAAATAAACGCGAATTTGGCGAGGTACTTCAACAAACTTACTGGCGGTGGCAACGCCACTCTGTTGCTTGAGAATGCAGATGAACCCTTTTTTGGCGGAATCGACATGATTGTTCAATTTCCAAACAAGCCTTCAATAATTGTAAGCGGAGCCAGCGGCGGAGAGCGTTCTGTCGCCGCAGTTGCCTTTATCTTTGCGATAAAGGAGTTCACTCCCGCATCCTTCTACATTTTAGATGAAATAGACGCGCATCTGGACGCCTACCATGTTTCGAAACTTGCTGAAGTGCTGCTAGAGGAATCCGAAAAAACCCAGTTTATAGTAATTACGTTAAAGCCTGAAATGGTAAATCGGGCGCAGAAAATCTATGGCGTTTACGAGCGCAATGGAGTGTCAAACGTTATATCCGCCAAGTTTCTTGAGGTGACCAACCAGTGACTGAAGCAGCCATTATAAGAAAGCCGTTTTACTTGCGACCACCATGGAACATCCTTTTCGAGTTTCACAAACTTGAGAAGCTTACTCCGTGGAACATCAACATAGCATATTTGTTGACAAGCTTTCTTGAAGAAATGGAAAAGGTTGGATACATTGATTTTAGGGCTTCAGGCGTAGCCCTTGACTCCTCCGCCTTCATATACCTCATGAAGTCAAAGCTTCTATTGAAGCTTGAGGAGCCTCCGCCTCCGCCGAAACCGCCGCAGGATTTCTTGCCTCCGCCTTTGTTTTTGCCGCTTAGGCACGAGTTAACTTCAACGACTATAAAACATCTGCTGGAGGTTTTGGACGACGTCTTGAAAAGTGAGAAGCTTGCTCCGCTGGAAAGAGGCGATGTCCAACCGATTCTTCCAACGCCATCTGACATTCTTCCGCAATTCGAAGTTTACTTGATGGAAATTGAACGTCAAATGGAAGAACTTTACAACACTCTCCTAGAGATGGTTAAGGGCGGCGGAATAATTCAATTCTCCACGCTAATTAAAAGCGTTGAAAGGCTCGAGGCAATCCGCAGGTTCATCCTACTCCTATTCTTGGCGCAAGACGGAAAAGTAAACCTATGGCAAGATGAGGAAACCGAGGAAATATACATAACCATTGGAGAGTTCAAACTTGCAGGAGACGAAGCAGCAAACGCTTGATTCAGATGAAGCTTTGCAGAAAATGCAAGCAGAAGAAAAACTAAAGCATGAATTGGCCCTATTAGAGGCTGCCCTTTACGTTTCTGGTCGCCCATTAGACTTGAACGAGTTGTGTTCTGTTCTAAAGACTCGCTCAAAAAATAAGACGCGTAAGCTCGCGAGGATGTTAATGCAAGAATATGCCAAAAGAAACACTGCCCTTGAAATTTTAGAGTTAAAAGACGAAAGGTTTGTTCTCCAACTAAAAGCCGAATACACACCACATGTACGAAAGCTTGTTAATAGGCCTTTGCTTTCCACTGGTCCATTGAAAACGCTTTCCTACATAGCCTACAAACAACCCATATCCCAAAAGAGGGTTATCGAAGTTCGTGGACGCCACGTTTACAGTCACATAAAACTGCTTAAGGAGATGAACCTAGTAAGCGCGGAGCGGAAAGGCCGCGTGACATTGCTCAGGACAACGGATTATTTTGCGGATTATTTTGGTTTAAGCCATGACATCCAGACAATGAAAAAAGAGCTGAAAAACGTTTTTGAAGACTTTTCAAAGCAAGAAAAGAGCGCAACCTCCAACGGATAGGTTTATATTACAAGAAAACTGTGATAGTGAACATCAACTCATGTTTAGAAGGCGAAAACAATGTCAGTCTGGCACGGCGACCTCCACAAGAAAAAGCCCAGTGGAGGCAGAAAACGCGCTTACAGAGGAAAACGAAAATTTGAACAAGGACGCTTTCCAGCAGAAACGCTACTAGGCGAGCCTAAAAAGAAAATTGAAAGAGGAAGAGGAAACACCATCAAAATTAAGGTTTTAAGCAACAAATACGCTTGCGTAACAGACCCAAAAACTGGAAAAACCGAAAAAGCTGAAATTTTGCGTGTTGTCAAAAACCCGTCAAACGTGGATTATGACAGGAGAGGCGTAATAACAAAAGGCGCAATAATAGAAACCACGCTGGGACTGGCACGCGTAAGCTCGCGTCTAGGACAAAACGGCATAATAAACGCAACGCTAATAACAGAAGAAAAAAGCTAATTTCCCAAGGCAACTTCCATTAGACATTACTAACGGCATACTAACGAAAATTAAGGGTTTAAGAAATTCTCGAAAGTTCATTATGCAGTTTTATATCTGCGTTCTTCCGTAAAAGATAAGAATCTGAAAGAGAAAATAACAAGAAATTATCATGAGTAAAAAGTTTGCCTCTATTTTAATCATACTTGTCTTGTTATTTGCCTTTAGGTTATCAAGAGTTAACCAAATGAGGGTAAAGTCTGCTAACAGTAGTCGTGTCCACAATCTAAACACTGGGATAAACTATACCACCATTCAAGAAGCAATAAATGCCAGTGAAACTGAGGATGGTCATGTTATATTCGCTGAAGAAGGAACATATTATGAGCATGTGACAATATCCAAGTCGATATGGCTTGTTGGAGAGAAGAGAGACACAACAGTAATCGATGGAAACGGCACAGGAACAGTGATTCAAATAACCGCAAATAATGTTAGCATCATCAATTTTACAATTAAAAATGCAGGAAAAGCGTGGAGTGGAAGTGGATACTCGCCAAGCAGCATCAGCGGCAATAATGTCAGGAATGTTAATGTCACGAACAACATTTTAGCGGACACCGCTGTTTGTGCATGGTTTTATTCCTATCATCCGTAAACATAAGTGACAACATAATCCTTAACGCGACAACAGCCGGCATAATTGGATACGCTTCATCTAACATTACAATATATCAGAACTTCGTGAATAATTGTGGGTGGATGGGGATTCATCTAGATGGCAATAGCGCTAACTGCAACATCACAGATAACACGATAATGAACACCATTGAGGGAATAGAAATAGAGAAATCGGCTAATATTGTTGCAGTAAATCAGCTAGTAAATAATAACGTAAGCGTGGTGCTTAACGATTGTAATGGTTTGAACACTTTTCGAGAAAATAACATGACAAGTGATTGGTACAACATCATAGTTTGGGGCTCAACGCTTAACGCTTTCATGCAAGATTTTGACACAACAAACATTGTAAATGGTAAGACTGTTTATTACTTCACAAGCGCCCATAACCTCCTCATAAATCCATCCAGTTACCCAAACATTGGATATTTAGCAATTGTAAACTGCACTAACGCTACAGTAAAAGACGTTGACCTTTCCCTCAACAGAGACGGCTTAATACTGGCTCAATCAACAAATTGCAGTATATTAAACGTAACCATAAACGGAAATAGAGGTCCACTTCTTTATGGAGGCTTAACACTTTTCAACTCAAGTAACAACATCATAGTCAACAGTTTAATAAGCAATAATACAGTAGGTGTATGTGCCTACAAATCAAATGGAAATACTTTTTATCACAACGCCTTCGTCAACAATTCCATTAATGTAATTTCTAATTTCACCTCGCCCTTTTCGCAACCATCCAGCTCACTCTCTAAAAATATTTGGGATAACGGCTATCCTTCCGGTGGAAATTACTGGAGCAATTATTGCAGAGTAGACCTGTATGGCGGTCCCCATCAAAATGAGACTGGAAGTGATGGCATATGCGATTCCTTCTACAAAATTGACGAGGATAATCAAGACAAATATCCTTTAATGGGAATTTTTTATGATTTTGAAGTTGTCGGATTGGACGATAAAATATATCATGTTCAAGTGATCAGCAACTCTACCGTTTCGGAGCTTAACTTAGCTGTTTGGCTTAGCTCTCCAAACGAGTATCTGCAGCCCGGACAAGAATTCCTACTATTCTATGTGGAAGGCGAGAACGCTACAAGCGGATTCTGCAGAGTAACCATCCCCAAGGATTTGCTAAACGACTCATACATCGTGCTCGTCGACTGTAAAGAAGTGCCGACACGTCAACTTGACGCCTCAAACAACACCCACGCCTACCTATACTTCATCTACAACCACACGAAACATGAGGTAATAATAATACCAGAGTTCACCTTAACCCAAATACTGCCACTATTTTTCACAACAACCGTGATCATAGTCATATCCGCACAAGTGAAAGCCAAACACCAAGTCAAATTTCTACAAGTGCCCTACAGCCAAGATCAAAATTAAACTCTAAAGCGGCAACCATATTTGCTAACAAATAAGCATAATCATAGCTGAGTGCCGTGTAGGTGCGAACTTCCGTGATTTTTATAGTTTCCTCTTTATGCGATAAACTTTCGCTACATTTTTCAAGTTTTCATTTTAGCTTCCCGTGCGAAACTAGTAATTTTCAAAAAACGTATTTGTGGTAGTAGCTGTCTATAACCGATTCATTCCAACTGTCCCATTCGTCCTTGGGAATAATCTTTTGTAGGCCTTTCAGTTGGAGCCTTCTTTTTAAGAGCCTATTTTCATAAAGCATGTTAGAAAGCCTCATAACCATAGCTTTGTTCTCCATGAGATACTCGTAAGCTTTAAACTTGATGACAGCGTATTCGCCCCACAAGTTTTGAGCAGCCTTTGATTTCATTTCACGTTTAAGCCTATCCAATTCTTCTTCACTTTCACTTGAAAGACCATATTGAATAAGTAGTGGAATACCTTGGCTCTCAAGTATCCCTTTTTCTGAAAGAAAAAGCCTTACCCTATCGGCAGTTTCATATGGAATTGTGACCTTTATGCGAACTTTTTCGCGGCTTTCAATAGCCTCTAAAGCACCTATGAGATCATTTCGGCGTTTTTGATGCTCTTCATCGTGCAGAGGATTCCACTTAATCTTCATTTCTCAACCCTCAAATCTTTTTTCTCCAGAATATTTTTTAGCTGCTCATTTTCCACCTGTATGGCTTTCAGAAGCTTATTGTCCTTTTTGAATTCCTCGAATAGCTTCTTTATGTGCATATAGTTCGCCTTCACCTGCTTAAATTCAAACAGCCAATAATTAGCCATTCCACGCTCCAAAATCTTCACAACTGCTTCGCTTTCGCTTAGGTGATTTTTTATCACATAATCTCTGAACCGTTCATAAGTTGATTTATCCAGAAAAGTTTCTAAAACAGCGGGCTCTCCCTTTTTACCAAAAACTAATCGGCTAAACATTTCCTGTTATACACTCCTTCACTCCGTTAAATATTGTCATGCTTTATTCCCCGCCTGCCGACAATTTTTTGAACGCTCTTTAACAGTACGTCCTCTACTGCTTTGCGGTCTTTGTCTGAAAACTCGTAGCTTTGCCTTCTAATGTATTCTGAAATTTCTGATTTTAGTTGAATGAAGTTTTTCTCTTCAACATCAATCATAGTTCTAATAATTTCTTGGATTTGACTGTGCATAGTGTCCTGTATCATTTTAAGCAATAATGCGAAATGTGGAGTGCAGAGACCTTTAGAGTTCTTAAAGAGTTTGAGAAACTCTTCATTGCGCGAACAAAGCAGTTCCACGATTTTTCTATCATAGATTTCCATCATATTGGCTAGGTGAGTGCATGCTGGGCACTCTATCGTTTGTCGGAAAACCTCTTTGGCACGTTTTCGTTGTTTTTGTAAATCCTGAACAATTTTTTCTATGATGCTTTGGGTGATTAGGGCTATTCCGTGGCCGTCGGAGCTTTCTGGTCTTGTTGCAATTACTAGCATCCTGTAGAAATGGTGATTGCAGAATCCTCCGCCTTCAACGAGTCTTTCTCTTGCTTTAGAATCCATCACAAGCTCCGAAAGGTAAGCGTCAATGTATTTTCTCTCAGTTTCGTCTTCTAATGCGCATAGAAAGCACTCTGCACCGCTTCTAACAATTCTTTCGATGCGGAAATATATTACATCCGCGCTCATGCGTGTTCACCATTGTCTGCTGATTGTTTGCAGTACGCTTACGGCGTAGAATGTGTCCTCAAAAGTAGATATTCCAAGGTCTGACCTTGCAAATCCTCCATTCGCATTTTGGCACTTTAGAACGAGCTCGGCTGTTTGTTTTGGATACCGTAAGCGTTCGCCAAGCAGATTAAGCGTTGATGCTCCATAGTATATGTGTTCCATGTATGGTGTTGCGCCGTTGGGCACAACTGTGAAGCCTCCATAGGGCTTTTCGCACGCCCGTACATATTCAAGAGTGTCCCTAAGCGAATTGACGTAGTAGCCCAAATTATACAGCGAAGCCACAGCGTGATAGGTTGAATTTAGATTTGAATGTCCATACGCGCCAAAACCGCCGTCGTTATTCTTAAAGCTCAACAACCAATCCACAATTTTCTTGCAGTTAATTTTTACGTCAACCAAGTTGGCAAGTTCTATCACCATAAAGATGGAAAGAAACTCTGAGGCAACTTCGGCATAAACATCAACAGTTCCAAACTCGCCATTAACAATAGGCAAGGAAAGGATGAACTTTTTCGAAAGTTTTTTCTCTGGCTCTCTGCCGCAAAGTTTGAGGGCTTTAGCCACATAATAGTGCGAGTAAAGGCTGTCTGGAACAAAACTCTGAAGCCACTCAACAGTCTTTTCAACATTTGGGAAGGGTGAACCCAACAAATCCAAAATTGCAAGTCCATAAAAGGTGTCTTGCGCATTTGATTCGGTACCTTGACAGAAAGTGTACCCGCCATCCTCATTCTGCCTATTAACAACATAATCAATAACCCGACTAACCCAAAAGTCTGTTGACTGCCTATCCGCCAAAAGCGTTAACCGCCCCGCCTCCCGCAACCCAATACCCACCTAATTGCCTTTTAACAATGGGTAGAAGCTATCAGCCCCCGCACAAAAGAAGCGAGGGCGGTTAAAGGCGAGCTTCATCGCCTTAATGCATAAAGTCAATAAGCACTTATAAAAGCATTTCTTGATAAAACTTCGGAACTTTTACATTCCATTTCATATACGAAACACTAACTTTTTAGCCCTTTTTACTTTAATGTATCCTAATGGAAAATGAAAATCAGCCTTGTTTTTCGCTCTTATATCTTCGATGACTAATTTTTGATAAGTTTTTAGTCGAATAACCTTAAATGGTGCGCGCGCAGTATGAGGGTTCATCCCATAAAGCCGGGGGTGGGAGTTGAACCCACCGTAACGTGGCGAAATCTCCCGCAAATCCCCTCTTTTTCTGTTTTCCATTGTATAGGTGTTTCTCGTGCTTTTTAAGTTTGATTCTGAAGTTTCCGAGTTTCTTTCTGTTTTGAAGACTGGAACGCGCAATGTTTATCGTCGTGGTTTAGCAACGTTTCAGCAGTTTTACTCAATTCAAGGTTCTATAAAGGAATTCTTAGACTGTGTAGAAAAAGACCGACTTTTGCCAAGAAGTGAAAGGAGGCGGGTAGATCGTGTCACGCTTAACAGTTTTGTTGTTTGGCTTCACGACAGAGGCTATACGCCCAAGACTATTAGGATTTATGTGGGTGCTGTTCAAAGTCTTGCTAAATACTTTGATATTCCCATAAGCTTACGTTATGTGCAATTGCCACCAGCTCAACCAGTCAATAAGAAGCATCCGTGGACTTTAGAGGAAGTAGGCGAGTTTATAGCAGCCATGGACAAGTCAGCTTATAGGAGTATTGCAGCCTCAATTCTTCAAAGTGGACTAAGCGTGTCAGACCTTCTGGCACTAACCTACGGCGACATTAGAGAAGAATTTGAAAGGGGCATAACGCCTCTATACCTACATTTAACAAGAAAGAAGACAGGTATATCCTTCATAACATTTTTGGGCAGTTGGTCTGTGAAGTTGCTTAAAGACTATTTGGTCAACCGAAAATTGGAAGATAATGAGCCGATTTATG
>Ga0207433_10009202_pt1 | contig 15790 bp, 10 predicted proteins | sample YelNatPaOPGAMG01_FD_187559 | JGI IMG/M metagenome (GOLD analysis project Ga0207433, IMG submission 187559) | Hot spring thermophilic microbial communities from Obsidian Pool, Yellowstone National Park, USA - OP-RAMG-01 (SPAdes) (version 3) | ecosystem: Environmental > Aquatic > Thermal springs... | reverse complement strand
TACCATCATCATTAATCCACCATTAAGGCACCAGAAGACATATTTGATTATCTTATCATTCCAGTATTCTGTCTTTACCAGAGACCTCCAGGAAAACAGCAGTAATGAAATAGATAGCATCCCATAAACACCAAATAGAGCAGCGTGTCCGTGATTGGCGGTCAGATATGTTCCGTGTTCATAGTAATTTACCACAGGTAGATTTATTAGAAATCCAAATACTCCAGCACCAAAAAAATTCCAGAAACTCGAGGCTACGAGGAATAAGAATGGCCATTTGTAAGGAAATCCCTCGCCCTGATCTTTGACCTCTTTATATTCCTTCCAGGCTCTCACAACGAGTACTATCAGTGGTATTGGCTCTAAAGAGGAGAATACCGAACCGAGTGCTATCCAGTAACTCGGTCCTCCATACCAGAAATAGTGATGGGCTGTTCCAATTATTCCGCTTGCAAATACAAGTATTGCTGTAAAGTAGGAGACTCGCAATGCAGAATCTCTATCCACAAGTCCCATCAGAGATAAGAACATTGCTATAATTGCGACACCAAAGAATTCAAATATTCCCTCTACCCAAATATGTACAACAAACCATCTCCAGTAATCGGCAATAGTGAGATTTGTCCCTCTGCCATAGAAGAAGCCAAAACCGAAGAATCCAACCACTAATATTGCGCTCAGCACATAGAATATCACGAGGCTATCCTTATTTGCTCCGACTATCTTATCCTTTATACCTCTATATACAATAAGAAGCCACGCAATCAGTCCAACGAATAGTAGTATTTGCCAGAATCTTCCGAGTTCCAGATACTCCCACCCCTGATGTCCAAACCAGAACCATAGATTCTCCCCAAAAAAGTCTTTTACCCCGAGCGCCGTTCCTGCAAGACTCCCTACAGCCACAATGACTACTGCTATGAACAATAAATTTACGAGTAGTCCCTGATATTTTGGTTCCCTACCACTTATAACGGGTGATAGATATATAGATGCAGATATCCAGGTTGTAGCAATCCAGAATATCGCAAGTTGAAGGTGCCAGCTCTTTGCCCAGCTATACGGAATCAGTTCTCCAATCTTTTCTATGTAGAAACTGGCGGGATGTGTGGTATAGTGAGCCATCAAACCACCCATTAGCGTCTGGAAGATGAAAAGGAGACTTACAACCACAAAGAATTTCGCGGCCCTGTACTGGCTGAGACTTAATGGTGTATCTATTAACACTTGAGCAATTTTACCACCTTTGGCTTCACCATAAAACAATTGATATCTGTGTATTACATATACTACAATACCAAGCACTGCAAATAGTGCAAAAATACCTGCAACACTCCATAAAAAGGCATCTTTACTCAATAGGTTATTTATATCGGGATCATAGGGCCAATTATTTGTATATGTTGAGGAATTGTCCGTCCTGTTGGTGGTTGCTATCCAGGAAGTGAGAAAGAAAAAGTCAGCAATATTGTTACGAGCATTCGTATCTGGTACTGTGTTTTTCAAAAATCCATAGCCATTGTTGCCTTTATGTGCATCTCCATCCCTGAAAAGAGTCTCATAATATTCCCTGACCCTGAGAAGGGCATATTTCTGTGCATCAGTCAAGACAAGTATCTTGCCAGATGTGTCATATCTATTACTCTTGAACTCTGTCTTGACTCTGTTATCAACAATAGATTTCTCATCTGTTGAAAGCTGAGAGTAATCCCTATTATACAAATTTCTTGCCAGATAATCTCTCGAGCTATTAAGAATTATTCTTATTGTAAGGGCTGAGAAGTCAGGTCCTCTTAATGTACCGTGGCCCCATACGCTACCGTGATCCATAAGACCATATCTTTGGTAGACATTCTGTCCACTTATTATTCCCGCATAATCAAATAGTAATTCGCCCGCATTCGATACCACTCTTTCAGGATAAGGTGGAACCCTGTCTATGGATAGATAACCACCTCCGAGAAGAATAAGCATAGACACCACAAAACTGACGATTGCCCATCTCTTTAAACTCTCTGTCTTCATAAAGACACCTCCTTAATAGTCAATTTGGTATTTATATACTAATTTACTTATATGTCAAGTACTATTTTTCTCTTGTGTTTTTTTACTTTTCGCATTATAGAAAAACCTATGAAGAGTTTGATAAGAATCTCCGATGCAACTATAATTGCCATTCACACTATTAAATATTTTATAGACAGTAGTGAAGAGAGTCTATCTGCCAAAAAGGTAGCAGAGGCACTGGATGTATCGTATAATCATTTGAGCAAGGTCATTCAGACATTGCAGAAGGCTGGATTTCTGGAATCAGTAAGAGGTCCAGCAGGTGGATATACTATAACCAATAAGGGGAAGAATGCAAAAATTAAGGATATTCTAAAATTATTTGAGGGTAGAACTTCGTATAGTATTTGCTTTCTGAACTCCAGGGTGTGCGAGAGAGATCGTTGTAAACTCAAGGAGTTTTTGATTCAAATTACAGATCTATTCAACAAGTTTGCAGATATGTATATTTCTGACATATAGGTAGGTCAACTTTGTAAAGATTTAGTTATAAATGGGTAAGTAAGAAGTGGGAAATGGGTAAGTAAAAGTTCTACTCTCATAGAGGGGTGTCTGCCGAAAGCAGAAGGGGTGTGTTAATTCCTCTCATGTAGAGGCGTGGCTAACAAAGTAAACGGATAGATGGGTAAGTTGTGAAATTTTTTTATTAAAACAGAACTTACATATTATTTTGCAGAATTCCCAGAATCTACAAACTTTATGAACACCAATGATTGCCACTGTAACTGAATGATTACTCAACTTTTCATTCTTTTCTAATTTTAATCATTAAAATAGGTTTCTGAGAATAGAATTCGTTTAAATATTAGTCGGCGTTATTAGAATAATAGAATGATCTGAGCAAGGATGATTTTGAGTATCGTTGATAGGGGATATACGGTTGCATAGCCAATATTCGGAGCAGGGAGATCTGATTGTTCGTTTGCGAAGGCAAGGGCAGATGGTTGAGTATGAATGCCGCTGACTACACCACTCATAACACTATAAGGAATCTTCAAGAATCTGTATCCAACAAAGAGTGCAACCCAGACTGCAGAGACAGTGAGTAATGCCCCAAGTAGGAATATCAGCGGACCATTCCCTGATTTCAATGTCTCATAAAATGCATATCCCGAACGGGTTCCAACACCTGCCATAAACAGGATTATACCTATCTGTCTCAATGTCAGATTTGCATTATAAGGTATCTGCCAAACGATATGCCCGGTCTTCCCTATCCTTCCTAATATCAACCCAACGATAAGCGGACCCCCTGCAACTCCAAGAGTGATAGTTATATCTCTCCCTATCGGAATGGGAATAGAGCCAAGTAGAATACCCAGGGCAATTCCAAGGGCAAATGGGACTACATCTATCTCTGAAATGGCTTTATATGAATCCCCAAAGAACTTAGAGATCTCATCCATCCTCTCCCTTGGAGCAAGTACCCTTATCCTGTCACCGAGTTCAAGGCGCGTATCTCCATCCGGGATGAACTCTATATCCCCTCTCCTAACTCTCGTAATGAGTGCCCTGAACTTCTTTGGGACTTTCAATTCTCTAATTGGCACTTCTACAACATTTTTATTCGATACGAATATCCTCCTGAAATCCAGTAGACTCCTGTCCATATCAATGGCGATATTGCTTATCTCACCCATAATCTCTACTACCTTCATTACATCCGACTCTTCCCCAACTACCGTTACCAAGTCCCCGGGCTCGAGTTGAGTATCGCTCTCGACGAGTTGCATTGTATCGTTCCGTTTGTATCTGCCGAATATAACACGGAGTTTCTTCGAGTGTATCAGTTCTGCAATCTTGATTCCCTTTATATCATCCTTTGTGACTCTGATGGTCAGATTGATTATCTTCTTCTGTGCCCCAACCTGTTCCGGAAACTTCTTTGCCTCCTCCTGGAAGTCTATTTTGAATAACCGCTTGAATAGGTAGAAGGATATCAGTATGCCTATTACGCCCATAGGATAGGAAACCGAGTAGCCAAAGACGGGTTCACTGCTCAAAGTCGTGGCATCCTCACTTGCTGCCCTCTTTATCGCCTCAACCACAGAGGCAAGTGCCGGGGTATTTGTAAAGGAGCCACAGAATAATCCTGCTGCTACTCCCGAGGAGAGGGCAAAGATCTTCTTGAAGATAATTACCACAGTAGAGGCAAATATCAAGACCCCAGCAGTGAGCAAATTCTCGGAGATACCCCTTCCTCTCAAAGAGGCGAAGAACCCCGGTCCACTCGAAATCCCGATGGCATAGACGAATATTACGAGTCCGAGCATATGTATAATCTCGGGAAGCTTAATATCCTTATCGAGGGCTCCGAAGAAGAGGCCCACGAAGAGGACGGCTGAAATCCCAAGGGAGAATCCCTTGATTTTGATATGTCCAAAAGCATATCCAAGACCTGCTACAAGAAAGGTCAACAATAGATGATTGTGTTTGAGAATTTCTATTATCTGCTGCATAAAATCCATCTCGGGGCGAAATAACCCACAAGATTATCCGTTTTCTATAGAATACAAATTCAGCAACAGCAATAAATTTTTTAGAGTCAAATCAATATTCGTGGGCTGATTCCTGTCAATCGCTCTTGAATGGATTTGGTTTTATTGCTGTCAATAGAATTGCCCTTTGTCGATTTAGTCTGAAAACCGACCTTTAGATGTAGTTGGTCATAATTCACCTCATTGTACAACTCCCTCTGTTTTATCCTTATCGCCATCTTTGAATTCTTATCGTCGAGTCCTATGTCAGGGTTGTTCTGGCTCCACAAATCGAGCCCGATCTCGGATTCCCAGTAGAATCTCAGATGATTGTTTGCCCTTATACTGAGCATTGGTTTGAAGAATGTACCAACCAGCCCCATCTCCTGCCCATATTTATCGTAGTATGGCGGTGTCCTGTCAAAGTCTGTATCATTCCTGATAATGAACATATTCAGGGACTCAAAATCGAAGTCTATAGAGGAAGACGATTCGTTCCTGGTGAGTCTGTTTTCCTCGGCCCCAAGGGCAGTGCTGAATATCAAGAGAAATAACAAGATTGAATTCTTCATATAATCACTCCTCTCTATTACCTACGAGAAGATGTCCATCACTGTAAAAGTAAGACCAACCTGTGTACTCCCGATTGGGCTGCACAGGTCTTATGAACACCTCGTGAATAGAATCTGGACTATCATTGGTGGGGTACCAGTAGAATATAGAACTCCCTTTCTCGAAGTATCCCCAACCATCGGACAACCAGATATAGAAACCATCTCCGTATTGTACAGATGGGATGAAGATCTCTGTGGGCATATCGGATTCCTTGCTCTCCATCGACATATAGAATTCGCGCCAGGGGTCCAGCTTGCCCTTGGAGGAGTCATAATAGTGGTAGTCGGAGTAGAAGTGCATCTCCCTCGGTTTGCCCGATAAAAATTTTGGATATGGTCTTGAGAACGCCCTCTCTGCACGGGGTTTACCATTGGGATCGACAATGGAGAAGTCCTCGTAATTCCATAGGTCTCCCTTTTCGTAAGAGTTGTTCGCTGAGAAGCACCAGAGCATACGGCTCAAGAAGAGGTTTTCGAAAGCCTCGTAGTAGTTGTCAAGGATCTCAGCGGATATCCTGTAACCAGATGCCTTCGAATTTTCTATCCCATTGTAGTTGAAGTAGGTCCCGAATTCACCAAATACAGTTGGCATAAGCCCAAATGTTCCCTTTACAGCATCTACCTTCTCCTTGATATAGGGCGTAAAGTCCTGTACCCTCCACTCTTCGACTGTAAAATCTCTCGGTGGAGAGTTTATCCCAAAGAAGGGATAGATATCCGGATACCAGTGAGGTGTAAACACCACCTGCTTCAATTCCTCCGGTTTATATAGATTGACCGTTCCAATGGTTCCTCCCAATAGTGAATCGAGTGCGCCTCCACCCTCCTCGAGCCAGATGATTGCATTCGGGTCCACCTGCTGTATTGCAACGCCAATCTTCCTGTATAGATCCACGAGATATACCACAAAATTCATATTCAAATCCAGTGTGGCAAAGGTATCTATGTTGTCAGCCTCATACTGGCGCCTGAGGGTCTTTTTGTACTCTGCCTTCTCCTTTTCTATCTCTTCCCGGTGGGCATCGATGTAAAATCTCGTCTTCAGGAACGCGGATTTATCCTCTTCATTCATCCCCTCAGTCTGTTTCTTATACTTTTCTTCATCAGTGGCAAGCCAGTCCTCGTATTCGTTCTGATGGGAAGTCACATAGTCATATATTTCCTTTTTATGGGCATTTACATATCTGTCCTCGAAATAAGAATCGGTCGGGAATAAAGGAAGCAGGTTCAAGAGAAATATGAGCCTGTATAAGGACTCCGACTTCTCTTCTCCCACAAAGTCTGTAAGGAGATTCTTCACCGACTGGGGATTGAATTCGGAGCTGAAATAGGCAGACATAATAGTCAACATCAAAAATCCCCCGGGCGGCTCATTTATCAGACAGAAGACTCCCACAACTCGAATCCAGAAAATCGGCCGAAATTCATTCGGCACGATAAATGAAAGTAATCAGAATCTATAGTCTATCCCAAGTGCCAAATAATGGAACATAGCAAATGTATACACCTCTTTATTATCCCCTCCCCCTTCCAGGAACCTGTATCCAAACTGAGTAGTGAATCTATCCGATTTCAAAAGCAACGCAAAGAGGAAGTCCTCTGCCCTCCCTTGAGGCGCTGCAAGTCCGTCTCCCTGTATGAGAAATGAAAACATATCCGAAAGAAAGAGCTCATATCTGACTGTCAGAAGCGGGACAAACCCAATATTGGACTTTTCGGCCTTTACATTCCCGCTCTCTAAGGCAATCGAGGCATCTCTCATCTTTATGGCAACCCCTCCCTCCAATCTCATCATATCATTCTTGAGAAAACTATACCTGTAATATATCCTGTAAGAGTCGAATCTGTAATTGACATTTACAAAACTATCCTTTGTAAAAGTCTTGCCCTCAAACAATATATCACCCTCTATCTTACCACTATACTTCATACGCAGAAGTGAACCCATCACCCCAAAGTAATGATTACCATAATAATACCCCAGCTCTAATCTTGGAGAGAGTGCCGCCTCATAAAAGAGCTGGTCAGAAATCGAAAAGAGTGTCCCCTTATCGCCCGGACTCCTCACATCATTATACCCATCGAATGCCGTAGAAAGTTGTAGATTGGTAACAAACTCTCCAAATCCCAAAACAGGGATACACATTAGCAATAGAACCATCATCAGCCTTTTCATAAAAACTTCCTTTTAAAAAACATTAAATCGCTCAGAACTTTCTGTCATAATAGAGATTTAGTCCGCTCCCGTATCTCTCTGTAAACTTGTCGTCGTAGAGTGGTATACTCAGGGTTACATAGACGGTGTTGAAATCATCTACTATGAATCTGACACCGGGGTTCAGGTATATATTGGATATACCATTTGAGAGGTCTCTGAAGAGAAGGGATTCTGTCAGGACACTGATTCTTTCTTGTTCAAAAAGATATTCTATTCTGCTCTCTATACTGAAGCCGCTATTTGCGCGAGTGATATATAAGCCTGAATACCTGCTCTTATCCGACAATGACTGATAGTACTGAATACTAAGATCAAATGAAAGATACTGGATAATCTCACTGTGAGAACAGAGATATAACGAAAGGTTATTGTTCAATTCATTCTCTTTGTTGGAACCAATGTTGAGCGCGGGGGTAAACTGAAGACCCGCCATCAGCCTGATCGATGTGAGATCGAATATATATCCACCGTCTATTACTATCGTATTCAACATAATATCATCGGTGCTGCTGTCGGGATTGATGATTATGGGGAAAATTAGAGAAAACTGGAGATTATCCTTTATATACCTCCCGCTGAAAAAGAGGGGGGTTATTGTAGTCTCCGAACCCTTATAACCCCTTTCATCGGGTATATTCTTGGGCATAATACCTGCGGTGATACCACTCTTATCTGGTATATACCTGCCTGTTAGGGTCATATCGTCTGCAAAAAGTTTGAGTGAAAATATACTCAACAGCAGAGCAAAAAGACATCTCTTCATCGTAAAACCCCCTTGTATTGCTCCTCAGCGCTATAAGAACTCCTCACAAATCTCCCCGAATACACAAACTCAATCCCGCACTCCATTGCAACTCTCCTTATATAATCGAACTCCTCATCAGTGTAGTACTTTACGACATCGACATTATCAAAGGTAGGCTTGAGATACTGTCCTATTGTAAGTATCCTCACACCTGCCTCTTTTAGATCCAAAAAGGTCTTTTTCAATTCATCCACTTCCTCACCGAGCCCGACCATAATCCCGCTCTTTGTAAAAATCCCCCTGCGGGAGAAGTACCTCAAAAGGTCCAGGGACCTCTCATAGTCTGCCTCCGGTCTTATGGAGGGATATAGCCTCCTCACCATCTCGATGTTGTGACCAAGCACATCTACCCTCGTTTTTGCTATTATCTCAAAGGCCTCTTTATCACCTCTGAAGTCGGGGATCAGAAGTTCTATTCTCAAATCCGGTATAGCCTCTTTTAGCGTATTTACCACCTTCTCAAAATACCTGGCACCTCCATACGGGAGGTCATCTCTGGTAACTGAGGTTATTACTGCATATCTTATCCCCAGAGAGATTATGGCATCCCTCACTTTGAATGCCTCGTCCTCATCTACCTCTGATGGAGAGTAGTGTTTCACCGAACAGAATCTACACCCCCTGGTGCAACCATCCCCCATTATCATAAATGTAGCCCTTTTCTTACCCATACATTCGGATATATTTGGGCACCTCGCCTCCTCACAGACTGTATGAAGCCCATTCTGCCTCAATATAGATAGTATGCTGTGTATCTCGCTCAGCCGTATTCGCTTCTTATAGATCCTGTTTTCATTCATCGGTACAGAGTGCTCATTGAGGGACTCAGATCGCGGGCTGAGAACTGCCAGAGGGCCTTAGAACCTGTATATACAACAAGCCCCCAGTCCCTGCTATGGTCTATTGGGTCGTTCACGATCTTCATTCTGGATGGTGTAACCATCTTCTCACCCGCAGAAAATCCAAAAGCATTTAAGAGCATCTTCGAGACAAACTTCATCCCCCTCTTTGAAGGCTCTTTACCCGATTTTATGGTAAACGAGATATGGGTGTAACCCTCACTATCCCTCAGCACAAATGGTGTATTCTCATACGCACGACCCATAAACCCATAACCGTCTATTTTGACAGTCCAGCCACCACGGGGCATCGTGTAGAAATAGTATTTCTCAAGGCAGTCATCATTTGGGAGAGCCCCAGAAACCGATATCCCATCATACGAAACCGAGATTATATCAAACTCATTCTCCTCTACAATAGACCCATCATTACAATTCTCGACAGGGTTTCCATTTACATCCATAAGTTTAAGTATATCCCCCTTGATTATGTTCAGGTTCTCAAACCCGATGATATCCGGGACAAACTTCCCGTTTACTATACTCCCCATCCCTTCAATGATAACGCCTTCGTAGGCGATCTCCATCTGGCGATCAAACATATTTGCCCTGAATAGCCGAGATACCCCTATGCCGAAGTTTGCATCAGAATTGTCCCATCTCTCTATGTATGGATACTCTGCCATACCCTGTTCATTGTAACTCAAGGTTCTGTCATCTATTATCAATACTGGTCTTGATACAGTCGGATAGAGTAACTCATTCTCCACAGGTAGATTATACCACCCTTTCTGAGAGCAGGGGGACTTTGTCACCCTTGAATCCGCCTCTTCGCAGAGGGTACACCCATTTACATCAATGAGAAAGATATTACCTGAGGTGTTTGTAACATAAGCCACTGTCCCGGTACACATATTCTGAGGCGCATTTTTGATTGTACCCAGGCTGGCATCCTTTACAAATACCATATCCCTTACTCTCTCCGTCTGAAAGTAGCGATTATAAACACTGCCCAGGATAGATTCAGGGAGCATAGAGATAAAACTCATCTTTGAAAGATCGAAGACGGCAAACCTGCTCAACACTGTATCGATGAGGTATAGATTCTCACCGTTTATCCTTATCGTATCAGGGATGAGGGGTGCATCTATATATATCAACCCCCGCGAAGAGAGGTTTATCATCGCAAACTTACTCTTATCCCTCGAACCAACAAATACAGTATCACCATAAGAGGTATAGACTATATCCGATGGCAGTATATCAAGACTCAGGTCAAAGAGGGTCTTCCCCAGATCCTCATTCACCCCTCCAGAGGCGTTCTCCTCATCAATATCGATTATCAAAAATCTCCCGTTGAAGTTATTATCAATCCCTGATACAAGCAGAAACTCCTTCTGCAATTCTCTATCGTACACCGTCTTAAGATCAGAGCCATAGATATCGATATACTTCCTTAGTGCTTTATTCTCCTGATCCCTCCTGACAACCTTACCATCCAGTATTTGAGGGAATCCAACCTCTACGAGATTTACCGTATCAACTACCGATATACTCCTATCGAGATAGTTCAAAACAAATAACCTCTTCTGAGACCTGTCTATAGAGAGTCTTGTGGGGTATCTCCCAACCGGTATTTGAAGGGGGAAGTATGGGACTTCCGATTCCACAAATTTTCTGAGAGAGAGATTCACAGGATAGATACTATCCTTATAGGCATCACTTATAAATCCAAACAGAAGGGGTACTGCCTCCGTATTTATATTAGGTACAGCCACCTCAATATCCACAGGTTCAGAGAGGCTACCAGAGAGCCTCCCCGAATAACTGGTACAACCGACTATCGCAATTATTACCAATGTTATCACGTTTCTCATCAATACTCACCACTCTCCTTTGTCCTTGGTCTACCTATACTGAAAAGGAAATCAAACCTCTGATCCTTATCGTCATATTTATAGACTGATACAGTTGAGTTCTCAAAATTCCCCACAAAGAGGTATGGTATGGCATCTATATATGTAAGCCTCATAGCATAAGGGCCATCCAGCCCCTCCCTTATCTCAGATACAAGGCTCAGACTCCCCGTGTCATATACCTGTATCCTATCATCGTCCTCCATAGCAACGAAGAGGAGTTCTCTCTTTGAGCCCTCAAGACCCGCCACATATATTCTCGAGGGGTATCTATATAGAGGTATGAGTCTGTAATCAACTACAATGAAAGTCCCATCCTTATAAATGGCATAATCTACAGATAAGAGGAGATCAGGGTTTCTGAGGGTTATGAAGAATCTGTTCGTAATTCTCGAGAATTTCACCGATACCTGATAGGCAGTGGTTATCTGATCTGTAAAATCCAGAAATACTGTATTCTTAACACCCTTGAAGTCATAGGATACGGGTATCAAATTCCTCCCACCCATCATATAGGCGTAGGCTGAGACCATTATGCCATCTGAGGAAATATCTATATCCTTGACCCCTCCTATTTCATATCCGTTGGAAAAGTCTGAATAGACCGAGGGGGCATTGAAGGGCTTATCGGCATTGACACACAGAACCAGCCTGTTCTTCAAGAAGGATGTATATATACAGCTATCCCCATCCCTCTTTACGAGGGAGAAAGGTTCTTTGTATTCGAGGTCAATCAGATGTTGTTCATCACAATCCCCGATTACTGACCTATCCTTTCCACAGAAGAGATTCCCCCTTGCATCAGTCTCGATTATGGCGATTTTGTTGTCTCTCCTCAGTGGTACGAAAATCTTATCATTGTAGAATACTGATATCCCTGCATAACTCCCGATGCCTACTCCCTCTCCTACAATCACAGATGAGTTGTAATCCCTGCACTCGTCTTTGCATGGAGCTTTCAAGAGTGGTTTCAATGCATCTATGGATATACCCTTTATATTTCCGTTTTTATACCCAAGGTCGAAGTTGGAGGACACTACATAGATGTTCTTATTATAACTATCCAGGACCAGATCTACGGGGAAGCTGAACCTGTCGAATGGTAGGTACTGCTTCTCAGAACCACCACAACTTAAGACAAGTAAAACCACAAGTATACAATTTAAGATTCTAACCTTACTCATAAAAGCAAATTAGACTTCTATCACAACAACCCTTATAATACAACAATAAATATACGAATCTTTATCAACCCGATGCCTTCAAGATTTTTATATGGGTTAGTTGAAGTTGAAAAAAATGAGCGTTTAGTTCTGATTGTTTATTTCATCTTTCACCACTTTTATAAATGCCTTCATAATTTCACTCTCTTCTTTATCTCTTAGAATATCAATAAAGATTCTCTTAATATTTTCATCTTTTTCAACCAACGAAAACAAACCTGCTGCTACCCTTGCTCGCACCCATTCATTTTCTCCTTTATCTGTCAATATTTTAATAAATTTTTCACGAACTTCTTCTCCTTCATCTCTTAATAATGTTTTTTCAAAAATTTTAAGTGCGGCTTGTGAACTTGTTATTTTTAAAGATAACTCATCTTCTTTTAATTTTAACACTCCATTATAAATTTCATTAATTACCTTTAACCACCAATCACCAGTTTTATTAATTACCTCCTTCCCAATTTTCTTTTCAACCCCTAAATCTTCAGCAACAATCTCTCCTGCAAGTAGAAGAAACTTAATATCTCGGTTCTTCATTAAATTTTTGACAATTCTTGTTACCTCCGCCTCTCTTCCATCCACAACCCCGAGCCAGCCTGCTGTAAGCAAGAAGACCTCTCTCCATCTCGGATTCTTTCCATACTTTTTTAGATATTTATCATACTCCTCCTTCATTATTAAAGCCCTTGCAGATAAGAACTCTTCAAATGATAAATGCCTGAATCCATAATAATCCTTCCCTTTTGGAATAATCAGTTGTGTTTGTTCTGCAAGATATTTAAAAAACTTATCTACTGCGGCTTTTCTTGCACTTTCAGGAATTCCTCTCTCCTTCATTATTTCAATAATCTTTTCTTTAAGTTTTTCCTCTTTTTCAATTCCCCCTGGACAATTTTCATGCATCCACAAAGCGAGCGGAGCAAGAACCTTTTCTCCCTCTTTATAATCCTTTGCATCTACTAATGATCTCCCTGCAATATTCCTTGCCATAACCCATGTTTCAAACAATGTCTCACTCATAATTCTGTATAATTCGACCCTATATCTTGGAAGTTTAAAACCACTCTTTTGAACCAGACATATCAAGGATAAAAGGAATGGATTTTTTGCTAAATCCTTTATGTTTTTGTCTTCATTTATTGATTTAAGCAATTGTTCTGTTTCATCATTTACAACTTTTTCAATTGCCTTTTCAGGCATACCTTCTCTTATTTTTCTTTCAAACGTCATAAACCAATTTTTTACAAATTTTTCTATTTCATCATCATTCAGTGGAGAGACATAATATTCATTTATTGAATCAACATTTATCTTTTCATATCCTATAATCCTGCTTGTTATAATAAATCTATTATTGCTGTATTTGTTTATAAAGTCCCCAATCCTTTTTGCAATGTTGAATCTTTCTTGTTGCTCAGAAATTTCATCAAGTCCGTCAAGCAAAACTATACATTTTCCTTTTTTCAAATTTTCTACAATAAATTTTGCAGTATCTTTTATTTCCCTGCTATTGTAATAATTGGAAATTGCATCAACAAAACTCATAGTTGGATTATCTTTTATTATTATATATATCGCAGAGACAGGAACGAAGACAGGAAGCAATTTTTCCTCAAATCCAAATATCTCATAAATCTTTCTTAACCCCCTTGAACAAATAAGTGCAATATATTTAAGAAGTGTTGTCTTTCCTGAACCCGGATCACCTAAGATTACAATATGTTTATCTCTTTTAATTGCATCAACAAAATTAACAGGGATACCTGCTGCACTACTTATCCTGCGATCTTTTACTGGAAATCTCCCATCCTCTTCAAGTTTTTTTACAAAATCTTCACCAATAAATTTATTTTCTACCCTTTCTAATCTCAATGGAAAGAATGCTTCTTCGAGATCCAGAGTTGGAATCTTCTCCATCTGTTTTACGCCTGTAACCAGCAGAGTTTTATTATCGCTCTCGATAAATTTAATATAATTAAAGAAATATTCCGAATAGTCCTCTTTTTCCTTCAGAAATTCACCCATCTTTATTCTATCTCTCTTGTCAGCAGGATAAATAAATGTCAAAACATTATCCTTTTTCGTTATTCCACAAACCTTGAATTTATTTTTCAATTCTTCCGAAAGTCCAGAATAGACATTCTCCGTAATCAAAATTGAGTTTTCAGGGCATACAGAGTTAATATGTCCTGTGTGAGAAATTTCAAGGGAAGTTATTCTTCCCAGTTCCTTCTTATATTCAATTATTCCCGCACCAATTGAAATACGAACAGGAATTTCAACATCAATTCCAACCTTTAATTCTGCAATACACTCAATTGCTGCCCTTACAGCATTATCTTCTACCCTATCACCAAAAAAGAAAAAGAGATTTCCTTCGCCGCTCCAGCCCTTCCCAACTCCTTTAAAACTCTCAAAAATCCTATCAACTGTGTCTCTGTAAAAATTTATCCTTCGTTTTGCCTCTGCTTCATTACTATCAATAAGTTTCGTTGAACCCACATAGTCAATACAAACGAATGCGGCATAATATTTGCTGCCTTCTTTTAATTCTTCTCTATATTCATTATCCATTTCTTATTTCTCAGGGAAATAAATCGTCAAAATGACCTCTTCTCCAACAATCTCTATCTTTGGTTCTTTTCCAGTAATTTTTCTCATTTCCTTTATTATCATTGGAACTCCTCTACCTGTCCTTTCGGCGAGACGATAATCACTAACAAATTGTGCGATGATAGGATTTCTACGAACAGAGACACCTATTTTCATATTCTCTATATTTATAGTATTTGGTAGAGTTCCAGGACTTCTAATCTCCAATCTGTCGTCAAACATAAAAATCCTTATATTTTCTCCATAGATTGTATAATCCCTGTGAATACAGGCATTCACAATCGCCTCTCTCATAACCCTTTCGGGGATTATCTCCTTCTCGATCCTCTCTATTCCTTCTATCTTTGAACTTTTTAGAATATTTAACCTTATTATCTCACAAGCCTCTTTAATACTTTCGATGATTGTTTTATTTATCTCCTTCCTGTCAATCAATTCTCCTGAAATTTCGGTCCCTTTGAAATGGGCAAACATAATTCCACTCTGTGAGAGAAATTTTGAGGGTTGGTTGCCGAACAGGAGCATTCCTGCAACAGTACATACAATTCTATCTTCACATTGTGTAAGAATTTTTGAATTTAATAAAATATTAATCTTTTCTTCTTCAGATCTATCTCTAAATTCTATCTCTCTAAACTTTTCAAAATATTCTGTAATCTTATCCGCTGATAAATCTTCTATTGATGAATTATATACAGGATTTTCATCATAGTGTATCATCCCTGATGCCTGAAACAACCTCCTCAACTCATCCCTTGTCGCCTCTCTTACCGTTGTTCCTACCCTGATATAGTATGTCTTTCTGTTATTTCTATAAACATAATAAGGCTTATCGATTCCATTTACCTCCAGAATGACGATAAATTTTCCATCGATCAGGACCTTTTCATAGATAGGTATTATTTCGGGTTTTATAACATCCCGGCATATATTCATAATGCTTTGTTCGATATTCTTCAGTTCCTTCTCTTCGACTCCTTTGACTCTTCCATCGTCACTTACTCCAATAAGAATCTTA